>ENA-OURU01000471-OURU01000471.1-human-gut-metagenome-genome-assembly--contig:-NODE-471-length-62996-cov-9.602707_pt1 | contig 62996 bp, 52 predicted proteins | sample MGYA00242137_ERZ509064 | MGnify/ENA primary metagenome ERZ509064 (study PRJEB26280, sample SAMEA2338777) | human gut metagenome | biome: human gut; feature: human-associated habitat; material: faeces...
AGAGCTCCAGCTTCCCAAGCTGGCTACGTGGGTTCGATTCCCATCACCCGCTCCAAGAAGCGCCTTTAACTCAGCTGGATAGAGTAACTGCCTTCTAAGCAGTAAGCCACTGGTTCGAATCCAGTAAGGCGCGCCAAATCGTCCCGCTGAGGACGCATATATGGTGGGTGTAGCTTAGCTGGTTAAAGCGTCGGATTGTGGTCCCGAAGATCGTGGGTTCGAATCCCATCTCCCACCCCACCAAAGTAAAACCGTTCTTCCAAAGAAGAGCGGTTTTTTGTTGTCTTTATTTCCAGACACACAGAACAAAACCCGGCAAGCGAAACATTTTCGCCTACCGGGTTTTGCTTTATAGAACCGACTCAGTCCGCATAATGGTTCAGGAACTGCTGGGTACGCTCTTTTTTCGGATGTACGAAAATCTCGTCCGGTGTACCCTCTTCGATGATCATGCCGTCCGCCATAAAGATGACACGGTCAGAAACCGCCTGCGCAAAGCGCATTTCATGAGTGACGATCACCATGGTCATATGATCCTCTGCCAGAAGCCGGATGACTTCCAGGATTTCTCCGGTCAGTTCCGGATCCAGTGCCGAGGTTGGCTCGTCAAAAAACAGGATGGACGGAGAGAGTGCCAGCGCACGCACAATGGCAACACGCTGCTGCTGTCCGCCGGACAGCTCACAGGGATAGGCAGCAGTTTTCTGTTCCAGCCCCACCTTTTTCAGCAGACGAATCGCCACCTCTTCCGCTTCCTGTTTGGAGCGCTTCAGCAGCAAGCGCTGCGGCTCTACGATGTTTTTCATCACGGAGTAGTGCGGGAACAGGTTGAAGTTCTGGAACACCAGCCCGAAGTACTTCTGAATCTGCTGGAACTGCTTTTTCGGCGCATAGACAACCTTTCCAGCTTCTGTCGTCTGTGCTGCGACCTCCCCCATATAGGCGATAGAACCGCCGCTCAGCGTTTCCAAAAAGGTGGCGCAGCGGAGTAAGGTGGACTTTCCCGAACCGGACGGCCCGATGATGGAGACCACTTCCCCTTTCCGAACCGTCAGGGAGATGTCTTTCAGCACCTGCACATCGTTGAACTGTTTTTTCAAATGTGTGATTGTTAAATATTCTTCCACGATGTGCCTCCTTAAATTTTATAGTAGTTCAGTTTCTTTTCTACCAGGGACATGATGCCGGCAATCAGCAGGTTAAACACGTAGTAGAAAATCGCCGCTGCCAGATAGGGCAGCATGGAGGTTTGCGCCACTGCGATCTGCTTGACCTCGGTGAACAATTCCGTGTAGGCAATCGCAAAGGCAAGCGAGGTGTCCTTTACCAGCGTAATGGTTTCGTTGGTGACTGCCGGCAGAATCCGTTTGATGGTCTGCGGCAGAATGATTCGGAAAAACATCTGGCATCTTCCATATCCCAGAATGCGGGATGCCTCATACTGTCCCACCGGAATCGACTGAATACCGCTGCGGAAAATCTCCGCAAAGTATGCGGCGTAGTTCAGAGAAAACGCAATGATGACCGCATAGAACCGGTAGGAGGTGCTCAGCGAGATGTTGAAGAGAAAGTACGGGCCGAAGTAGACCACGAGCAGCTGAAGCATCAGCGGCGTGCCACGAAGAACCGAGATATACAGTCGTGGAATCCACTGCAGCGGTTTCCACGCATACATCCGCATGGCGCAGATCAAAACGCCCAGCGGAATGGAAAACAGCAGCGTCAGGGCAAAGATCAGCAGCGTTTGCAGCGTGCTGTCCCCCAGCTGCATGACAATTTCAAGAAATGACATAACTAGCCTCTTTTGTGATTATTTTCCCAGAGTAACGCTGTCCTGCAGATCCCATTTTTCTGCGATCTTTTCGAAAGTTCCGTCTGCTGCCATCTCGTCCAGTGTCTTCTGAACCTTATCACGAAGTTCTGTGTTGCCCTTCTTAAAGCCGATGGCGTACTGCTCTGCTGCAAGCGGTTCATCCAGAATCGTGAATCCGCCGCTGCGGGATTCCAGCTGATAGTTGGCAACGCCGATATCCATTGCAATGGCATCCACAGCACCGGCTTCCAGATTCATGAAAGCAGTGTTATAGTCGCCGACAACCAGCAACTCTTTGAACGAGTTCTTCAGATCTGCGTTCTCGTCCTCGTCCAGTGCAGCCTGTGCAGAGGAATCGGTCTGTACTGCAACGGTCTTTCCGGCGAGGTCATCGAATGACGCAATGCCGCTGTCTTCCTTGACCACGAATACCTGACTGTTGTCCACATACGGCTCTGACCATGTGTAGTCGTCCTCTCTGCCGTTCATGGTAAAGCCATTCCAGATACAGCTGATGGTACCGGAGTTCAGCTCCATGTCCTTGGCATCCCAGTCGATGGGGGTCTTTACCAGTTCCCAGTTATTTCTGCTGCAAACCTCTGCGGCAAGATCCAGATCGAATCCAACATACTCGCCGTTGTCGTCCTGATAGCCATACGGCGGAAATGCTGCGTCGAAACCAACAATGAATTTCGAATCATCTGCATTGGCTGACTTGCTGTCGGAAGTCTTATCGCCGCATCCTCCGCATGCGCCAAGCATTGCTGCTGCCAGAATCAGCGGTACCAGTCTTTTTTTCCACATATCACATTCTCCTTTTTGCTTTCTGTATGATAGAGCCGGATTCGACTCTAAAATAACATGTTACTATTATAGCACGATAAAACGCACGCTGTCAAGCCCCAGCAAAAAGCGGCATGCACCGCTCTGCCGAGAAGTCCATGCCGCTTGGGAGGAAAATGAAGTTTACCCGTCTTAGAGCTCGTGTTCATAGGCGTCTATCTACGTCTTTTCGGCAAATTTTGTTGCATACTGCGTTAAAAATTCTTGCCATACGAAAGTATGCCTGCAAATTTTTGCCTTGTCTGCAAAAAAATTTGCTCGAAAATCCGCATATATTTCCTATGAACACAAGCTCTTATTCCATCTCGAAACGGTTTTGTCACTTCGGCAAAAACAGCGATGCAGCATCCAGCATCCGCTCCCACAGCAGCAGTTCCTGCTGGTTGTACTGTTCCAGCTCCTCTTCCCCCAATTCGTTGTATGCCTCATAGCTGAGCAGCATGGGGAATGTATCCGGCATCAAAAACTGTATCTTTCGTTCCAGCGTCATGGGAATCTCCCAATCCGGCCGGCAGTTCAAGTAATACCACTCGCTCAGCGGTGAGAGCGCAGCAAAGCAATAGTCACAGAGCGCCATGTCTACCTCCTCCCCGTCCAGATAACTCTGCCGGAGATGGTAGTATAATTCCAGATTGGACTGATATTGGTTGAAATTCTTGCCGTTGTCGTGGAGGATGTTATACTCCTGATATTGTAACACCGCCTTGAAATTCGGCATGAAATACGCCCGTGTCTGCATCATGCCGGTTTTCCGTGCGAGCACGGCAAAGAGCAGATACGGTTTCACGGCTTTCAGCTGCACATTGCCGTTCAGACAGGCGAGCAGTGCGTACAAATTCTTCCGGTACACCGAATTTCCCACACTGCCGTATAAAAATGTGTGCTGAATGGTCAGGCGGTACAGCCAGTCCGCCTCCTCGCTGCAATCCAGCAGTTTCGGCTGCACCGGCTTTTTCAGGTAGGCTCGGAGATCGTGCAGCTTTTCCGCACACGCCTGCTGCTGCCGGAGGAACTCCATCAGTTCCTGCACGCACGCCTCCTGTTGAATTCCCTTGCGGACGTTCTGCTTTTCGTCAAACGTCTCTCTGCCGCTTTGCAGCAAGCCGTTGTCTGTTACCACGCAGAAATACAAATGCTGCAATTCCGGATTCTCCGGATGCTGATAGATCTGCGCCAGCAGATCCTCACAGGTTTCTGCAAGGGGCTGATACCGAATGTGATAGCGTGAAAGCAGCTTGCAGTAATTCTCCCAAAATGCACGCACACGCTTTCGTGCTTCGGAAAGTGTCAAATGATGCTGTTTCAGAAAAGCAGGTAGCGACACATACTGATCCGCCTGCGTCTCAAGATACCGATTGATCTCATCGTCCAATATATCCACAGTGACTGCACCTCTCTGCTGTTCCTTGCACTCGTCTTTCTGCATGATTATAGCATATTTTCCTGAGAGATGCAACGGCTTCGCAGAATTTTCCTACTTACGAAAGCGATTCTGTCAGCTTCACATGTGTCTGTTCCAAGCCCTCACGCTGATAAAAGCGGTGGGCATTTTTTCGCTTCTGATTGCTGGTCACCTCGAACTGCACGCACTCGTTCCGCAGTGCCGGCGCATCTGTGCCATTTGCCTGTCGAATCATTAGCTTACACCCTCCAAAATGGCACGCACACCGCCTGGCTCTGCCAGATAGTCCCCCACATCCACAGAAACGCCCTCATATCTGCCGTGGAAGTCGCTTCCGCCAGTCAGGAATAACCCGTACTCCTCCGCATACCGCCGGATGATGATATGATCTTTGGCGTGATTGACGTGGTGGTTCAGTTCCAGTCCGTCCAGACCCTGTTTTGCCAGTTCCGGAATGATGCAGAAATTCTGCTGCTGTCCGCTGTGCGCCAGTACAGCCAGACCGCCGGCGTCCTTGATGGCACGGAGCGCTTCCAGCGGTGAGGGATAGCGAATGTCGAAATCACAGATACCGCCGTGCTTGAACACTGTCTGATAGAATGTGCCGAACATCTCCGGCGCTTTTCCACGCTGCACCAGATGGTCCATGATGTGCTGCTTGTAGATATACTTGCCGTCGGCACGGTGCAGCCTGTCCGCATCAATGCCATAACCGTGCCGGTTCAGGATCTCGATCTGCCGGAGGGAGTTGGCGTGGCGTGCCTCTAATGTGGGATGCACCAGACATTCCGTCACCTCTGGTCTGGCAATGCTGTATCCCAGCATGTGCACCCGAAAACCGTTCTTGTAGTCGTATGCGGAAACTTCGATTCCCGCCAGCACACGAATGCCGTCCGTCCGGGGAATCTGACTGCGCTGGGATAAGGTGTCGTGATCGGTGATGACAATGGCGTCCAGTCCGTTTTGCTTGGCCCGTTCAATCAGCTGCAGAATGGAAAAACTGCCGTCGGAAACGGTAGAGTGCATATGACAATCCATTCGAATCATGCGAACGTCCCCTCCGAAATGTTGAATACACGATCACACAGCCCGTCCATGAATTCCAGATCGCAGAATGCGGATACATCAGACTTTCCGGAGAGCAGGTTGAAAGCAGAACCCTGATGAGAACCGCCGAACAGCACCTCCGAGAAAAAGGCATCGCTGCCGCCCTCCAGCAGATCGTCCACAATGAGATTGTCGTCCGTAAAGTGGGAGATAATGGTATTGGTGGAAACTTTGAAGCCGGAAGTAGAACTGTTCGAAACAAAGGACATCTTCTTGCCCTTGATGTTGTCAATGGAATAGGAATCGCCGCTCTTGTAGTCCGCAGCGTCTGCCTCACGAACGGCAAAGAAGCTGTAGTACAGTGCGTCATCCAAAGTACCGGATTCGCCGGACTGTACAAAGAGCGGGTTTACAGCGTCATTGGCTGCCTTCGCCTGACAGTAGCCCTCACCGCCCATACAGCAGCCGATCTGCGCCGTACCGTTGGAAAGGGACTCAATTGCGATGGCGTAGTCTGTGGTCAGCTTCTGCTCCACCTTTTTTCCGGTTGCCTTTTCGATCAGCTTTCCGACTTCGTCTCTCGCTGCCTGATAGTCCTCTGCGGACTCATTGGGATACCAAACCAGTGTGATAGTATCCGAAGCGCTACCGGCACTCTTTGCAGAAGAAGCTGCTGCATCGCTGCTTCCCGCAGAAGTGCTGTTTTCCGTGGAACTGCTGCATCCTGTTGCAGCACTGCAAAGCATTGCAAACGCCAAAAGTACCGCACCCATTCTCTTTGTTCTCATTTGAAAAAACTCTTTTTTCATCAATCTCAGAAATCCAAATCCTCTTCGTAATTTCTTTTCTTATTATATCGTTTCTCCGTAAAGCGCACCAGCACTGCTCTGTGAAACTCTGCGAAATCAATCCGCTGTATTTTTCGTGTTCTGTAAACAAACCGGCACATTTCCGGACAAGTTCTCTCCCTGCGTTAACAGCGGGTAAGAAACGCCATCTCTGCTTCACAGATCAGCGCCAATAAAAAATGCACTTCTGCAAAATCTGCAAAAGTGCGTTCGATGATATAAAAAATTGAATGATCTATTTTTCCTCTTTTTTCTGATGATCTGAATCTATCTCTATCCTCATTAGGGCACCAGAAAAAATATTCCTTGTAAGAACCTGTCTTCACAAGAAATATATGTGGATTTTCGAGCATAATTTTGTTGCAGACAAGGCAAAAATACGCAGGCGGGCTGTCGCCCGGCAAGTATTTTTCACGCAGTATGCAACAAAATTTGCCGAAAAGACACGTGTATACGCTTGTGAAGACAGGTTCTAAAATACTTTTTCTTGTCGGTTTGCCATAGCCACGGCTATATCCAAAAGCTCAGATGCTTTCCTCCATACCGCCGGCGCAGTCAAAAATACACTTCTTTTCGATGTGCGCCCCGTATTTCTGTTTCCACTGCCGGTGCAGCTGGCTCTGATCCCAGCCGGAGAGTGCCTTGTCATCCATCTCCAAAACGATCATAAGATCATACCGATTGTCCCGCGGTGTGATGTTCTCCCGAATCTCCGCACGGCGCACGCCGGCAATTTCCGCTGCCTTGACGTACAGGGCACGAACCGCTTGTGCAGCAGACTGCTTTTCCACATCGGGATTCCATTTCACCAGAATATAGTGCAGCATTTTATGTTCCTCCGTTCTCATTTCGTTCCAGTGCATCCAGCACCTTATGATATACCACCTGATTGGGATAGCGTTTGTAATCGGCAAAAACCGAAATTCCCGTATGATAAAAATATTCCAGAATCGCAGCTGCACATCCGGCACTGCGGCTCTGCCCGTACTCGCACTGACAGAGGATGTCCATTCCCTGTGCGTGCGCCGTCAGAATGAATTTTGCCAGATCATCCGCCTCCGGAAAATATGCCTTGTAAGAAACGCCACGCCGTTCCAGAACATCCAGGTCCAGATCATCCAGTTCACAATAGAACACGTGATCGCACACCCTGCTGTAATCCATACGGGTATATGCCTTGTCAATTTTCCTGGCGGCAGGGTCACAAAGAACATGAACCAGCCCCTGTCCACATCCGCCGGAATCTCCGCAGAGCAGTTGATGGAAAAGCTCTCATCACACAAAACTCCGCTGTACCGTTTCCTCCTCCAGCGCCTTATAGAAATACGCCTGCGTGGGATTGTGGCATTCGAGGAACAGACGGCTCAGGTTGCTGTAGACCTTGGCAAGTTCCCGTTCGTACCGCTTCCCCTGCAGCGAGGTACAGAGTTTCTCCAGGCAGCGGTTTTCCTGTATCTGCATTTCCAGATCTCCGCCTTCCTCGTAAAAGGCAAGCAGACTCTGATGCACCATCACCATCTGTTCGGCGTACTGGCGCTCTTCTTTTTCGCTGGGAAGCGTGGGCGGTTCCTGCGCCTTTTGAAGCCACCGAAGCTGCGCTGCTCTGTCCGATTTCCGGTAATAATCGTGCGCAATATCGGTGCAGATCTCTATATGCTTCACCGGATCGTGCAGCTTCTGGCACACCTCGTACCGCTTCCTGGCGTAATCCAGTGCCGTGTCCACATCCTTCGAGAAATAACGTTCCAGCTGAAGCAGCGCATTTTCGTGCACCGCAGCATCTCCGCTGAACTGCGCCACATCAGAACGCACTTGCTGAAGAATCTGTTCTCCACGAGGCGAATGGATTCTCTGGTAGTTCCGTGCGACGCTGAGCCGTTCTCTCACCATCTCATCAAAGGTGCACGATGCATCACCGCCCGGCTGTTCCATCTGGCTGAGCAGTTCATAGTCGATCTTCGAACGGAAATGTTCCAGGAAATAGGCGAAGTCGCAGTTCTCTACCTGCTGATACACCAGTTGGCGATAGCACGCCTTGGTTTCCGGCGGAATGTCCCTCTGCGTTTCCAGTGCAGACAGCATGGCAAGATACCACCGCATCGCTGCATCTGCCCGCTCGGTTTTCTGCCAGTATCTCGCCTGATAGAATCTGATCCAGAAAAAATCCTGCGCCGTTTCGCACTGTTCCAGCGCATCTGCGAATTTCTCATATTCCTGTGCCTCTACGAAATCCACATCCCGAAATCTGGCATACAGCTTCAGGAACCGTGCTGCTTTCTCTCCGGCGGTCTGATTCGTCCACTTGAGATACTGCCCCAGAAAGGACACGGCCTGTGAGATTGATATTTTCCGCAAATATCGCTGACACATGGAACGGCAAAATTCCGCCAGCTCATCGGATGACTGCATCAGACTGCATCCGTAGTACTTTTCCGCCTGGGTGAAAAACGTCTGCTCCGATTCTTCCGCCGTATGTCCCATTAGCTGACTGGCAGCCAGATAGCCCAGAGAGAGCAGGTAATCTTCCGTCTGTCGGTTCAGCTCTTCGCTTTTGTCCTTTGCGTAAAATTGGACAGCCTCCTGCAAGGTGGCAGCTGCTTTCGGGTAATTCTTCATATGATAATATGTTTTCCCCAGCGAGAGCAAATTGGAGTAGCCCTCAATTTTCCCGTCATCCTGCACCAGACGCAGATGTCTCGTCCACCAGTGCGTTTCCCCGTACAGCTGTTCCATCTGGAAATGGAGGTAGGCATTCAGGGTGATGGATTCGTTCTGGTATTTTTGATACCACTTGTTTGCAATGGCAAGCGCATCGCAATACTGGTGCTCTATCCGCATAGCAGAGATCAGGTTGGCATCCTGCTCCTGCGGATCGCTGTCTACACGTTTCCCACCGATTCGAATGCCAATCTCGCCGATGTTTCGGTATTGCTCCGCCTTGACGGCATCTTCCACCGGACTGAAGCACTCGTTATAACAGCGGTACAGCTTTTCGGCAATGCGCTTTTTCTCGGTATCCTCGTGGCATTGTGAGAATGCCTTTTCCAGAAACTTCACCTGATACTGCGGGAACATGACGGATTTTTCCGAGTGGGCACATGTCATGTCCTCGTGGAAAAGCGTTTCGCACACTTCGGCGATCAGTTCGCAGTTCAAGGTTAGCCCGTATTCCGGCAGCTTCCGAAGTGCAGCCTCGCAAATCGCAGCGAACTGATCCATCAGCTGTTCCTTTTCCGCTGCCTCTTCGTCGTCAAACCACATCAGCCCGGAGAACCGCACTGCAATTGCTTTCAGCTGCAAAAAGTACGGAACTGCATCTGCTCCCATCACTGCGGAGAACATCTCCTCCGCCTTTTCCATCCACGGCTGCACCTGTTTTCTCGGCAGACGAGCCGCAAGCGTCTGATACAGCAGAACAAGACTCCGGTTCGTTCCCTGGAGATGGGCAGCATAGTGGGTCGCCATAGCGAGAAGTGTCCGCCGGTTGTGGCTGTCGGCATTCAGCAGTGCCCCTGTCAGTTTTTCCGTAGGAAAGGAAAATTCCTCTGCCTGCGGCGGGTAATTGAAGAGCACTCTGTCCGCAATCAGCGGGTGCAGACGATAGCTCTCCTCACCGCCGGACTGAATCACGCCCAGCGCTTTCATTTTTTCCAGCGCAGAGGTACAATCTGCCTTGCACCACGTTTCCAGAAACGCACGGGACACCGATTTCAATGCCGTCAGGGAAAGGAATTTCAGCAAATACTTTTCTTCCGGCTGGAACGAAAAAACGGAGAACAGAATGTCCATGTGCATCTGGAGGGAATGATTTTCCGGCATCCAGTCCTTTACCTGCCTGACACGTTCCGTCCCCACATGCGCCGTGCGCATCTGCCGAAAGGCATCACACACCTCCGCCAGATTAGAGTGCTCATGTGTTGCTCCGTAATGGCAGCAGAACTTGCCGAGAAGCTCGGTCATCATGGTATGGCTGTTAATGGTATAGAGCAGCTCGTCCACGATGTTCTTTTCGTCCGCTGTACAGGGCAGCGTGTAATAGTGATAGAACAGCGTCTGCGCCTCCCGCAAACCGGAGAGCGAAAGTGTAATGTCACGGTATTTTTCCGCACTGCCTCTGGCGGTCATGATCAGATGGCACGGCAGAGAGAGCCAGTCCGCTTCCAGCTCTGCGTGCTCCATGCCGTCCAGATTGTCCAGAATCACCAGCGTTTTTTCGCTGCAAAGCTCCCGCAAAATCTTTAGTTTTTCTTTGGCAGACAGATTCTGGGAAACGCCGTCTATGGCGATGTCCTCCGCCATATCCGCAAAGGAACCGTGGTATTCCAGATACACAATGGTCTGGTACGCCTTTCTGGCAGCATCGGCATAGTGCAGCGCAAGGGAACTCTTTCCGATACCGCCGACGCCCTGCAAGATCACACGCCCACACTCCGAAAGCTTGCTGCGAATCGCCTCGGTCTCTGCGGCACGTCCGGTAAAGAACGTTGCCGGCGTGGTAAAATTGGAGATGATGCTCCGTGTCTTTTCCTTAGAGAGGACACAGAGATTGTCCAGCGCCTGCTGAAATTCCGCATCGGAGGAAAACCGGCTGCGCACATTGACCGTGAGGGTGTGCTTGAAAAAGTCCTGTAAGGTAGCCAGAAGCTCCGGATTCCGGCAATCGTTTAACCGGCTCTCCTCGAAGCGATACCGGCAGAAGCCGGAGATCTCTGTGGATTTCGGCAGCCGTCCGAACCCCCACGCAAAGAGCATGCAGCCAAAGGAAAAGAAGTCGGAGGAGATGCCGATCTGGCTACGGTTACCGCGCACCAGTTCCGGCGCTGCATACTCTTTGGAACAGGAGAGCACCTGCGCCGGATCGGTAACCTGTTCCAGCGGAATTATGCTGTCGAAGTCAAACATGGACACGGCATACTTGCCATTGCCCTCCGAACGGCAAAAGAGGTTAGACGGCTTGAGATCTAGATACAGCCAGCCCTGTGTGTGATAGGTGCAGACGATTTCCGCTGCCTGCGACAAAACCGAGAGGAAGCCGTGGAGGGTGTCGAAATGAATGTGATCGAGAGATGTGCCGGAGAGCTTCTCCGAAAACTGAAAATAGAGGGAATCCCGATAGGAAAAGACGGTGCGCAGCATGGAGGTGGCATTGACCGTTTCGGCATGCTGTCCCACATTTTTTTGTAATGCCGCTGCATCCAGAAACCGCTTCAGCATTTCCTCCGACACCTGCACCTTGTCCCACCTGCTGGGCGACTCCGTGCCAAGGGGATGGAGCTGCTTCAGGACACCATCGTGGCGAATCCCGTATGCATCGGTATAAAACGCATTATAAGCAATGCAGCTTCCTCCGCATCCGATGACATCAGCCACCGAAAACGTGACTGCTTTTCCCGCATGATAATCCGTGATCTCCGTTCCAGCCGGAATCGGCAGACGATTGTCATTCATCGCAAATTCTCCTCTCCAAAAGCTTCGTTCGCAAACAGACTCTTAGAACTTGTCTTCACAAGAAATATATGTGGATTTTCGAGCATAATTTTGTTGCAGGCAAGGCAAAAATACGCAGGCGGGCTGTCGCCCGGCAAGTATTTTTCACGCAGGATGCAGCAAAATTTGCCGAAAAGACACTTGTATACGCTTGTGAAGACAGGTTCTTATTCCTTCACAGCCTCGAAACCGTGTTCCAGATCTGCCAGAATGTCGTCGATGTGCTCTGTGCCGATGGACAGACGGATGGTCGTCGGGGTGATGCCGGCGTGGAGCAGTTCCTCGTCGTTCATCTGGGAGTGTGTGGTCGAACCGGGGTGGATGACCAGGGACTTCACGTCTGCCACATTTGCCAGCAGGGAGAACAGTTCCAGCGATTCGGTGAACTTCTGTGCCTGCGCCTTGGTGCCGTTCAGTTCAAACGTAAAGATGGAAGCACCGCCGTTGGGATAGTACTTGTCGTACAGCTCCTTTTCTCTGCCCTCTGCCAGAGACGGGTGGTGCACCTTCTTGACCATGGGGTGATTCTTCAGGAAGTCAACCACCTTCAGGGCGTTCTCCACGTGACGCTCGACACGCAGGGACAGGGTCTCCAGACCCTGGAGCAGCAGGAACGAGTGGAACGGCGACAGGGTTGCGCCGGTGTCACGCATCAGGGTGGTGCGGAGCTTCATCACATAGGCGATGTTGCCGCAAGCCTTGGTGAATACAACGCCGTGGTAAGACGGGTTCGGCTGTGTCAGACCCGGGAACTTGTCGTTCTGCTCCCAGTCGAACTTGCCGCCGTCGATGACAACGCCGCCCATGACAGTGCCGTGGCCGCCGATGAATTTGGTTGCGGAGTGTACCACGATATCTGCGCCGTGATCCAGCGGACGGAACAGGAACGGTGTGGCAAATGTATTGTCCACGATCAGCGGAATGCCGTGTGCGTGTGCCACTGCTGCGATTGCCTCCATGTCTACGACATCAGAGTTGGGGTTGCCCAGCGATTCCACATAGACAGCCTTGGTGTTGGGCTGAATGGCAGCTTCGATGGCAGCAACGTCGTGGGCATCCACGAATGTGGTGTCGATGCCGATTTCCTTGAAGGTGTTGGCGAACAGGTTGTAGGTGCCGCCGTACACGGTCTGAGAGGAAACGACGTGGTCGCCGACGCCGGCGATGTTCCGGATGGCGTAGTCAATGGCAGCGGAACCGGTGGCAGTTGCCAGCGCAGCAGCGCCGTTTTCCAGTGCAGCGATTCTCTTCTCAAAGACATCGGTGGTGGGGTTCATCAGACGGGTGTAGATGTTGCCCGGTTCGGTCAGACCGAAACGACCTGCTGCCTGTGCAGAGTTTGCAAAGACATAGGAGGTGGTGGCATAAATCGGAACGGCTCTTGCGTCAGTGACCGGATCTGGCTGTTCCTGACCCACGTGGAGCTGCTTGGTTTCAAAGTGGTAATTTTTTTCTTCCATGAAAAAACAATCCTTTCTGTATGTCATGCTGAGGGAATCAAAAAATTCCCCGTTCCTGCTCATTATAACACAATCCCGCCTAGTTCGTCAATAGGAATTGAAAGAAAATCACGCAAATCAAAACAGGATGCCTGCCGGAACGGCTGCGCTGTGTCTTTCGCCTCCCCTGAAAGGGACGGAGAGGGTTTCAATCTGTTTGTAGGGACACGGCGTGCCGTGTCCGCCAATTTCACAAAACAAAAATTTGTTTTCGTATCAACGCATATTCCGTTGAAAACGTTCCGCCGGAACGTTTCCAAAATTGTGGCACAGCAAGCGGGACACAGGGCGGAGCGGTCTTGTTCGCTCCGCCCTCGAAAAGCTGTCGCTTTTCTCACCCACCTTCCCCGTGCGCCGGAAGCATGGCGCAGGGAATTTCGCTGTCTGCGGACAGCGACTCAGGAGGCTCCTCGCCTCCTGAGAACCTCTCGCCAGCTGTGCTCAGCTGGAGCAGCCTGATGCGGTCAAACGGTTCGGATGCGTTCTGTTTCCTGCGCATGCGATACCATGCCCCGCCAATTAAAACCGTCCTGCGTCGTCCTTGATCTTACTCCACATATAGCGCAGCATCCAGCCATCGAAATCCGTGATCTTCATTGCAGACCCCGCCATCATCAGAGAGTTCTCGCCGCCGGGGAAGCCTCCGGGCGGGAAGCCGTTGGATTCGCCCTCGCCGCCGTAAAAGTCTGTCATGCCGAAGCCGTGGCCGATCTCGTGTTCCAGCACATGAATGCCGGAGCCGTCCAGCATGTTGAGGTACGCCGTATCCGACAGGCGCTGTCCCCAGTCGCCGCCGCATCCGCCGATGTTGGGAAAGCCCTGTGTGCCCCAGAGGTACATGTCAAAGCGTTTGTCCAGTCCGCCGGGATAGCTGTAGCTGCTGTCGGCAAAGTGGTCGAAGCGGGAGAGCTCAGACGGCGCACTGGGCAGCTTATCCGGAATGGTGTCCACGCCGTTGGAGGTGTCGTAGGTGCTGTCGTAGTCGGAGATGAGGCTGTCATAGACCACCTCATCCGGCTGGAGATCCTGCAGGACGGATTTGTCCAGCACTGCCCAGCCCACAATTTTCACATCGATGTGGTCGTACTTCCAGCCGTCCCAGCCCTTGAGCCAGTCGTTCCAGCCGTTGATGCAGTCGCTCACCAGCTTCTCGAACTGCTGGCGCTGTTCCAGTGTCAGGGTGCGGTAGGACTGCCACCGCACCACATAGTTGATGGTGCCCTCGCCGGCGACGATCTGGTCAAAGATGGTGTTCCGGCGCTCGGTGGATTTCTCCGCAACAATGCGGTTGTTCCAGATCCAGTCCGCTGCATCGATGTAATCGCTGGGGAAGTCCGCCATGGTCAGATCCTGGCGGGGCGCTTCCGTGGTGGTCGCAGCAGCGGTTTCCGTGGCGGTCGTTGTTGTGGTCGTTTCCTGCGTCGTTGTGGTCGTGGTCACAGCCGGCGGAACCAGCGTGTTCTCCGGCAGCCGTACCGCTGCCATGGTGACCGCCTTCCCCAGCAGATACTGCTGGAGCAGCTGGACATCTGCTCCGTCCAGCACACCGTCTCCGTTGGTGTCGCCCACGGTCTGCTGCGCAAAATCTGCCGTGCCGTTTTGTACCGCCTGGCGCAGCTTCGCCAGATCGGTGCCGTCCGCCACGCCGTCATGGTTCCAGTCCCCCATGCGGAGATTGGTCACCGGCTCCGGTGTCACCTGCGCATAGACCGGCGACTCCACACCGCTGCGGAATCCCCGCAGATAACCATCCTCATCCAGTTCAAACTGCCCGGCAGCTGTGGAAAGCTCCAGCCGTTTCTCCCCGGCGTTTTCCGTCAGGTAGTATTCCCCCTGAGAGAGGGCGGATTTGATGGTGATGCCCAGCTCTGTCTCCGTGAAATACCACGTGTTATAAGGTGCCACGCCGTCTGCGTCGTAGAACCCGACCTGTGCGCCCTCGCCCTCCGTGCCGCCGGACACGCTGAGGTACTGCCCTACCGCATTCCGCAGCACGTACCCCGTCCATGTGTTGTACTCCGCCGACGATGCCGCCACCACGGGAAGGGATACCACGGTGAGGGCTGCCGCTGTGAGCACAGCAGCGTGCCGGCGAAACAATTGCTTTTTCTGCATAGCCACTCCTTTCGCCTTGTCAAAATTTCGAAATCGAATATTTTTATTATAGCACACAAATTGTATGAATGCAACAGTTTTTTCTTGATTCTGAAATGTTTTTTGTAAGATGTTACAGCAAGATTCTGCTGTTTCAGTGCGATTCCGAGGAGAAAAGCCGGCGCAAAAAAACTTTTGCAAAAGGGCTTGACTTTTTCGGGCGGTTTTGATATAATAGATGTGTTATCCTTGCTTGTACCTTTGGTGCAGGCGAAATCCAAAAGGAGGTGTATTGAGTATGGCAAAAAAACAGGAATCCTACGAGCTGATGACGGTTTTCAGTCTGAAGGACGGGGAAGAGGCTGCCAAGGAGCTGGTTGAGAAGTTCCGTGAGAAGATTGCATCGGATGCCACACTGGATGAAGTAAACGAGTGGGGCAAGCGCAAGCTGGCTTATCCGATCAACGACGAACCGGACGGATACTACACAGTATTCACTTTCACTTCGACTCCGGACGTTCCGGCAGAGATCGAGCGTGTTCTGAACATCACAGACGGCGTTCTGCGTTCTTTGGTCACTGTAAAGTAAGCACGAACATTTCAACTTGAGAGGGAATTCAGAAAGGAACCAGACATGCTGAACAAGGTTATTTTGATGGGACGGCTCTGTGCGGATCCGGATTTCCGCCAGACAACCAGCGGTGCTTCGGTCTGCCGCATCCGTGTGGCAGTAGAACGCCGGTTTGCCAATAAGCAGACAGGCGAACGTGAGGCGGATTTCATTAACGTGACTTGCTGGAGACAGCAGGCGGAATTTGTGAGCCGCTATTTTCATAAGGGAAGCATGGTCATTGTGGAGGGAAGTCTCAGAAACAGTGACTATACCGATCAGAACGGCGTAAAGCATTACAGCATGGAAGTTCAGGCAGACAACGTATCGTTTGGCGAGTCCAAGCGTGCAGCACAGGAAAACAGCGGCTATCAGGGCGCATACCAGCAGCCCGCTTATGCACAGGCGGCGCCTGCATCTGCTCCTGCACAGCCCGCAGCTCCGGCACCTGCGCCGGCAGCAGCGAGTGCCCCGTCTTCCGGCGCATTGCAGCTTGGCGACCTCGGCGATTTTGAAGAAATCCTGAGCGACGGCGAAGTTCCGTTCTAAGCAATTCCTCCGTTGAAGTAAGCTGAAAAAATACCGCATTGCAGATAGGAGGATTATCATATCATGGAGAGAGAAAGATCTCAGCGCGGCGGAAAAAGACCGCGGAAAAAGGTTTGCATGTTCTGTGTCGATCGTGTAGAGCGCATCGATTATAAGGATGTTGCAAAGCTGAAGAAGTGCATGACCGAGCGTGCCAAGATTCTGCCCCGCAGAGTTACCGGCACCTGTGCATTCCACCAGCGTGAGCTGACCACTGCCATCAAGCGTGCAAGACACATTGCACTGCTGCCGTATGTCAGCGACTAAGCGCACCAATCATATGGAAAACGAGAGCGTTCCGATGCAAGTCGGGGCGCTTTTTTGTATGCCGGCTGCGGGGCAAAAAGTTGACTTTATCCTGAAATAATGGTATAATAATTGAAAACAGCGGAACACCGCAGCCTGCGGTTTCCGAGAAAGAAGGAACAACAGCGATGACACCGAAAGTGGTTTTGCTGGCGCATACCCCCACACCGGAACAGACTGTCGCAGCTGCCGCAAGGCTCTGCTATTCAGACACCGATGTGGAAGCCCTGCGGGAATCCATCTCGCAGGAGCGTGCCGAACAATTTGTAGAAATGCTGGACGGCTTCGGCCATGAGAGTCCGGTGGAACACGTGACCTTTACCTTCGGCATCGAGGGCGTGTCCCGCTCGTTTCTGGCGCAGGTGACCCGTCACCGGATCGCCTCCTATTCTGTCCAGAGCCAGCGCTATGTGCGGCAGGATCCATTTGTCTATATCACGCCCCCCGCCATTGCCGCCGATCCGGCGCTTCTGGCGGACTACCAGAACGTCATGCAGCAGGCCATCGACAGCTACAACCGGCTGGCAGATGCCCTCGCCGCAAAGTACGTGCCGGAATTTCTGGCGCAGGGACTGCCGGAAAAGACCGCCCGCACCAAGGCGGAGAAAAAGGCCATCGAGGATGCACGCTATGTGCTCCCCAACGCCTGTGAAACCAAGATGATCCTGACCATGAATGTCCGCAGTCTGCGGAACTTCTTCCGGCTCCGCTGCTGCAACCGGGCGCAGTGGGAGATCCGTGCTGTTGCCACGGAGATGCTCCGGCTCTGCTGCCAGACTGCCCCCGCCCTCTTCACCAGCGCAGGCCCGTCCTGCTGCTGCGGTGGATGTACCGAGGGCAAGATGAGCTGCGGAAAAGCCAAAGAAGTCCGGGAAAAATTTGAGGTGATACGCCATGGATAAGGGGAAACTCATCGTGCTGGACGGACTGGACGGCTGCGGAAAGTCCACCCAGTTTCAGGAATTGCAGCAGCTGCTGCGGAGCGAGGGAAAGCCCGTGAAAGCCATCAGCTTTCCCATGTACGACAAGCCCTCGGCAGCGCTGGTCAGGATGTATCTTCAGGGCGACTTCTCCAGCACCCCCGGCGGCGTGAACGCCTATGCCGCCTCCAGCTTCTACGCCACAGACCGCTACGCCAATTACAAACTGGACTGGGAGCAGAACTACCGCAGCGGCGAATGGGTGCTCGCCAGCCGCTATACCACCTCCAACGCCATCCACCAGATGAGCAAGCTGCCGCCGGAACAGTGGGACAGCTATCTGGCATGGCTGGAGGACTACGAATATGACAAGCTGGGACTGCCCCGACCGGATCTGGTGCTGTTTCTGTCGCTGCCGCTGGAGCTTTCCCAGCAGCTTCTCGCCAAGCGCTACCACGGGGACGCCTCGAAAAAGGACATCCACGAGGCAGACCTCGCCTATCTGGTGCAGTGCACCAAGGCGGCGGCGTATGCCGGCGAGAAGCTGGGCTGGCACTGCATTCCTTGTTCGGACGGCAGCCGGCTCTATCCCATCCCGCAAATTCGGGACAGCCTGCGGCAGACGATTCGGGAGGTGCTGGGATGCTGAGTTTTCACGAACTCACCCTTGCCGACCGTCCGTGGGTACAGCACGCACTGGAACAGTCCCAGTTCATGGGCTGCGAATACAGCTTCGCCAACAATCTGGCGTGGCGGCGTGCGGCGGACTCCCGCATTGCCCGGCTGGACGATTTCTATCTGATCTGCGCCTTTGACACGGAGGACGGCGCACCGCACTTCACCTTCCCCGCCGGCTCCGGCGATCTCGCCAGGGCGGTGAGGGCAATGGCAGAGGTTGCGGCGGCGCTGCATCAGCCGCTGGTCATCGGCGGTCTGACGGCGCAGACGCTCTCCCGTCTGGAGGCGTGCTTCCCCGGCTGCTTCACCCTGGAAAACCAGCGGGACAGCGCCGACTACCTCTATGACACACGGGAATTTATCGCCCTGTCCGGAAAGAAATACCACAAAAAGCGCAATCACATCGCACAGTTCGCCAAGTATGGCGCTGTGTTCTCGGAGATGACGCCCGCCGATTTTGACGAGTGCATCACCTTCGCCGCCAACAGCTACAACCAGCGGGACGGCTACACCGATGCCTCCAGCGTGGCGGAGCAGTTCGCCATCCACACCTTTTTCACCAACTTTGCGGCGCTGGGGCTGAAGGGCGGTGTGCTGCGCATCGCCGGAAAGCTGGCGGCGTTCTCCATCGGCGAACCCATCAGCCGCAGCGTCTTTGGCGTACACATCGAAAAGGCAGATATCCAATATCACGGCGCATATCCCGCCATGGCGCAGCAGTTTGCCGCCCATTTTGCGCAGGATTACGCCTACCTGAACCGAGAAGAGGATCTGGGCATTCCGGGGCTGCGCAAGTCCAAGCTGTCCTACCATCCGGCGCTGCTGCTGGAAAAGTGGACGGCGACCTGCCGGACACCGGAACGGCTCCTATAAAGCTTGTTTCGCATCTTTTTCCACACATCTTTTCGGCAGATTTTGCCGGTGGCTGCGTCAAAAATCCTTGCCAGACACAAAGTATGCCTGCGGATTTTTTCCTTGTCACCGACAAAATCATGCGCAAAAATCCGCACAGAAAAAGATACGGAACAAGCTCTAAGAACACAAAAACCTCTGCGCCCGATTTGGGTACAGAGGTTTTTTCGACTTACGTCTGTTTTGTGTTTGTCAATGTCAGACGACAAGTGCTGCAAGAGTGCCGTACATTCGCACTCTTGTTACTTGTCGTCATTGACGTTCATGCAGGAACAAGTATATATTATATATACACTGTTGTCCCTGCGTCATCCGGTTTTTCCGAACTTACTTGGTGCCGAAAATCCGGTCGCCGGCATCGCCCAGACCCGGAACGATGTAGCCCTTTTCGTTCAGGCTCTCGTCTACGCCGCCGCAGTAGATGTCCACATCCGGATGTGCTGCCAGCAGAGCGTCCCGTCCCTCCGGACAAGCCAGAATGCACAGGAACTTAATGCTCTTGACACCCATCTCTTTCAGATCCTTGATGGCTGCGATGGCAGAAGTTCCGGTTGCCAGCATGGCATCCACCACGATGACCTCACGCTCTGCGATATCATCAGGCATCTTGGAATAGTACTTCACGGCATCGTGGGTGCCCGGCTCGCAGAAAATGCCGATATGACCGATCTTTGCCGCCGGAATCAGCGAAGTTACGCCGTCGATCAGTCCCAGACCTGCACGCAGAATCGGCACAAATGCCAGCTTTCTGCCGGAGATCACCTTAGTCTTTGCGATGCCCTGATGGGTTTCGATGGTGACTTCCTTCAGCGGAAGATCACGGGTTGCCTCATAGCAAATCAGCATTGCTGTTTCCGAGGTCAGTTCCCGAAATTCCTTTACGCCCGTCAGCTTATCCCGCATCAGGGAAATCTTATGCTGTACCAGCGGATGATCCACTACATGAATTCCTGCCATAATTTTTTCCTCCTATTTTACCACTCTTGCTCCAGTTTCTGAATCATATCCACACGTGCTGCATGGCGGCCGCCCTCAAAAGGCGTATCCAGGAAAATCTCCACCAGTTCCAGCGCCAGACCGCTGCCCAGCGTTCTAGCACCCATGCACATCACATTGGCATCATTGTGCAGACGGGTGTACTTGGTGGAAAATGCATCTGCACAGAGTGCAGCACGCACGCCGCGAATCTTGTTGGCTGCGATGGACATTCCAATTCCTGTGCCGCAAATCAGAATTCCCATGTCCTCCGGATGGGAGGCAACCGCAGTTCCAACCGCCTTGGCAATTACCGGATAGTCCGCCCGTTCGCCGTTGCAGCCGCAATCTTCTACTTCCAGACCGCGTTCCCGCAGCAGGGCGACGACTTCCTGTTTCCGGTCAAAGCCGGCATGGTCACATCCAATCCAAATTTTCATGTTTTCTGGCTCCTTTGTTTTCACGCCTGCGATGCGCAGACGCACTTATTCTATTGCAATCCGTTTTGCAGCGGATATTTTTTATTATAACACATTTCTCTGACAATTGCAAGGCGATTTTTGTGAGAGCTCGTGTTCATAGGCGTCTATCTACGTCTTTTCGGCAAATTTTGTTGCATACTGCGTGAAAAATTCTTGCCATACGAAAGTATGCCTGCAAATTTTTGCCTTGTCTGCAAAAAAATTTGCTCGAAAATCCGCATATATTTCCTATGAACACAAGCTCTGAAAAAGCACAGGTTTCAGTGTGCCTTTCGCTCCTGCAAGTCCTTTTCCGCCTTTACCGGCTGCAAATAACTGGGCAAAAGCTGCTCCGGCGGAATCCACGCACCCCTGGCAGCAGCAGCCAGACAGATTCCGACACCGTTCTGCAGCTGCTGCACCGGCAGGACACGGGGCTGCTCCAGCAGGTTTCCCACGCTTTCTGCGCCGTCGCCCACCAGCAGCACCGGCTCGCCCAGCGCATTCAGCTGCTGCGCCAGTTCCTGCTGCTCCAGAATCCCGTCCGCCTGTTCACAGGTGACGGCAGTACCGCTGCTGCGGTAGATGCCGGCATAAACCAGGGTCTGGCGTGCCGTCATCACGGGGCAGATCAGCCCCATGTGCGCCATGCCCTGCCATGCCAGACCCTCCAGCGTGGAGATACCGGCACAGGGAACCCCCAGCGCAAATGCCATTGCCTTTGCCGCAGCCACGCCGATGCGCAGACCGGTATATGAGCCGGGACCGACTGCCACGGCAAAGCCCTCCACCTGCTGCCACGTCATTTCCAGATCCGACAGGATGCGTTCCGCCAGCGGCAGGATCACCTGCGAATGGGTGCGGCGGGTGTAGAGCGTCTGCTGCGCCTTGATGCAGTGCTGTTCAGTATCGTACAGGGCGGCAGCTGCCACCTTGCCGGAGGTGTCAATTCCCAAGATCTGCAAAGCGCTCATCTCCTTCGATTGTGATCTTCCGCTGTTCCTCTGCGGTGCGCTGAATGGTGATGCGGATGCAGTCCGCCGGCAGTTCCGACCGGATGTTTTCCGACCACTCAATGGCGAACACGCCCTCGTCCAGCGGATAGTCATAGAACCCCGTGGACTCCAGATCCATGGCGCCGTCAATGCGGTACATGTCAAAATGGTAGAGGGACAGTCCGCCGCCGTGGTACTCCTGCACAATGGCGAATGTGGGAGAGGACACCACATCGGGCAGCCCCATGCCTTTCGCCAGTCCCCGGGTAAAGGTGGTCTTTCCGGCGCCCAGTCCACCGAAATAGGCGATGACATCGCCGGCATGAAGCCGTGCGCCGATCTGTTCCGCAAGCGCCATAGTCTCCTCAGCGGAATTGGTGGTCACTGTAATTTTTTCCACGTCCGTGCCATCTCCTTAGAACAGACCCGTGATATTGCCCTCGTTGTCGCAGTCGATCTTCAGGGCAGACGGTGCCTTCGGCAGTCCCGGCATGGTCATGATGTTGCCGGTGAGCACAACGATAAAGCCTGCACCGTTGGAGAGGGTCACGTCACGAACGGTCACGGTGAAGTGCTCCGGCTTGCCCAGCTTGGCGGGATCGTCGGACAGGGAGTACTGGGTCTTTGCCATGCAAACCGGCAGGTTGGACGCACCCAGCGCCTCGATCTGTGCCAGCGCTTTCTTTGCCGGTGCAGTGAATGTCACGCCGTCGGCACGGTAGATCTCTTTCGCCAGGATCTCCACCTTTTCTGGAACGCTCAGCTCAGTGTCGTACAGCACGCGGAAGTTGGAGGGCTTGGTTTCGATGGTCTTGCAAACCTTTTCCGCCAAGTCCATGCCGCCCTCGCCGCCCTTGGCGAATACCTCTGCCATGGACACCTCTGCACCCAGCTCCTCGCAGAAGCTCCGGATAAAGTTCAGCTCTGCGTCGGTGTCGGTGTGGAAGCGGTTGATTGCAACAACGACCGGCACGCCGTACTTCTTCATGTTCTCGATGTGCACCTGCAGGTTGACGATTCCTTTTTTCAGGGCATCCAGATTCTCGGCGGTCAGCTCGGTCTTGGGCACACCGCCGTTGTACTTCAGGGCACGCACCGTTGCCACCAGAACCACGCAGTCCGGCTTCAGACCGCCGTACCGGCACTTGATGTCAAAGAACTTCTCTGCCCCCAGATCAGAGCCGAAGCCCGCCTCAGTCACGCAGAAATCGCCCAGCTTCAGCGCCAGCTTGGTGGCACGCAGGGAGTTGCAGCCGTGGGCAATGTTAGCGAACGGGCCGCCGTGGATGAGCGCCGGTGTGTGTTCCAGTGTCTGCACCAGATTCGGCTTCAGAGCATCCTTCAGCAGTGCGGTCATTGCGCCGTTTGCGCCCAGATCCCTGGCATAAACCGGATTGCCGTCCAGATCATATGCCACCAGAATCTTGCCCAGACGTTCTTTCAGGTCTGCCAGATCAGAAGCCAGGCAGAGAATTGCCATCACTTCGGATGCTACCGTGATCTGGAAGCTGTCGCTCCGGGGAATGCCGTCTATCTTACCGCCAAGACCGATGACGATATTCCGGAGGGCACGGTCGTTCATGTCCAGCACACGCTTGATCATGACACGGCGCTGGTCGATGCGCAGCACGTTGCCCTGCTGCATGTGGTTGTCCAGCATTGCGCAGAGCAGATTGTTGGCGGAGGTGATGGCGTGCATATCGCCGGTGAAGTGCAGGTTGATGTCTTCCATGGGAACGACCTGTGCATAGCCGCCGCCGGCTGCACCGCCCTTGATGCCAAAGACCGGCCCCAGAGACGGTTCCCGCAGCGCCAGAACGGACTTCCTGCCAATGCGGCGGAGTGCATCCGCCAGACCGACGCTGATGGTCGTCTTTCCCTCGCCGGCAGGGGTGGGGTTGATGGCAGTCACCAGAACCAGCTTGCCATCCGGCTTGTCCGCCAGCTTCTGGAACAGGGATTCCGAGAGTTTTGCCTTATAGTGACCGTAACACTCGATGTCCTCGTCTGCAATGGCGAGTGATGCGGCAACCTCGCCGATGGGGTTCATTTTAGTCTGCTGTGCGATTTCGATATCCGATAACATAAATACGCTCCTTTTCTCGATTTTCTTCCGAAAAACATACTTTTATTATAGCATTTTTCCAAGCGCAATGCAAGAAACTTTTCACTTTTCGGCTGATTCGCTGAATTTCAACATGTTTTGCCTGCCACATTTTGCACTCTGCCATTTCTCCCGATTTTTCCATTGAAATTCTCTGCGAAAATTGCGGTTTTCCCTTGACACGGCTCGAATCTTCGGGTATAATAGAAATGGTAGCATTTTGCGATCCGTATGGCAGGAACAGCGGGATTGCCGAAAGACGGCACGCTGATAAATTTTCCTGAGAACCTGTTCCGTATTTTTCGGAAAAATACCGAACAGGCGTTTATATACCTTATCAAGAGCGGCGGAGGAACAGGTCCTGTGAAGCCCGACAACCGGCTGATTGCAAGCGTCAGCAGCGGTGCCAAATCCTGCGGTATATCCGAAAGATGAGGGTCTTGTACAACACACAAAGGTACCCTTGCGGTACCTTTTTTTGTTTGTCCCCAAAGGTTAGAAAGGAACAAAACTATGGCAAGAAATCTTTTCACTTCCGAGTCTGTCACAGAAGGTCATCCCGACAAAATCTGCGACCAGATCTCCGACGCTGTGCTGGATGCGATTCTGGCACAGGATGCACAGGCACGTGTTGCCTGCGAAACCATCACAGCAACCGGCATGGTGCTGTGCATGGGCGAAATCACCACCACCGCAAAAGTGGACATCCCCCAGATCGCTCGTGACGTTGTGGTAGACATCGGCTACGACCGTGCAAAGTACGGCTTCGACGGCTACACCTGTTCTGTCCTGACGGCGCTGAACAAGCAGTCCCCCGACATTGCAATGGGTGTCAACGATGCCTGGGAGAGCCGTGAAAGCGAGTCCCACGAAACCGGCGCCGGCGACCAGGGCATGATGTTCGGCTATGCCTGCGACGAAACGCCGGAGCTGATGCCGCTGCCCATCTCTCTGGCGCACAAGCTGGCAATGAAGCTGACAGAGATGCGCAAGAACAAGACCCTGACCTACCTCCGTCCGGACGGCAAGGCACAGGTGACCGTGGAATACGAGGACGACAAGCCCCTGCGCATTGACACCGTTGTAGTTTCCACCCAGCACGCACCGGATGTTTCCACCGAGGTCATCCGCAAGGACATCATGAACTACGTCATCAACACCGTTCTGCCCAAGGAACTGCTGGACGAGAACACCAAGTACTTCATCAACCCCACCGGCCGTTTCGTTGTGGGCGGTCCGCAGGGCGACAGCGGTCTGACCGGCAGAAAGATCATCGTAGACACCTACGGCGGTATGGCTCGCCACGGCGGCGGCGCATTCAGCGGTAAGGACCCGACGAAGGTAGACCGTTCCGCCGCATACGCTGCACGGTACATCGCCAAGAACATCGTGGCTGCCGGTCTGGCAAAGCGCTGCGAAGTGCAGCTCGCCTATGCCATCGGCGTTGCCAATCCGGTTTCCGTTCGGGTAGACACCTTCGGCACCAGCAAGGTTTCGGAACACGTTCTGGAGGAGGTCATTCCGGAGATCTTCCGTCTGACCCCTGCCGGCATCATCGAGATGCTGGATCTGCGCAAGCCGCAGTACCGCCAGCTGGCTGCCTACGGCCACATGGGACGGGAAGAGCTGGGCGTTGCGTGGGAGCGCCGTGACAAGGTAGAGGCACTCCAGAAGGCAGTTGCCGGCAAGTAACCCATTCCTGATCTTTTCGTAAAAGAAGCGCATCTTCGGCGTAGTTCCGAGGATGCGCTTTTTGCGTCAGCGGCGAAGCAGTTCCTGAATTTCTTCCACCTGCTGCTGCATGGCCTCCACGGCGGTTTCCGGCTGGAACGTGGTGGCGTAGTCGTAAATCGCCACGCCGTGCACCTGCGCCATGGAGAGAATCAGTTCCACCTGCCGTGCAGGGATATCGCTGTGCTCCAGCCACTCCTGACTGCCGCTTCCTGCCCAGGTGTCCTCCCGTCCCATCTTGTGCGTTCCGATGCCCACGACGAGGGACACCGCCGGACAGGTGACCGTTTCCGCCCACATGGCTGTCGTCTCGGCAAACGGCGCAACTTCGTTCTCGAAGCCGAAATACACCTGCGGAATCAGCACATCGCAATAGCCCGCCTCCGCCGCCCAGCGCCGCACATCGGAGAACTGGCTCTCATAGTTGCCGTGCATGGTTCCCTGCGGACTGATACTCACTTGCAGCGCCGGATTCACAGACTTCACCGTCTGGTAAATCTGCTGCACCATGGCGTTGGTCTGTGCCAGCCGAAACTGCGTCAGATCCGACTCCCCGCTCGCCCCAAATGCTGCCGCATCGAACGCTGCATCGGCGGTCGGATAGAAATAGTCGTCCAGGTGAATCCCATCCACGGGATACTGCGCCACGATTTCCCGCACGCCGTCCGCAATCAGCTGGCGCACCTCCGGATACGCCGGATTCAACCACCAGAGCACACCGGATTTTACCAGATATGTCCCCCGCTTTTCCGTGTCCTCATACCACTGTTTCACCGGAAACTGCGTGCCCATCTGCTGCATACCCTCGTCGGTTTGTCCGCGCATGGGGTTGATCCACGCATGCGCGGACAGCCCCAGTTCATGCGCCTCCTCCAGCATGATCTCCAGCGGGTCGAAGTCCAGCGTTTCTCCGGCATACTCCCCCGCGGGAAAGAGCGCCGAGGCATAATAGGCATCCCAGTAAGCCCGCACATGAAGATAGACCGTATTGATGCCCATGTCCGCTGCCTGCTGAAAGCGCCGGCGCATCTCCGCACGAAACGATTCCGCATCCTTGCCCTGCAGGGTTTCCGCATAGTCCATCACCGGAAACCACATGGCATAGGTCGGATCGTACTGCACACAGGCGGTTTCCTCCGCCGGCGGCGCAGTGGTGGTAGTGAGGTGCAGCTGTTCCAGACTCTGCACCCGATCTGCCAAATTGTCGCAGAACTGTGCATTTTCCGGCACAGCACGTCCCGTGTGAAACGTGCATCCGCACAGCAGCAGCACCGCTGCAAAGATTCCAGCATAACCCGTCCGCATTGCTCCGCCTCCTTTTTCCATTATCTTATGCGGATGACAGCGGACTTATTCCAAAAACAAAGGACACCGCACCCCCATTCGGGAGCGCAGTGCCCTTTTCAAAACGAACCGAAGCTCTAAATCAGCCCGTTTTCATGTTGTACAAAAGTTGTACGAATCGCTTCACCTTACTCCGGCAGAGCGTCGATCAGGTGTACCAGGAACTTCAGCAGGCTCATGCTGTCGTCAGCAGTGATACCAACGCCTCTGTTGCAGTCTGCATTCAGAGTAGCCTGTTCGTTCAGCTGAACTGCACCTGCAACTGCCTTGTTCAGCAGAACTGCGTCAGACAGATCAACATCGCCATCCAGATTTACGTCGCCCAGCAGAACGCCAGCCGGTGTGCTGAATACGGTTGTTGTGGTAGTTGCACCCTCAGAAGTGGTTGCAGTTGTCTTGTTGCTGTTGCTGGTAGTAGTGCTATCGCTGTCAGAAGCAGTGGTAGCAGCAGTTGTGGTAGTAGTTGCGTTTTCGTCAGTTGTGGTAGTAGTAGTCGGCTTTGTGCCATCACGCTGAATGTTCGGAGCTTCGTCCTCGATGAAGGATACAACCCAGCACAGAGGAGAGTTCCAGTTGATGGTGCACTCGTTTACGGACCATGCCTCTACGTTATCCAGGTAGCACTTCATCGGAGCCAGAGAACCGATCTTGTAGCCCATACCCTGAATCATCGGGTCTTCCATGTTGGAGTTCGGACCGCCGGACAGAACGCCTGCCGGTGCATACGGGAAGTCGTTGCTATTCAGCTGACCAGACCACCATCTGTGGTGCGGATACTGTGTGGAGTGTTCGCCATAACCGGTTACATAAGACTGCTCCAGCGGGTTGCGGCCCATCAGGTAGTCAAATGCGGAGGTTACACCGTCGATGTACTTCACATCGCCAGTTGCATCGTAAGCCAGAGCCAGAGCCATTGCGTTGTTGATTACCATGGAGTTGGAACCCCACTCGTAACCATCCTCAAGCTCCAGACCAACCAGGTTGCCTGTGCCGCTTGCGCTGTCGTACTTCCAAACTTCGGTGTCATAGTTGTGACCTACATACGGGATGTCATATGCAGACTTGGACTGGATATCCAGATAGTAGTCACCAGCTCTGATGATGCTTTCCTTCATCTTGTCAACTTCGTCCTGAGTCAGCAGGCCCTTCTTCAGCATATCAGCCGAATTCTCATACATAGAGATGGTACCTACGCTGTTCAGAGTACCCCAAGTGAACAGAGAGCATGTGTTGTTGTTTTCGCCGCCGGCCAGAACACTGGAAACCTCGAAAGCCTTACCGTTGTCCTTGCCGTATACGTTCTGACCGTTGCCATACTGGCTCAGTACATCATAGTAAGCCTTATCGCCAGTAGTGATGTACAGTTCGCAAGCTGCCCAGTAGAACTCGTCGCTGACGTTGTCGTCACCGTACGGGCCACCGCCCTTGTTTGCCAGTACCATCGGCGCATACAGACCAGTGTCTGTGAAGCCGGTGAACGGTGCGTACTGATCCTGTGCTGCCTTAAATGCCTTGACTGCTGCGTCCTTCAGAGTCTTTGCATAAGCAGAATCAGAATCTTCGAACAGACGAGCGCCCTGTGCGCATGCTGCTGCGAAGTTCAGAGTTGCTGCATAAGTAGCCGGCTTTACGATACGCTTCGGCTGTCCCTCCTGAGACGGAGCAACTGCCAGACCGGTCCACTTGTAGTCGTGCATCTTGTGGTATACCATACCATCCTCACGCTGCATCTTCAGGAAGAAGTCCAGCTCAACCTTGCACTCGTCGAGGATGTCCGGTGTGTTGTTATTGGTTTCCGGAATAACAACAGTACCGGTGCCGTCTGCCCACTTGTCAGCCTTGCCGACAGCCACAGAACGCTCATACATATTCATGAGAGTCCACAGAGAGATACCGCCGTTTACGATGTACTTACCGTAGTCGCCGGCATCGTACCAGCCGCCGGTTACATCAATGCTCTTGCCGTAGCTCGGCTCTTCGGTGTAGATGTAAACCCACTCGTCTGCAACCTCAGCCTTATCCGGGTTGTGACCAGCCTTACGAGCCAGAGTTGCGGAGCTGCCGTCAACAACCTGATTGGAAGTGATGTACTCAGCCTTGGTATCTATACCAGAACGGTTCTGGTAGAAGTAGTTGATTGCGTTGGTCAGCATGCTTGCGGAAGATCCGTCGCCGGACAGCAGGCTGCTGCTGATATCGAACGGAATGGAGGTCTTGCCAGCAACTTCCAGAGTGTAGCCCTTGCCCTCTGTGGTGAAGTCGGTGAAGTCGATCACCTGGTTGTAGTTCCAGCCGCCGTTATCGTAGATAACCTTGCCATCAGTTGTGCCGGTGTAAACAACGTTGCCGCCAGAATCCTTGATGGAGTAGTCATACTGCTTGGTGTCGCTCTCGCTGTCCAGGATCAGAGTAGCCTTCTTGGCAGCGTTCGGATAGTAACCAACCTGGTTTACTTCAACGCCGGTGATCTTATAATCCGGAGTGGTAACATAGTCGGTCTTGTCGTCGGTCATATCAACCAGTGCCAGGTTGTCGAACCGAACGATTGTGCCAGCCGGGAAGCACTCTTGCTGAGTGTAACGGCCAGTACCGCCCATGTGGAATGTCCACTCACCGGTACCTTCTGCGCCGTCGGTCTGATCTACAACGAATTCATAAGCATAAGTAGACCACTGGTTTGCCGGAATGGTAACGCCCTTCCAAGCGTCCCAGCCCTGACCGTAGTCAACTCTCTCGCCGGTCTTGCTAGCGCTCTTCAGCTTGCTAACCAGATCGTCCGTGCTGATGCCTTCCTCATAGGTCATGCTCAGCTTTTCGCCGTTGCCGTGCCACATTTCCTTGTCATCGTTGGTCATGTCACCCAGCTTTGCATACATATGACCGGAGTTGGTCGGGTTTACACTATAAGTTACACGATAAGTGTGACCCCTCTCGATGGTCAGATTTCTATGACGGAACTGGCAGTCCCAACGGTCCTCACCGCCGTAACCAGTACCGCCGGGAGTTTTGATCAGGATCGCATAAATGCCATCTGTGATGTCGAACTTCATTTCACCAGTTGCGTTTTCGCAAATGTGCCACGGCAAGCCCTTGCCGTTTTCGAAAGTACCTTCTCCAAGCTCATTGCCAGCAGAGGCAGTCAGTGCGATTGCGCCCAGACCGGTCGCAGTCGCAGAGGTTGCCATAACAGCAGCCGAGAGCACGGAGATGACCTTCTTGCCGAGAGTTTTCTTCAGCATAAGTATCCTCCTTGAAAATTGAAAAAAGTTTTTGTGATGGACATGGGTACGCATGTCCAAATACAACGATTCTTTCCCGCCGGCGAACCGGACGTGTTATGCGGTTGATAAGATATGCAAAATAGCGCAATAATCCCCTTACAAGCGCATAATTTTCTCGTTTTAAATATTATAGCATATGCGATTTTTGTTGTAAAGAGATTTTTCAAAATTCAGTAGAATTTACCGAACAGTTCCATTAGAATTTGGGCACTTTGACGAAAATTCAGCTTTTCTCCATGGAAATTCAAAAAGGGTGCAGAAGTCCTCAGACCTCCGCACTCTTTTTATCGGAAAATATTGCGCATCTTACTGCACGTTTTTAGTCGGTCGGCAGGTTATTTACCAGACGAACCAGGAACTTCAGCAGTGCCATGGAATCGTTTGCGCTCAGACCAATGTCAGTGCAAACGTTTGCATTCGATTTCTGCTGGTCGCTCAGCGAAACAGAGCCAGCGATTGCCTTGTTCAGCAGAACAGCATCTGTCAGGTCGATTGCGCCGTCCAGATTTACGTCGCCGTACAGGGTAGCTTCCGGCCAGTTCGGCTGTGTGCCAGTGGTCTTGGTAGTCGTGGTAGTTGCCTTGGTGGTAGAAGCGGTAGTTCTTCTTGTGGTAGTTGTCTTGGTAGTAGAAGCAGTGGTAACGGAGCTGCTGTTACCAGTGTAAACCTTGATGGAGTCAATGGTGAACTGTGTGCAGTCGATCCACCAGATACCAAACTTCAGCTGACCGTCATAGTCCACCTGAATGATGGAGGAGGTTGCAGAATCTACATCCCATGTGATGGTACCGCTCTTGCTGTTGATGGTCTGAGTCATGTCATCGCTCTGTGTCCAGTAGCCCGGTGCCACGCTGGTGGAGGAGCCGAATGCGCCCTGCCACTTGCCGATCTCGCCGGACTTTGCGGTGATGTTTACTGCGACCTTGGTAACCTTGTCGCTGGGCTTTACGCCCAGATCCTTCCAAGCCCAGCCGATCATACGATCAGTAGCCGGCAGCTTGTCATAATCTACAGCCTGGTTCAGGTTCTTGGAGTAGGTTGCACCGCCGGACGATGTGCTGCTCGACTGTGTGGTAGCCTGAGTAGCCTGAGTTGCCTTGGTGGTAGTTGTGGTTGCACGAGTGGTGGAAGCGGTGGTTGCCTGTGTTGCCTCGGTGGTAACTACAGCAGAACCGTTGACACCCTCGATAGTAGAGTCGATAGAACCGGTCTTATAAATAGAGTACAGACCTGCTGCTGCGCCGACAATGCCTGCATTGTAGTCCAGCGCAACTTCGTTTGCCTCATAATCGTTGACCGAGTCGGTGTAAGTAAAGTTTGCATCTGCCGGACCGCCGACCAGTGCGCCGACCAGTGTGTGGCCGTTTGCGCTATAGCCGGTCTGCTTCTTCATCTCGTCAAAGCTGCTGTAGCCGGAAGCTGCTCTGTGATGCGGATACTTTGCGGAGTTGGAGTCCATGCCAACGACAAAGTTGACGTTCTTGGGGTTGTTGCCCAGGATCATTGCCATCTGTGCCTTGCACCAGCCGGAATAATCCTTTCCGCTCTGTGCGGAATACTTGGAGGTAACCAGTGCAGCCAGCTGCATGGTGGTGTTATACCGTGCGCTGCCCCAGGAAGCTTCGCAGTAGTACTGGCTCTCGCTGGTGCACTTGCCGTTCAGGTAAGTGGTGACCTTGGACCAGTCAGAACCGCTGCCGGTGATCTCACTCTGGAGAATGGCAGCACCCAGGCTGACATTGTTCCAGCTCATGGGAGAATATACGCCCCACTGGCAGCCGGACTGTCCAGACTTGCCGGCGTTTGAGGCATTCATAAAGGTGTTCAGGAATGTCTTATAGGAGCTGTCGCCGGTTGCCAGATACAGCCAGCCAGCTGCCCATGCCTGATCGTCATAATAGTCATAGGAGCTGTAGAAGTTGCCAGCCGCCGGGCACTCTGCCTTATTGGTGCGGATGGAATAGTTGTACAGTGCCTTTGCATAGGTCAGGTCTTCCTCGTTGCCGAAGTTGACATAGTTTGCTGCCAGTGCTGCGGCATATTCTGCTGCGATGTCGCTGGCATCATCCGAAGTCCAGTATGCGGTACGCAGGCTCTGGTCGGTCTGAGATTCCGGAGAGCACCAGACATCGTGGTCTTCCTGACCCTTGCCCACCTGGTAGCAGATGCTGGAAACGTCATTGCCGTTCAGCTTTGTGCTCGCCTTAAAGAAGTCGCAGAAACGGTCTGTGAGCGCCTTCAGGTGTGCGGTCTGTCCCAGTGCGTCGTAACTGTCCTTATACTCATAGTAGCCCCAGCCCAGTGTGGAAGCGGTGTAGCCTGCCGGCAGACCAAACTTTACGTGGTCGCCTGCGTCGTGGTAACCGCCGTCCACCTCATCGGCAGTGTGGCAGTTATCTCTCCATGTGAACTGCGAAGCACTTCCCACATCGCTGCCGCACATATTTCCATCATAGAAATACATGGTGTACTGCAGCAGCTTTGCATAGTTGTCATAGGATGCAGCCGATGCGGTCAGCGTCTGCACCTGCATTCCCACTGCAGAGAGTGCCGTCGTTCCGGTCAGCAACGTTGCGGCACTTGCAACACAGGCAAGCACCCGTTTACCGAGCCCAATTTTCTTCATAAAAATACTCCTTTCGCAAAAAACGAATCCGATTTGTCCTGTCCGTTCCAGAAATCGGATGCGCCGCCTGTTTTTCCGGCTTTTGCCAAAATCCAAGCAGCTTTCAGTCCTTTCCGCATCCGGACACGATCCAATACTCATTTTATCACATTGGTGAAAAAAATGCAATATTTTTTTCTTTTCACACCGAATTTCTATGGAAACCAGACAAACCGTACCTGCCGTTTTTGTGCAGTTTGATAAATTTTTCCAGAGTTTCCGGTTTTTTCTGATGAAATGGTGCTCTAGAGCCGTGTCTGCACCTGCCGCAGCTGCATCTCCAGCTGCTTCCAGTCCGGCAGTTCCTGTGCCACAAACCCGTAGAAGTTCCCGGAGTGATCGGCGTAGAGGAAGTGGGTGAATTCGTGCATCACCACGTATTCAATGCAGCGCACCGGTGCTGCCAGCAGGCGGGTGTTGAATGTGAGGATTCCCCGCTGCGGCCGGCAGTTTCCCCACTGGGACACCATGGCACGGAAGCGGATCTCCGGAAAGGCGATACCGTGGGGTGCAAAGACGGGATAGACTGCACGGCAGAGATTCCGCACCGCTTTTTCACAGGAGCGCTCCCACCAGTCGTCGAACGTCTTTTTGCGAAGTGCCTCCTGCTCCGGCTGGCGCACCAGCAGGCGGATGGTCTCTCCCTGCACCTGTACGCTGTCCCGGCTGCCCTGCTCCACCGACAGACGGCAGTATTTTCCCAGATATAGCACCGTTTCGCCGGCGGTGTAGTGAATGGGGTACTGCGGCGGCTGTTCCGAGACAGTATCATACCGGCGCAGTGTCTGCAAAATCCGCTCCCCATGCTGCTGCAAAATCCGCTCCACCAGCGCCAACGGCGCATCTTTTGGCGCAGAAACCAGCAATCCCGTTTCCGGGCGCAGCCGCAGATTGACATTTTTCACTGCCTTGCGCTCCAACGTATAGGAAATTTGCGTTCCGCCGAGGCAGATGCTCCGCTGTTCTTTCATGGAAACCATTCCTTTCTGGAATACTTGACAGATTCCGCAATTCATTATAGCACAGAAGCGTTGTCGGGTTTTGCTTACAGTTCACAATTCAAGATCGGGAATGATGTTCTCCCCTGGGATTCCAAAACCGCTGTTTCGCTGATGACATCTGCTTTTTTACGCAGATGCTGTCGGCTTTTTTATGGAGATTCTGTTTATGAAATCAATCAAACTGCAATCCATTCTCCCCACGTTCCTGCTGCCTCGCTCCGCCGGCGGTGTAATGAATGGGATACTGCCGCTGTTCCGAGTGCTGTTCCTGTATATTCAAAAGCTTTTGTCCGTCGCTCCGGAGCACATGCTCCACCGCCCAGTGTGATGCGAAGCTGCTCTTCCATCTGTGTTCCCCCTGTTTTCACACTGCAAAGAGCCAGCGGTGCAGCAGCTTTCCCAGAAGCACACCGCCAAAACAGCCGGCGACACTCAGCAGCACATACAAACTGCCCAGACCCCACTTGCCTCCCTGAAACAGCGTCACCGCCTCCAGCGAAAAGGTGGAAAACGTGGTGAAGCCGCCGCAAACGCCCGTTTTCCAGAAGAGCGTGCTCCGGGCGGAGAGCTGCTGTCCCGCAGCCGTCTCCGCAATCAGTCCGATTGCCGCAGCACCGAAAAAGTTGATGCAGAGGGTGAGCACCGGAAATTCGCTCCGAACCGGAATCAAACCGATGGCATACCGCAGCACTGCACCCAGCGCACCGCCGCAGCCCACCAAGAGAAAAGATAGCCATGCCATAAATACGTCCTCCTTTTTCGAAAAAACCGCACACGATTTCTCATGTGCGGTATTGCTTGAATTTTATCCGGAAAAGCGATGGTTAAAGCGGCTGGTTCGAGAAACGCTTCAGGAACGGGATCAGAATACCGCCCACCAGATTGCCCAGAATGACCACCGGGAAATACAGCAGCGCACGGCCGGGATCCGGACAGCCTGCCAGAAAATAGTAGAAGATATCCGCAACGCAGTGGTTGAAGCCGGAGAGAATGAACACCATAATGGGCATTACGATGACAAACAGTCCGGCAACGGTGTTCTTGCTCTCCTGACAGCGGCGGGAGCCCTCCACGGCGGAAAACATCATGATGCCGCAGAAAATCGCCAGCACAAATGCGCTCCAAAGATGGTCACCCATTTTCGCCGACATGGATGCCTGCGCCCGATCCATCAGCGTCACATCCATTCCCGTGACCGCTGTGTCCCGTGCGAATCTCGTCAGGTGCACCAGTCCTGCCATGGCAGCTGCGCCGACGGCATTGGCGAGCAGTGTGAAAAAGGTCTCCGCCAGATAGGGCAGATCCCGATCCAGAATATAGCCCACCTTTCCGGTGTACAGTCCGTACCGGAACTGCACAATGCAGAACAGCCCCAGCGAGAATAAAAATGCCCCCAGATACCGGTTGTCACAGGACAGACTGACAGTCCCGCCTGTGCCGATCATCAGACCGGACAGCACGCCGTCTACGAAAAAAGAGAGCCACCGGTTTTTCTTTTTTGCTGTTTCCATACCAAACTTCCTTCCATATATATTTAATCCGCAAAATACTTTAATCCGCAAAATACGCTGCCGGATCCCCGTCGTTTACCGAGAGGATGTCCAGCTTGTCCTGCAAGTCCGGCAGAAGAAATCCGCCCTCGATGCAGGCGCAGCTGCAAAAAGCAAACATGGACGGATAGGTATCCTCATCCATATAAAACGGTTCTCTTGCGTTGCCGGGATCTACGCCGACCTTATAGAGTCCCTGCGCATAGTGAAACAAAATCGAAACGCCGTCATTCCGGTGCTTCCGCATCAGGGCGATCACTGCCGATGCCGGCACGTGCACGCTCGCCCAATCAAAGCAATACTCTGGCTGCATATTTTTTCCTCCTGTATGCACACAAAAACAGCACACCCCCAAGGCGGGCATGTGCTGCTGCTATGCTCTTGTGATTAGTCCTCCAGCTTTGCGCCGCACTGGCCGCAGAATGCGAAGGCATACTTTTCGTCAAACCGTGCACCGCACTTGCTGCAGACCCGAACGCCCTTCATGGAGGTGAGGTCGCTGCGCATGCTCTCGATCCGACGCTTTCTGTCGTCGATGTCTGCGCAAACTTCCAGCTCTGCCTTGTGGTCGCCGTCCGGATTCTCGTAGAACAGACGGCCGATTTCCTGCAGCTGCTCCTGAATCCGCTCCTGCTCGTAGGCGATCTTCTTCTTCAGGTTGCTGGTTTCTGCTGCATTCTTGGAGCTCTCAGACACGCTGCGGCTCATCTGGTTGACTTTGTCGAATAATCCCATTTCTATGATTCTCCTGTTTCCGGGCTGCTGATATCGTCATCATAACAAGCCCTTGATAATCTCGTTATTTAAATTATACAGGATGAATTAATTTTTGTCAAGGGAATTTTTCTCAAAAATTTCCGCCGGATTATTTTTCCACCGGTTCGAACCGGATGCGCACCTTGGGCAGGCTGGTGAGGGTGGTGTCGCAGTGGAACATGCCGTCCTCCTGCGAGAGGTCGTTCTCCCCCGTTGCCGGCGGTGCGAAGATCTTCAGTGTCAGGTCTGTCTCACCCTGCAGCGGCTTCTCAAAGAACGCAGCCATCATATCCACAGTTCTGGTGCTCGGCGCCTTATAGAACCACTTGCCGTTCAGCTCCAGCATCAGGTTGCTCTCATCCTCAAAGACCGCCTCGCAGAAGGTAGGGTTCTTCTCGAAGTGCAGCGGAATTGCCACGCCCTCGGCATCCTCGGAATTGCTCCAGCGCAGGGTCAGCGGCAGTGCAGCTTCGCCTTCCTGACGGGTGATCTGCGGGCTGAACCAATCCCGGTGGATGATCTCCTTATAGGTTTCCAGCACCGGCTGCGCAATGCCCACCTCGGCATTGTTGGGGTCTTCGATCTCCAGTCCCAGTCTGCCACGGTCACGGAACTGGTAGAACGTAAAGGCACTGAACCAGTCCGCCTGCTCTGTCTCCAGCTTATCGCAGAATTCCCGCACCATGTCCGCCTGCTCATAAGGGCCGGTGACATCGCCGTCTGCGTTGAACTCCGCCATGGTCATGGGCTTTGCCGCACCGCCGTTCAGGTGGCGGAAGCGTTCGAAGCTGCGCTTGGTCTTTTCGTAGGTGTCGGCAACGGTGCTGCGGCTGTGGGAGTTTCCGCCGTGTTCTGCCACATCATACGGCCAGCCCCAGTGGAGCGCCATGTACTTGTCCACCGACCAGATGTCCGCTGCCGGAATGGTCTGGGCGAACTCCTGCTCCTTCTCCATCTCCTCCTTGGCGAGGTCTTCGATGCCGCCGATACAGATGATGGTCTGGACGTTGGGCGCATGCTCCTTGATGATACGGCTGGCACGGACAAAGAAATCCGCCACTTCCTGATAGGTGCAGCGCTTGTTGAACGAGAACCAGTTGCCGGTCGCCTCGTGGTTGATGCGCAGGAACACCCGTCCGAACGGGCGCAGATCCTCTCCGATGGCAGCGAGGTACTCGTCGGACACGTGGGGGTCGATGGTCAGCGTCAGGCTGACATCCTGTCCGTGGCGGCGGATCTCCCGCATGTACTCGAACGGCTCGCCCTCGGTGCTGCCGCCCAGTCCGCCCTTATAGGTGAAGTAATCGTCATAGGGAAAATCCCATGCGAAGCTGACATCCGGACTGGCGTGCACCACGCTGGCACGTCCCGGCCAGCCCGCATCCAGCGGATAATAGCAGTACATCAGACTGATGCTGCGGTGGGGTCTGCCCAGCTTGGACAGAATGTAATCCTGATTGACGTATTCGCCACGCTCGCTGCCGTCCCCCAGATCGACGGCGCACTTGGCTTTTCCCATATGAATTCGATAGCACTCCATGTGTTTGTTGCTCCTTCCGGAAATATTTTTTTCACGCTGAAAGCTCGTGTTCATAGGCATCTATCTACGTCTTTTCGGCAAATTTTGTTGCATACTGCGTTAAAAATTCTTGCCATACGAAAGTATGCCTGCAAATTTTTGCCTTGTCTGCAAAAAAATTTGCTCGAAAATCCGCATATATTTCCTACGAACACAAGCTCTGATTTCAAGCTCTGATTTTGAAATAGCAATGGGTATTGCCTCTATTATATGGGAAACACCGCCGGCTTGTCAAGCGCTTTTGTGTAAACGTCCAAAATTTTTGGCAGTTTCCGCAGCGGCTGTGCCGGGGCAGGCGATACAGACACAAAAAGCGGAACAGGCGTTCGCCCATTCCGCTCATTGTTTTGTGGTTTGTGAAATTCAGAACCGGATCTCTGAAGCTTATGCCTTGTCGATAGAGCCGAACAGGTTCATCTTCTCCTCAACCTTTGCCATGATTGCCTCATAGCCCGGCAGGAGCAGCTTTCTCGGGTCAAAGCCCTTGCCCTTCAGATCCTTGCCCTCTTCGATGTACTTTCTGGTTGCTTCTGCAAATACCAGCTGGCACTCGGTGTTGACATTGATCTTTGCAACGCCCAGGGAGATTGCCTTGGTGATCTGGTCGTCCGGAATACCGGTACCGCCGTGGAGTACCAGCGGCATATCGCCAACGGCTTCCTTAACAGCAGCCAGTGTCTCGAAGCTCAGACCTTCCCAGTTTGCCGGATATACACCGTGGATGTTACCAATACCAGCAGCCAGAATGTCTACGCCCAGATCAGCGATGGTCTTGCATTCCTGCGGATCTGCGCATTCGCCTCTGCCGATGACACCGTCTTCTTCGCCGCCGATTGCGCCAACCTCTGCCTCGATGGACAGACCCAGATTGTGTGCAACTGCAACCAGTTCACGGGTCTTTGCCAGGTTCTCTTCGATCGGGAAGTGAGAGCCGTCGAACATGATGGAGGTGAAGCCAGCCTTGATGCAGGCATAGCACTGATCATAGGTACCGTGATCCAAATGCAGTGCAACCGGAACCGTGATGCCCAGAGATTCGTCCATTGCCTTTACCATATCTGCAACAGTCTTGAAGCCGGTCATGTACTTGCCGGCACCGCCGGAAACGCCGAGAATTACCGGAGAGTTCAGCTTCTGTGCTGTGTTCAGGATTGCCTTTGTCCATTCCAGATTGTTGATGTTGAACTGGCCGACTGCATACTTGCCGTCTCTTGCCTTGTCCATCATATCCTTTGCCGATACTAACATAAGTGAGTGCCTCCTAATAAATTTCTGCAACAGGGTCCGAACCGCATGATACGGCCGAGTTCTCTGCTCTTTTATTATACCCCATCTTCTGTCAAATTGCAATGGGTTTCCGAAATTTTTTTCTTTTTCTCCAGTTGGCAGTCTATTTCTCATCATATATTCGATGATGTGTCGAGAATACAACGGTATTTTTCAATCTGGCGCTTGCAGTATACGGCAGGTTTCCTGTATAATGAATAGGAAAGAGAAATAAATTCAGCAGAAAGTGACAAACTGCGGAATTGAGAGGAGTTACAACGTTCATGGATATCCATCAGTTTTTTCTGGGAAATTCCTTTGATGCACATACCTATTTCGGGGCGCACATCACCAGGGACGGCGTGGTGTTCCGCACCCTTGCGCCAAATGCCAAAGCTGTCGCCCTGATCTGGGAGGGCGGCGAGTGGGAGCCGATGCCCATGACACGCATTCATGACGGCGGTGTCTATGAGATCACCGTGCCGGATGCGCTGCCCGGACAGATGTACAAGTACCGCATCACGCCGCAGAACCCCGACGGCGAGACCATCGACCACTGCGACCCCTACGGATTCGGCATGGAGCTGCGCCCCAGCAACGCCTCCATTATCCGTGATCTCTCCAGCTACACCTTCCACGACAGCAGCTGGATGAAACAGCGCAGCGACCACCGGCACAAGCCCGTCAACATCTACGAGGTGCACCTTGGCTCGTGGATGACCAATCCCCACAACGAAAACGGCTGGTACACCTACGAGGAGATCGCACCGAAGCTGGTGAAGTACGTCAGGGAAAACGGCTACAACTACATCGAATTCATGCCTCTCAGCGAGCATCCGGCGGATTGTTCGTGGGGCTATCAGAATACTGGCTTTTTCAGCCCCACCGCCCGTTACGGCACAGCGCACCAGCTGATGCAGCTGGTGGACACCTGCCATCAGGCGGGTATCGGCGTCATCATCGACTTTGTTCCCGTACACTTCGCCGTGGACGGCTACGCCCTGAACCACTACGACGGCACGACCCTCTACGAATACCCGGAAAAAGAGGACACCTACAGCGAATGGGGCAGCTGCAATTTCATTCACGCACGGGGCGAGGTGTGCAGCTTCCTCCAGTCCAACGCCTTCTACTGGCTGGATGTCTTTCACTTCGACGGCATCCGCATGGATGCGGTCAGCCGGCTGATCTACTGGGGCGGCGAGGAATACCGTGGCACCAACCCGTCCAGCATCCAGTTCCTGAAGCGCATGAATCAGGGGCTGCACCAGCGGTATCCGGATGCCATGCTCATTGCGGAGGACTCCACCAATTACAGCGGTGTCACCAAACCGGTGGAATACGGCGGACTGGGCTTCGACTATAAGTGGGACATGGGCTGGATGAATGACACCCTGAACTACTTCCGCCAGTACCCGTGGGAGCGGAAAAACGAGTACCACAAGCTCACGTTCTCCATGATGTACTTCCCCAACGAGTACTATCTGCTTCCCCTCTCCCACGACGAAAACGTCCACGGGAAAGCGACGATTCTGCAAAAGATGTTCGGGCAGTACGAACAGAAGTTCCCGCAGGCACGGGCGCTCTACCTCTATATGTACGCCCATCCGGGGAAAAAGCTGCTCTTCATGGGCAGCGAGCTGGGACAGCTGCGGGAGTGGACGGAGACCCAGCAGCAGGATTTCGACATCCTGAAGTTCCCCATCCACGATGCGTTCCACCACTTTATGATGGAGCTGAACCGGCTCTATCTCACAGAACCAGCGCTGTATGAGGGCGACTATGAGGCGGACGGCTTCCGCTGGCTGGACTGCCATCAGGAAGAGCGGTGCATCTACGCCATCCAGCGCCACGCTGCCCACGGGGAAGATCTGGTGATTCTCCTGCACTTCTCCGACGAGGGCACACAGCACTATACGTTCACCCTGCCGGACTGCACCGCATTGCAGCCGCTGCTGCACACCGACTGGGAGCGATTCCACGGAAACACCGTGGAGGACACCAAACCCATCGTTGGCGAGATGACCCGAAACGGCTGCCAGTTCCAGATTGACCTGCCGCCGTTTAGCGGAATCCTGCTGAAAAAGATACCGCAGCAAAAGAAGCCTGCGGCAAAGCCAAAAAAATCCGCAGGGACGAAGAAAAAGTAAATTCCCATTGGAAGCGCCGGAGCAGTTTGGAACCACTCCGGCGCTTTTTATCGGATCGCAAAAATTTTCGTAGAGTAGAACCATTCCGTTGAAAACGTTCCACCGGAACGTTTTCAAGATTCCATCCATTCAAACGGGACACAGGGCGGAGCGGTCTTGTTCGCTCCGCCCTCGAAAAGCTGTCGCTTTTCTCACCCACCTTCTCCGTGCGCTCAAAAGTACGAGCGCAGGGAATTTCGCTGTCTGCGGACAGCGACTTAGAGGGCTTCTCGCCCTCTAAGAACACCTCGCCAGCTGCGCTCAGCTGGGCAGCCTGACGAGTCCAACGAATCCGTTTCTCTCTGTTTCTGCACGATATGATACGGTTTGCGATATTCCAACTCTACCTTTACATCACCACTTTCACCTGATACTTCTCCATCCAATAGTTCATCTGGACAAAATAGGCGATGATCTGCGGGCGTGTCATGAGCTGTCCGTACCACTGCACCGACTCCTCCGATTGCAGCAGCTGTTCCAGCATCTCCCGCCGCACCAGCTGCAATACCGGTGCCTGTGGATCCTGCAAGACCTGTTCCAGCATCCGGCAGACCGTCCGCAGATAGCTGGGGTTATGGGTCTTGGGATAGGGGCTTTTTTTCCGCCACAGCACTTCCGGCGGAAGATAATCCTGCATCGCCGTGCGCAGCAAGCCCTTTTCGTGTCCCTCCCAGTCCTTGTACTCCCACGGGACATTATAAAGGTATTCCGCAATGCGGTAGTCGCAGAACGGTACACGCACTTCCAGCGAACTGTACATGCTCATGCGGTCTTTTCGATCCAGCAGCGTCTGCATGAACCAGTCCAGATTGAGCTTCATCATCTCCCGCATCCGCTGTTCCAGCGGGGAGTCCTCCGGCAACTTTTCCGCTGCCTGAATGGTCGCCTCATAGGCTCGCTGCACATATTGCTGTGCGTCCAGTTCCGCCGCCAGCTCCGGCAGCAGAAACCGACTGCGGTAGGCGGTGCTCTGCGCCCAGGGGAAGCCGTTGATACGGCGCACCTCCGGATCCCGATACCACGGGTAGCCACCGAACAGCTCGTCGGCGCACTCGCCGGACAGTGCCACAGTGACCTCTTTCCGGATCTCCCGGCAGAACAGCAGCAGCGAACTGTCCACGTCCACCATCCCCGGCACATCTCTGGCATCTACTGCTGCATACAGCGCCTCGGCAAGCGCCGGCGTATCCAGCACCGTCCAGTGGTGGCGGCTGCCCAGATACTGCTCCATACAGCGGATATAGGCGGGGTCGCTGGTAGGCTGGAAGTGGCTCTTTCGGAAATACCGGTCGTTGTCCCGATAGTCCACGGAAAACGTGTGCAGCGTTTTCCCCTGCTCCTGCAAAAAGCCGTTTGCCAGCGAGGACAGCAGGCTGGAGTCCAACCCGCCGGAGAGAAATGTCCCGATGGGCACATCGGAAACCAGCTGCCGCCGGACGGCGTCTTTCACCAGCTCCCGCACATGCTCCGCCGTCTGTGCGAAGCTCTCCGTGTGGGGCGCTGCCCGCAGCTGCCAGTAGGCGGAGAGGTGCAGAGCATCGCTGGTATAATATCCGCAGTGCGCCGGCTTCACCTCCCGCACGGTTCGGAAAATGCCGTGTCCGGCGGTTCTGCCCGGCCCCAGAAACAGCAGCTCCGAGATGCCGGTGCGGTCGATCTCGTGGGGCACCTCCGGATGCGCCAGAAGCGCCTTGATCTCCGAGCCAAAGACCAGACCGTTGGGGATCTCCGCATAAAACAGCGGTTTGACCCCGATTCTGTCCCGTGCCAGAAACAGGCGCTGCGCCGTGTGTTCCCAGACGGCAAACGCAAAGATTCCGTTCATCTGGGTGACGCAGTTCGGTCCCCAGCGGGCGTATGCCTGCAAGATGACCTCCGTGTCGCAGCGGGTGCGGAACACTGTCCCCGCCCGTTCCAGCTGTTCCCGAAGTTCCGGCGTGTTATACAGCTCGCCGTTGTAGACGATGGTATAGGTTTCTCCGCCCACCTCTGCCTCCATGGGCTGTCTGCCGTTTTCCACGTCAATGACCGCCAGACGAGTGTGCGCCATGGCACAGCAGGGCGACAGAAAAACGCCCTCCTGATCCGGCCCACGCCGCTGCAAGGTCTGCTGCATGGCACGAAGCAGCGGTTCCTGTTTCCGCAAATCCTGTTCCCAATGTACCATTCCCGTGATTCCGCACATAAAACGTGCCTCCCTCTTCGGTTTCTTCATACGCAAAGGCGCATGCTCTATCTTATGCGGGAAACCGGAAATCTTGCACGTTTTTCAAACGGGATGTGGCAGGTTTTACTCCGCCGGCACAAACGGCAGTTCGATCACGCTCTTCTCCGCCGGTGCATCGGTGTTGGGTTCTGTCTGTTTAGACGAGCTGCCGGAATTCTTCGCCGCATCGGTCAGAACCGGCAGTTCGCCCTCCTCCGCCTGCACGCCGGCAGGTGTCTGTGCCTCCTCTGCTTCGCCGGCATGTGCCGCATCCTGTTCTCCCGACGGCGCAGCATCATTCCGGCTGCTGCTCTTCGCCGGCTTCGTTTTCGACGGGCTGCCGGACGCAGCTGCGGCAGTCTTTTGCGTGGTGCTTGTCTTTTTGGATGCCGTGGCAGTAGCGGTTGTGGTTTTCTTGGTGTCTGACTGCCTGCTGTCCTCTTCGGCCGTTGTCACGGCGGTGCTGCCGGACTCCGTTTTCTCCGGCGCATCGGAAGCGCATCCGCCCAGAGCCAGCGCTGTCTGCGCACAGAACACTGCCAGCAGCAGCGTCAGTCCACGGCGTATTCCTCTTTTTTTCTGCATCTTCAATTCCTCCTGTCCGGAAATCTGCCGTGCATGGATTGGCACGCAGACTCCTGCTTTCCTCCATTATAACATATTTTGCGAAAAATAGAAATCGCTTTTTCAAAAAAATCAGGAAAAATTTTGAAAAGAGCGAGTCCCCCTTTTTTTCCGGAGAATGACGGGGCGCATTTTGCAGAAAGCGCTCTGCCGTTTTTGAACCTGCGTTTGACAACACCCCCCTGATATGCTATACTAGAGCATGTTCCCATAAAAATAAAATGTACGCCTTTTCGGCAAAATTTGCCGAAAAGACACGTAGATACGCTTGTGAAGACTGGTTCCTATAGAGATACGCCTGATGCAAACCAGCGAAAAAAGGAGGGCGTGGCGCATGGAATTTGATAAACTGTTGAATATGCTGCAAGAGCTGTTTTCTGAAAAGGGCTGGCAAACGCCATCTCAAGACGGCACCTATCAGGACGAGCCGATTCTGCGCCCTGCCGCCAAAGTCGCCCGCCCCAAAGCCGCAAAGTTTCGGGAGCTTCGCCAGATCCAGCGCAGTCCGGAGGCATACTGGCGCTCCGGCGACTGGCTCTTCTACCAACAGGCAAAGTGCATGGAGGATTACACCGAGACGGGCGATTCCGACATCAGCTTCACATGGGCGAGTTCCACCCATGCTTCCTACGCCTCCTATGCGACACTCACCGACAAACAGCTGACCGCCTATTTTATCTGGCGCACCAAGGTACGGCAGGGAAACTATCCGTCCGCCATTCCGGCGTTCATCGCCATTTACGCATTCGAACTGCTCAACCAGATCGGCGTTTCTGACAGCATGGACGGGCTGCAAAAGCTACAGGCACTGAAAAATGCCTATTGTCACGAAACCGACGATTCCCTGGCGTATCTTGTCATTCGTCCGGCGCTTTTCCAGCAATGGATCGACAGCTACATCATCTGCTACGGGCTCTCCCCCGACCTGCTCAGCGAGGCATACCGCAGCGAGAGGTCGGATGCCATGCTGACGCTGCTGCACTGGGACGAGCACACACCGGCGGAACTGTGCGACACCCTGTCCGTCTGCGCCTCTTACGCACTCAACCGCTCCAAGTTCTACCAAGCCTATCCGGAGGACGTGCAGACGGTCACCTGCCGCATTTTTCGGGCGCTGTGGCAGTACTACGAAAGGTACCGGAAAAACGATCTGTTTCATGCACTTTTTCCAAAAAAGGTGCATGAGAATATCTCAATGTTCCCTGAGGCGTACTTCTACCCCTATCGGGACGAAAATGCATGCCCCGACCGCACCTATGTCGTCAGCGAGCTGTGCACCTACACCTGCCGGGACGGCATCTGGCGGCTGGAACAAACCATCGCCACACAGAAAAACCAAAAGCTGGGCGCACTGCTCAAAGCCATTGACTGCGCCATGCGGGAGAGCTACCACTACCGCTATGCATTGAAACCGCCGGAGATTCCCCAGTATATGCAGAAGATTCTGGAAACTGAACTGCAGGATTTCCTAAAACAGCGGGAGGAGGAGCGCCGGAAACAGGAGGAAGAGGCGGCACGGGTACAGATCGACTTTTCCCAGCTGGCGCACATCCGGGAGGCTGCTGCGGCCACACGGGAAAAGCTGCTGGTGGACGAGGCGGAGGAACCCGCACCGGAACCGGTTTCCCCCGAACCTGCGCCCGCCCCGCCTGCGTCTGCGCCAGTATCTGAGGACTCGCTTCTGACACCGCTGGAGGTACAGTTCCTCCAGTGCCTGTTTGACCGCACCTCCTGCGAGGCGCTCTGCCGGAAGCACGGGCAGATGCCCTCCGTGGTGGCGGAACAGATCAACGAAAAACTATTCGACCAATTTGCAGATACTGTCATTCTCTTCGACGGCGACACGCCGGAACTCATCGAGGACTATGCAGACGACTTGAAAGGAATGATTGCGCCATGAAAATCCCCAAGAGAATCGCCTCCGCCGTTATCAACTCCCTGAAAGGCGGCGTTGTGCCACGCATCGGACTGCCCTACATTACTGTGGGCAGAGAACTGGAGATCGATGCGCTGCTTCACGATGTGGATATCATCGCAGAGGGCGGTGCCTCCTTCCGCTTCATTGTGGGAAAGTACGGCAGCGGCAAGAGCTTCCTGCTCCAGACCATCCGCAGCCACGTTATGGACCGCAATTTCGTGGTCGTCGATGCCGACCTTTCACCGGAGCGCCGGCTACAGGGCACCAAGGGACAGGGACTTGCCACCTACAAAGAGCTGATTCGGAACATGTCCACCAAGACCCGTCCGGACGGCGGTGCGCTGACGCTGATTCTCGACCGCTGGATCAGCGGCATCCAGAGCGAAACTGTGGCGGAGAGCGGGCTGGACACCAGCGACCCCAGATTCCGGAAGCTGGTGGAACAGAAGATCTACACTGTCATCAGCGCCCTGAACGAAATGGTGCACGGCTTCGATTTTGCCAAGCTGCTCACCATCTACTTCCACGCCTACTGGGACGGCGACGACGAGAGCAAGGCAAAGGTGGTCAAGTGGTTCCGTGGCGAATACACCACCAAGACCGAGGCAAAGTCGGAGCTGGGCGTGAATATCATCATCACCGACGACGACTGGTACGAATACATCAAGCTGTTCGCCGTTTTCCTGAAACAGGCGGGCTACAGCGGACTGCTGGTGCTCATCGACGAGCTGGTGAACATCTACAAAGTCCCCAACAGCATCACCCGCCAGTACAACTATGAAAAAATTCTCACCATGTACAACGACACCCTTCAGGGAAAGGCGCAGTATCTGGGCATCATCATGGGCGGGACACCCCAGTGCATCGAGGATACCCGACGCGGCGTGTACAGCTATGAGGCGCTGCGCTCCCGGCTGGCGGAGGGACGCTTCGGACGGGAGGGTGTGAAAGACATGCTGGCGCCGGTCATCCACCTGACCCCGCTCACCAACGAGGAAATGCTGGTGCTCATCGAGAAGCTGACGGACATCCACGCCCAGCTGTTCGGCTATGCGCCGACTCTGACGCAGGAGGACATGGTGCAGTTCATCCAGATCGAATTCGGGCGCATCGGCGCAGACTCCCACATCACCCCACGAGAGGTCATCCGTGACTTCATCGAGCTGCTGGACATCGTATACCAGAATCCGCAGCTGCAGGTGGCTCAGCTGCTCCAGTCCGGCAGCTTCTCCTACGCCCAGCCCCAGACAGACGGCAGTGACGGCGAGGATGCGGTTGCGCCGGAATTTGCAGAGTTCGATATCTAGGGCTTGTTTGAAAAATCCGTACATTTGTCAAAACGCCCCTAACATCTTTGCGTAAGGAGGATTTCCCATGTCCATTTTTGACCGCTATGCGCCGTTTTTGCAGGACTATATCTATCAGCACAACTGGGAATCCCTCCGTGCGGTTCAGGTCGCCGCCGGCGATGTCATTTTCAACACCGACGACAACCTGCTGCTTTGTGCGTCCACCGCTTCGGGAAAGACAGAGGCAGCGTTCTTCCCCATTCTCACCCAGTTCTGCGAAGATCCCCCTGCCTCTGTGGGCGCAATCTACATCGGGCCGCTGAAAGCCCTCATCAACGACCAGTTCCAGCGGCTGAACGAGCTGTGCGAGGAGGCGGACATTCCCGTTTGGCACTGGCACGGCGATGTGTCCCAATCCCACAAGGCGAAGATGCTGAAGCATCCCTCCGGCATCCTCCAGATCACGCCGGAATCGCTGGAGGCGCTGCTGCTGCGCAAGCATGCGGCGATTCCGCAGCTGTTCCATGACCTGCGCTTCATTGTCATCGACGAGATCCACTCCCTCATCCGTGGCGACCGTGGAGGGCAGACGCTCTGTCTGATTCAGCGGCTCTCCCGCATGGCGAACGTCAATCCAAGGCGCATCGGTCTGTCCGCCACCATCGGCGACCCGGAACGTGTGGGCGCATTTCTCTCCCTCGGCACCGGCCGGCGCACCGCCGCCCCCAAGATTCAGGCAAAAGGCATGCGCTGGCGGCTGTCCATGGAGCACTTTTTCATCCACGGCGAACAGGCTGCCTCCGAGAAAACGGACACGCCACCGGCGCCTGCACTGGCGGAAAAGACGGACACTGCACCGGAGCACGCCGACCCCGGCATCGGCTACATTTTCGAGCACACACGGGACAAAAAGTGTCTGGTCTTTGTCAACTCCCGTGAGGAGTGCGAGGCCGTCACCACCACCCTCCGGCAGTACTGCGAGGCTCGCCATGAGCCGGACCGTTTCCTCATCCACCACGGCAACCTCTCCGCCGCCTACCGGGAGACCGCCGAGGATGCCATGAAAGACGAGGATGCGCTGTTCACCACCGTCACCACGGCGACACTGGAACTTGGCATCGACATCGGGCGGCTGGAGCGTGCGTTTCAAATCGATGCGCCTTTCACCGTATCCTCCTTTCTTCAACGCATGGGGCGCACCGGCAGACGGGAACTGCCGCCGGAGATGTGGTTCGTCATTCGGGAGGATGAGCCGGAGCCACGTGCGCTTCTGCCGGAAACCGTGCCGTGGAAACTATTGCAGGGAATCGCCCTGATTCAGCTGTATCTGGAAGAGCGCTGGGTAGAGCCGCCACGGCTGGAGCGGCTGCCCTACAGCCTGGTGTACCACCAGACCATGAGCACCCTTGCGGCGTGCGGGGAGATGTCGCCGGCGGCACTGGCATCCCGCATTCTGACGCTGCCCTATTTCCATCGGGTTTCACAGGAGGACTTCCGCACACTGCTCCGGCATCTGCTGGAAACCGACCACATCCAGCGGACGGAGAACGGCGGACTGATCGTGGGGCTTGCCGGCGAGCGCATCATCAATTCGTTCCGCTTCTACGCTGTATTTCAGGAAAACGAGGAGTACACGGTGCGATGGAATTCGCAGGAACTGGGGACGATCGTCCAGCCGCCGCCCATCGGCGAGAAAATCGCCATTGCCGGACACGTCTGGGTGATCGAGGACATCGACCACAAGCGCCACGTGGTCTACTGCGAACAGATCAAGGGGAAAGTGCCGGCGTACTTCGGCGAGTGCCCCGGCGATATCCACACCAAGATTTTAGAGCGTATGCGGCAGGTGCTGCGGGAGGATACCCAGTACCCCTACCTCATGGCGCACGCCGCCGCACGGTTGCAGCAGGCACGGCATGCTGCACGCAGCTCCGGCATCACGGAGCACACGCTGATCTGTCTGGGCGGCGACATGTGGTGTCTGTTCCCGTGGATGGGCACGTATGCGTTTCTGGCGCTGGAACGATTCCTGAAAGTCAGGTGCGCCGGTTCGCTGAAGCTCTCCGGTCTGTCCGCCTCCCGCCCGTACTTCATTCAGTTTAAAATGCAGGCAGATCGGGAGACGTTTTTCCGCGTATTGCAGGAGGAGGCACGCCGTCCTCTGGATCCCATGGAACTGGTCTACCCCAAGGAACTGCCGCTGTTCGAGAAATACGACGAATTTCTGCCGGAGTCGCTGGTGCGGAAGGGCTTCGCCTATGGCGTGCTCGCCGTGGAGGAAATGAAAGCGTGCATTCAGCAGTGGAACCAATAAGTATCAGCCTCGGACGGAATATTTCGTCCGAGGCTGATTTTTTGCACAAAAAAATCGCCCTGCGAAAGGCAGAGCGATGAAAAAATGCTTTTTTGTGATTCCACCGAAAGCACGCTGACCTTCGGGCGGGAAATTATCTCTTGGAGAACTGCGGTGCACGACGTGCGGCCTTCAGACCGTACTTCTTACGTTCCTTCATTCTCGGGTCACGAGTCAGGAAGCCAGCCTTCTTCAGAACCGGACGAAGCTCCGGGCTGAATTCCAGTAGTGCACGGGAAACACCGTGACGGATTGCGCCAGCCTGACCGGTAACGCCGCCACCGGTTACGGTGCAGACAACGTCCAGCTTGTCGGTGTTTTCCGTCAGAGCCAGCGGCTGACGAACGATCAGCTTCAGGGTCTCCAGACCAAAGTATTCGTCGATGCTTCTGCCATTGATGGTGATAGCTCCGGTACCGGGATACAGGCGAACTCTTGCAACAGAATTCTTACGTCTGCCGGTGCCATAGTAATATTTTACCTTAGATTCGTACATCTTTTCTGCTCCCTTCCTTAGAACTCACAAACTTCCGGCTTCTGTGCAGCCTGCTTGTGCTCTGCACCCTTGTAAGTGCGCAGACGCTTCAGCTGATTTGCACCCTGTGTGTTGTGCGGGAGCATACCCTTTACTGCGATCATCATAGCCTCGTCAGACTTTTCTTCCATCATAACCTTGTACTGTGTCTTCTTCAGACCGCCGATCCAGCCGGTGTGCCAGTAATAGTACTTCTTCTCCAGCTTGTTACCAGTCAGGACAGCCTTGTCACAGTTGATGATGATTACGTTGTCGCCGCAGTCTACGTGCGGTGCAAATGTCGGCTTGTGCTTACCACGCAGCAGATGTGCAGCCTGTGCTGCAACACGTCCCAGCGGCTTACCAGCAGCATCCAGAACGTACCACTTGCGGTCTACTTCGCCGGCCTTCGGCATAGTTGTTGCCATAGTCAATTCCTCCATCTTATAAATTCTATCAAAAATAATCTCGATCCCCGGAAACGGGAATCAGGCAGAGGGCAGTTGGGTTAGACTGCACTGCCGGCGTTTCGCAAGATTATAACCGGTCTCTCTGACAGTACAAGTATTATTATACCACAAAGCGAGCCGATGTGTCAAGCAAAAATTCTCGGTTTTTTTTCGATTTTCAGAAGAAAAAGTCTGTGGAATTTGTGCATGTTGCCATTTCCGCCGGGGGATTCTGCGGGCACTTGCAATTTCTGAAAAACTGCGATATAATATAAGGTAGCACTGCAGTGCAGCTTACCAAAATTTCACGCAGGAGGTCCTTTGATTTGAATGCCGCTGAATACGAATGGAACGACCGGCTGGTCTTTCTCTCACGCCGTGCCTATGAAACCGGCACCATCGGGCTGGTTCTGCGCACCGATGCAGTCTGCGATGCCCGTGATACGGGGTGGCAGCTGCTGTACGGCTGCGAAACCGGACTGGAACTGGTCAATCCGGGGAACAGTCTTCTGGTGTCCGTGGCACGGGCGCTGGAGCTGGAGCCAAAGCTGGCACCGCTTTTACAAAAAGGAACGCCGCCGGCGGTTGCCGCATATGCCTATGATGAGGCAAGCGGCAGCTTTGTGCCGGCGAAAATGCCGGAGGACATTCCTACCCAGTGATGACATAGCTGGCATCGGCGTTGGCAAGGATCATGTAATAGATCAGGCACGCCACCATGCTGACGGCAAAAAAGAGCAAAACTGCGCCCAGCCGAAACCGCAGAAACGGTCTGGGTTTATGAATGTCATCCACACGGCGAAGCTGTTTCTGTTTTTTTCTGCGCATGTTTCATTCCTCCTCTGGAAATCCGCCGGCTCTTGCCGGAACAGATGCATTGCCTCTATTATACGGGTTTTCCGAGGATTTTGCAAGTCATATTTTATGAAAGTTTCCGGCAGACCGCTGCCGGTCATCCATATTTTCCCCGAACGGCAGCAAGGACAGCCCCACGCCGTTCAGAAAGGAGTCATTCCATGTGTGGTTTCGTAGGATTTACCAATCACATCGACAATTCCAACCGTGTGCTCCAAGAGATGCTGGACAAAATCAAGCACCGCGGGCCGGACGCTGAGGGCACCTACATCGACGAGGATATTGCGCTGGGACACCGCCGGCTGAGCATCATCGATGTGTCTGAGGCAGGCACACAGCCACTCTACAGCGAGGACGGCAATCTGGTGCTGGTGTTCAACGGCGAGATCTACAACTATCAGGAAATCCGTGCACGCCTCATGGAAAAGGGCTACCATTTCGCCACACAGACCGACTCCGAAGTTCTGATCTACGGCTATCGGGAATACGGTGCCAAGCTGCTGGATCAGCTGCGGGGCATGTTCGCCTTTGTCATCTGGGATAAGCAGGAAAAGACGCTGTTCGGCGCACGGGATTTCTTCGGCATCAAGCCCCTGTACTATGCGCAGATGGGCGAGACGCTGCTGTTCGGCTCGGAGATCAAGAGCTTCCTGTGCCACCCCCACTTCAAGAAAGTCCTCAACACCACGGCGCTGGAAAACTACCTCACCTTCCAGTACTCCCCCTGCGACGAAACCTTCTTCCAGGGCGTTTACAAGCTGCCGCCGGCGCACTACTTCACCTACAAGGACGGCAAATTCGAGATGAAGCGCTACTGGGACGTGCACTTCCACGCAGACGAACAGCCGGATCTGGACACCTGGGTCAACCGCATCTCCGACACGTTCCACAACAGTGTGGAGGCACACAAGATCGCCGATGTTGAGGTCGGCTCGTTCCTGTCCAGCGGCGTGGACTCCAGCTATGTGGCTGCCATCGCCAACGTGGATAAAACATTTACCGTGGGCTTCGGCAGCGAAGAGCGCTACAACGAGATCGGCTGGGCAAAGAATTTCTCCCAGGCCATCGGCAAAAAGAACTACAACAAGGTCATCACGCCGGAGGAATACTGGGAAAAGATCCCCATGATCCAGTACCACATGGACGAACCGCTGGCAGACCCCTCCGCCATTGCCCTGTACTTCGTGTGCAATCTGGCATCCCAGTCCCTGAAGGTCGTCCTCTCCGGTGAGGGCGCCGACGAGATCTTCGGCGGCTACAACGTCTACAGCGAACCGGGCGGGTCGGCATACGACAAGCTCCCCCGTGGTCTGCGCCGCGGCATCGGCCACATCGCCGAAAAAATGCCGGCGCACCGTGGCAGAAACTTCTTCGTCCGCAAGGGCAAGGATCTGGAAGAACGGTTCATCGGCAATGCGTATATGTTCACACCGGCAGAGCGCAAGGCACTGCTGAAAATCCGCACCAACGCCCCCGACCCCATGGCAGTCACCAAGCCGTTCTACGACAAAGTGCAGGATCAGGACGATGTCACTAAGATGCAGTACCTCGATCTGCATCTATGGATGGCAGGCGATATTCTGCTCAAGGCCGACAAGATGAGCATGGCGAACTCGCTGGAAGTGCGTGTGCCGTTCCTCGACCGTGAGGTCATGGCGCTGGCAGAGCAGATTCCCACACGGTTCCGTGTGACACGCAAGGAAGTCACGGACTCCCACACCCCCTATATCACCAAGTACGCCATGCGTCTGGCTGCCAAGAAAGACACGCCCCCGCAGACTGCCAAGACCGCAGCCAAGAAAAAGCTGGGCTTCCCGGTTCCCATTCGTGTCTGGCTGAAAGAGGAGACCTATTACCAGATCGTCCGCAAGACATTCGAGAGCGATGTGGCAGGGCGCTTCTTCCACACCGAAAAGCTGGTGCAGCTTCTGGACGACCACCGTGCCGGCAAGGCAGACAACAGCCGTAAGATCTGGACACTGTATGTCTTCCTCGTATGGTATCACGTTTACTTTCCGGAGTGCTGCGAACCGAGCGCACAGCAGTAAGGAGCCGTCATGTCAAGTCATGTAACTTACGCCTATATCCGCCAGAATCCAGACATTCGGGAGTACATCCGCCGTGCCGACATGGCGCTCGCTGCCATCGGCTACACGGAGCATTCCTTTGCCCATGTGGAAAAGGCAGCACACACGGCTGCCATGATCCTGGAAACGCTGGAGTATCCGGCACGGCAGGTGGAGCTTGCCAAGATCGCCGGATTTCTCCATGACATCGGCAACGTCATCAACCGCACCGACCACGCCCAGAGCGGCGCCGTCATGGCGTTTCGTCTGCTGGACCGGCTGGAGATGCCGGTGGATGAGATCTGTTCCATCATCTCCGCCATCGGCAACCACGACGAGGGCACGGCACAGCCGGTGGATTCCATTTCCGCCGCCCTCATCATCGCCGACAAGACCGACGTTCGCCGCAGCCGTGTGCGCAACACAGACTTTATGACTTTCGACATCCACGACCGTGTCAACTACGCCGTGGAATACTCCAACCTGCATTTCAGCGACGACAAAAAAGCGCTGGTGCTGGACCTGAAAATCGACACGGAGATCTCGTCCGTGCTGGAATACTTCGAAATCTTCATGGAGCGAATGCTGCTCTCCAAGCGTGCGGCGCTCTTCTTCGACAAGAAGTTTAAAATGTATATCAACGGGAGCAACATCCTGTGATAAATGATAACCGATGCACAAAATGCAGAACATGCCATGTGCATCAAATTCACGGAGGTATTTATCATGATTTCACCTTATCCTCATCTGATTGACCTGAACGATTACCCCGTTTCCTGGTGGAAACAAGTTGTTGATCTCGGCGAGCAGATTAAGAATCATCCGGAGATCTACGCTGGCGCATGCCACAACAAGATCATGGCAACGCTGTTCTACGAGCCTTCCACCCGTACCCAGATGTCCTTCCAGACCGCTATGCTGCGTCTGGGCGGCCGTCTGATCGGATTCGACAATCCCGCCAACTCCTCCGTTTCCAAGGGCGAGACGCTCAAGGACACCACCAAGATCGTCAGCGGCTATGCAGACATTCTGGTCATGCGCCACCCCGTTGCCGGTGCTGCCAAGGCAGCTGCGCTGTCCGCAGACTGTCCGGTCATCAACGCCGGCGACAGCGGTCACCTCCATCCCACCCAGACGCTGACCGACCTGCTGACGCTCCAGTGCGAAAAGGGCAGACTCGACCATCTGACCATCGGTCTGTGCGGCGACCTCATCAACGGCAGAACGGTACACTCCCTGCTGAAAGCGATGTCCTGCTTCCCGGGCAACCGCTTCATCCTGATCTCCACACCGGAACTGAGCCTGCCTTCCTACGTCAAGGACATTCTAAACGCAAGCGGCTGCGAGTACGAGGAGATCTCCTCGCTGGAAGAGGCACTGCCGGAACTGGATGTGCTGTACATGACTAGAATCCAGGAGGAGCGCTTTGCCAGCCGTGAGGCATATCTGGCGCAGAAAGACACCTATGTCCTCACCGTCAAGAAGATGCAGGCTGCCAAGAAAGACCTCATCGTGCTGCATCCCCTGCCCCGTGTGGACGAGATCGAAGTGGCACTGGACGACGATCCCCGTGCCATGTACTTTAAGCAGGCACGCTATGGCATGTATGCCCGCATGGCACTCATCATCACCATGCTGAATCTGGACACCCACACCACACTGCTCCACGGCAAGACTTATCCCGGCGCAGTCTGCAAGAACCCCAACTGCATCACGCACACGGAAGCCTATCTGCCCAAGAGCTTTATTTCCCTTGGAAATTCCCTGCTGGAATGCGAGTTCTGCAATGAGCGTCTGCTGATGGAACACTAAGAGCTCGTGTTCATAGGCGTCTATCTACGTCTTTTCGGCAAATTTTGTTGCATACTGCGTGAAAAATTCTTGCCATACGAAAGTATGCCTGCAAATTTTTGCCTTGTCTGCAAAAAAATTTGCTCGAAAATCCGCATATATTTCCTATGAACACAAGCTCTAAACAGTATCTTCCGGGATATTTCAAACGAAAACAAGGGCTTCCTGCACAAGCATGCGGGAAGCCTTTCTTGTTAGCCAAAAACAAAATGCCCCTGCGGCTTCGGAACAGTCCGATATCCGCAGGGACATTTTTTCAGGGGAACGCTCCCCGATTATTTGGTTTTTGCAGAATCACTGCGAGCCTGCTTCTCTTCTTTCAGCTTCTTCATGGTGGGACGCATCACCAGAAAGACCGTACCGCCGCAGGCAACTGTAAAGATTGCCAGAAAGCTGAGAATCTTTCCGGTTTTTCCGGAGGATTCCTCCTCCGTGTCCTCTGCGGGATCCGCCGCAGAAGTCGTGGTCTGTGCCGCAGGTTCTGCTGCACAGGTCAGTGCATTTCCCAAAACTGCCAGAATCCAAAGACTCAAAAGGCTGCAAAGCAGGAGCCTCCAGTGAATGCGTCTACGCTTCCCCATGGCCATTAGCCCAGCGGCGACGGCGAAATGGGTGCGGACGAAACGGCTGCGCTGTGATCCAGATAGGCGTCATTCTTGACAACCTTGACGCCGTTGTAGATATCCAGACCGGTACCGGCCGGAATCAGCTTACCAATGATGACATTTTCCTTCAGACCGTACAGGTGGTCGCTCTTGCCTCGAATTGCCGCATCGGTCAGTGCCTTTGTGGTTTCCTGGAAGGAAGCCGCAGACAGGAAGCTGTCAGAGCTGGACGCTGCCTTGGTGATACCCTGCAGGATCGGCTCGATGGTAACGGCAGACAGATCGGTCTCGCCGGCATCCATCCGTGCCTGAAGCTCTTCGTTGATCTTCATGACCTCGTTGCGCTCTGCCATGGTGCCCGGCAGCAGCTGGCTGCTGCCAGCGTCGTCGATTTTCACCTTCCGCAGCATCTGGCGCACGATAACCTCGATGTGCTTATCGTTGATATCAACACCCTGCAGACGGTATACCTTCTGTACTTCGCTGATGATATAATCCTGTACTGCCTGTACGCCCAGAATGTTCAGGATGTCGCCCGGGAAGATACTGCCCTCTGTCAGGCGGTCGCCCTTCTTGACACGCTGACCCTCCAGCACGCAGATCTTGAAGTTATAGTGAATGGGATAGCCTTCCTTGTCGCCGTTGTCGCTGGTGATCCAGATGGTGCGCTGGTTCTTGATCTCCTCGATGTGCACCACACCGTCTTCCTTGGACAGGATAGCAGCGTTCTTCGGATGACGGCTCTCAAACAATTCCTCGACACGGGGAAGACCCTGTGTGATGTCGCCGTCACCGCCGGTACCAACGGCAACGCCGCCGGTATGGAACGTACGCATGGTCAGCTGTGTACCCGGCTCACCGATGGACTGTGCAGCGATGATGCCGACTGCCTCACCGACAGAAACCAGATTGCCGTTTGCCAGGTTTGCGCCATAGCACTTTGCGCAGACACCTCTCTTGGCACGGCACATGAGAACAGAGCGAATCTTGATGGATTCCACGCCGCTGTCCACGATCTTCTTGGCATCGGCGCTGGTGATCATCTTGTTCTTGGAGAACATCAGCTCGCCAGTCTGGGGATCGTACAGATCGTCCACCAGATAGCGTCCCTCCAGACGCTCTGCCATCTTCTCGATCAATTCGTTGCCGCTGCGCAGCTCGTAAACCAGCAGACCGTCGGTTGCGCCGCAGTCGTGCTCCCGAATGATGACATCCTGAGAAACGTCTACCAGACGGCGGGTCAGATAACCGGAGTCTGCGGTACGCAGCGCCGTATCTGCCAAGCCCTTTCGAGCGCCTCGGGAGGAGATGAAGTATTCCAGAATGTTCAGACCTTCACGATAGTTGGAACGAATCGGCATCTCGATGGTCGCACCGGAGGTATTTGCGATCAGTCCGCGCATACCTGCCAGCTGACGGATCTGTGCCTTACTACCACGGGCACCGGAGTCCGCCATCATGAAGATTGGGTTATATTTATCCAAACCGTTCATCAGAGCATCGGTAACGTCTTCCGTTGCCTTTGTCCAGATTGCGATGAACTTGCTGGACTTTTCCTTCGCAGAGATGTAACCGTACTCGTACTGTGCGGTCAGCTCCTCGATCTTGGCATCCGCCTCCTTGACGATCTCCCACTTTTCCTTCGGGATCTCGGCATCGCAGACGGCAACGGTCAGGGCTGCCTTGGTGGAGTACTTAAAGCCGGTTGCCTTGATCTTATCCAGCACCTCAGAGGTCGTGGTGGTGCCGTGAATCTTGATACAGCGGTCGATGATGTCCCCCAGCTGCTTCTTGCCAACGAGGAACGAAACCTCCAAATCGAACTGGTGGTCAGAATTGGTACGATCCACATAGCCCAGATTCTGCGGGATATTCTCGTTGAAGATCAGACGGCCAACGGTGCAGTCCACGATCTTGGACACACGCTTTTCGCCGATGTCCTTGGTAATGCGCACCTTGATCTTGGCGTGAATGGAAACGTCGCCCTCGTGGTATGCCATCATGGCTTCGTTGATGTCACGGAAGATCTTGCCCTCGCCCTTTTCGCCGTCCTTATCCAGCGTCAGGTAATAGGAACCCAGTACCATATCCTGTGTCGGCACGGCAACCGGATGTCCGTCAGACGGTTTCAGCAGGTTATTGGCTGCCAGCATCAGGAATCTTGCCTCTGCCTGCGCCTCAGCGGACAGCGGCAGGTGCACTGCCATCTGGTCGCCGTCGAAGTCGGCGTTGAATGCGGAGCATACCAGCGGGTGCAGCTTCAGCGCACGGCCCTCTACCAGAACCGGCTCGAATGCCTGAATTCCCAGACGGTGCAGCGTGGGCGCACGGTTCAGCAGAACCGGATGGTCGTGGATAACATTTTCCAGTGCATCCCAAACCTCAGCGGAAGCACGGTCTACCATTTTCCGTGCGCTCTTGATGTTGGTGATGACCTTGGTATCTACCAGCCGCTTCAGCACAAAGGGCTTGAACAGCTCCAGCGCCATTTCCTTCGGCAGACCGCACTGGTACATTTTCAGGCCAGGACCGACAACGATAACGGAACGGCCGGAATAGTCTACACGCTTACCCAGCAGGTTCTGACGGAAGCGTCCCTGCTTACCTTTCAGCATATCCGACAGGGACTTCAGCGCACGGTTATTCGGGCCGGTGACCGGTCTGCCATGACGGCCGTTGTCGATAAGGGCATCCACTGCCTCCTGCAGCATACGCTTTTCGTTGCGGACGATGATGTTCGGCGCATCCAGTTCCAGCATCCGCTTCAGGCGGTTGTTCCGGTTGATGACACGGCGATACAGGTCGTTCAGATCGGAAGTCGCATAGCGGCCGCCGTCCAGCATGACCATCGGACGCAGATCCGGCGGAATAACCGGAATCACAGTGAGGATCATCCACTCCGGACGGTTACCGGACTGGCGGAATGCCTCGACGATTTCCAGACGCTTCAGGAGCTTCACACGCTTCTGTCCGGAGGGCAGACCGTTCAGCTCCATCTTCAGCTGTGCAGACAGTTCATCCAGATCGATCTCCTGCAGCAGCTTGAGAATTGCCTCTGCGCCCATCTCGGCAACAAAGTCGTCGTTATATTTTTCACGATATTCGAAGTACTCCTTCTCCGAGAGGAGCTGCTTCTTGACCAGATCGGTCTTGCTCTCCTTGCCCACATCCAGTACGATGTACTTGGTGAAGTAGAGCACTTCTTCCAGATGCTTCTGCGAAATCTCTAGCATCTGTCCGATACGGGACGGCGTCCCCTTGAAATACCAGATATGCGAAACCGGCGCAGCCAGTTCGATGTGACCCATTCTCTCACGGCGCACTTTGGCACGTGTGACTTCTACGCCGCAGCGGTCGCATACCTTGCCCTTGAACCGGATCTTCTTGAACTTTCCGCAGTGGCACTCCCAGTCCTTTGTCGGTCCGAAGATGCGTTCGCAGAAAAGGCCGTCACGCTCCGGCTTCTGTGTCCGGTAGTTGATGGTTTCCGGACGTTCTACTGCGCCGTAAGACCACTCACGAATCCGCTCCGGCGAAGCAAGACCAATTTTGATGGATTCAAAAGTATTAAATTCCAAACCGTTACCTCCCACTACAATCTATGAGGAGGACTCGCCGCAGCGCCAGCGCCGCAGCAGTCCGTAATATTTGTGTTTCCTGTGAGAACGGTATTACAGCAGGTCGCTGTCTCCGTCGCCCATGTCATCCGAACCAAGATAGTCGTCGCCAAACAGATCGTCTGCATCATCGTCGCTGCTGCCATAACCGTCGGTGTCATCATAGTCATCGTCGTCATAGCCGCCCTCCCGGAACGACATACCGGCATTCTTCATATCGTCGTCCACGGTATCGTAACTCATGGTCTCGTCTGCATCTTCGGATGCGGAAACCGGCTGCGGAATGATGCTGTCATCCTCGTCGAAGTTTGCCTTGAGGTCGATCTCATTCTGCTGGCCGTCCAGAACCTTGACATCCAGACCCAGCGACTGCAGCTCCTTGATGAGCACCTTGAAAGATTCCGGAATGCCCGGCTTCGGAACATTCTGACCCTTGACGATTGCCTCGTAGGTGCTGACACGGCCGATGGTGTCGTCCGACTTCACGGTCAGGATCTCCTGCAGCGTGTATGCTGCGCCGTATGCTTCCAGCGCCCATACTTCCATCTCACCGAAACGCTGTCCGCCGAACTGTGCCTTACCGCCCAGCGGCTGCTGGGTAACCAGGGAGTACGGGCCAACGGAACGTGCGTGGATCTTATCGTCAACCAGATGGTGGAGTTTCAGGTAATACATATAGCCGACAGTAACACGGTTGTCGAACTTTTCACCGGTACGGCCGTCATACAGCGTGAACTTGCCGTCCTCGCTCATTTCCAGTGCCTTGGGGTTGATGACCTTATCCATGGGCTTCAGTTCAAACGGATCGTTGCGGTGCGCCGCATTTCTCTCGTTTGCCTCACGGAAGCAGTCACGGATGTCTTCTTCGTGCGCGCCGTCGAATACCGGTGTCATGACGTGCCAGCCCAGTGCCTTGGCAGCCATACCCAGATGCACTTCCAGAACCTGTCCGATGTTCATACGGGAAGGTACGCCCAGCGGGTTCAGAACGATATCCAGCAATGTGCCGTCCGACAGGCTGACCTCCGTTTTCGTGACACGGCGGATGTACTTGAGGTTGATAATCAGGCTCCTGCCCGCCCGGAAGAACCGGTCGTCCAGCTCCTTTTCAAACTCGTTCAGGCTCCGCTTGACGGTGTACTCCGCCTTTGCATGAATCGTCACATAATTCTGCCGAACGTCCAGATACCGGATGTCGTAAAAGGGAATCCGCACCATCTCCCCGCCCAGCTCCAGATTCAGACACCGCTCCTCCCGCTGCCGCCTTTCCAGCGCCCGGTTCAGAACCGTGAACAGCTTGTCCCGGCTGACGGGCTTCATGAGATAATGCAGCGCCGCCACCTCGTAGCCCTCGGCGATGTAGTCGGAATACCCGGTGACGAAGACGATCTGCACCGCCTCGTTATCCCGGCGCACCCGCTTGGCCAGACGCACGCCGTCCATGGCGCCCATTTCGATGTCCAGCAGCAGAATATCCCAGTTTTTGACCTCCGCGTACCGGAACAGAAAGCTCTCGGCGGAGGAAAAGGCGGTGATCTCCGCCCGATGCCCGGCCTGCGCCGCCCAATCCTTTACCAGACCGGAAACATACGCCCGGTCTTCCTCCGCGTCGTCGCAGACCGCGATCCGTAATTCCATCGTCCCGCCCCCTTTTTTGTCATTATATCTGTTTTTTCGCCGCTTGCAAGGGCGAAAAGGGAAAGGAAGCATACCCAGTCCGGGTATGCTTCCAAAAAGCTCAGCTCTCGTATTTTTCTTTCGCCGGCGCAGGAAGGCGGTCGGCGATTTTTCCGGCCAGCGCGTTTCCGATGAAGGCAAAGGCGGTTCCCACGATGATGGAGAAGATCACATCGGTGGGGTAGTGGACGTACAGGTACAGCCGGGAGAAGGTGACCAGCACGGCGATCACCATGGCGGGAATGCCCATCCGCTTGTCGTTCAGCAGCAGCGCCACCGCCGCCTCAAAGGAAGCGATGGTATGCCCCGACGGGAAGGAATAGTCGTGTTGGGCGTCGATCAGCAGCTTGATGGTCACGCCGAAGTGTTCCAGCTGGTAATCATAGGGTCGTGGACGTCCTATAAGGGGCTTCAGGGTCACGTTGCAGATCAGCACGCCCATGATAAGGGCGATGGCCATTGCGATGCCGGTTTTCCGCGTCTTCGGGAATACCAGCATCAGTACCGCCCAGGCGATCCAGAAGATGCCGCCCTCCCCGAAGAGGGTCACGATGGGCATGACGGCATCTAGGAAGCCGCACTGCAAGTGCGCCTGGATCCAGTCCAGAATGGGCAGGTCAAAGCTGACCGCCAGTTGGTTCAGTAATGCCAGCATATTAGCCTCCTTCCGTGGCGTCGGTGCCGGACGGCGTTTCGAACAGAGCGTACAGGGTCATCGGCTCCAGCGTGGTGCCGTTGGGGATGGTGACATGGCCGTTTTCATCCGGGTCGAAGACCATGGTGTAGGTGGTGCCGTTGTCGTACTTGTCGATGCGGTACCAGCCGATGAACACCTTGCCCTCGGGGGCGGAGACCAGGGGGGTATCCAGCTCCGTGGCGTCGGTCTTGACGAAGTCGCTGCTGAGAACGGTGTCGCCGTTCATGAAGGTCAGGCGCACCTTGCCCACCGGCGCGTTGACATCCGCGTTGGTGGCCTCATAGGCCAGCCACTTGCCGGTGTCCTGCTTCCGGAAGAACAACGTCTGATCGTAGTCGTAATCCTTGGTGGTGCCGTCGGTACGGGTGACATTCAGGGTCAGCGCCACACGGGCGGAGAACAGGTCGTCGCTGTAGCGGGCGTAATCGGAAACCTCTTCCTTGGTAAATCGGTAGCCGTTATTGCCCTGCATCCACAGGTTGCCGCTCAGGTTGGTGATAACGCTGTAGGCCTCGGAGGAGGTGTCAAAGTACTTGGCAATGTCCGCCCTGGACGCCTTCTCGATCATGAACAGGCAGTAGGTCTTCGCCGCGTTCAGCGCCGCTTCCTTCTCGTCGTCGGAGATGGTGTTGGCCTGGGTCTGCTCGGTGAAGGTGTGGGTCTCGGCGTCGTAGCTGACCTCCATGGCCTTGCCCGACTCGTCAAAGATGGTGACGGTGGGGGTGGCCATCAGGTCGGAGATTTCCTGGGTGCAGATGCTCACGCCGGTGATGCCGATGGGCAGCCGTTCCGCCGCCGCAGTGGTGGCGATCTGAATCACGTGGCTGTCGTCCAGGGGAACACCGTTAACCTCGACGGTGTGGCCGTCGGTATTCTTGATATAGTAGGTCTCGCTCCGGTCGAAGAACAGCTCAACGCCGCTCAGCTCCCAGTCGGGAATGTCGGTGATGGCAGCCGTCTGACCGGACAGGGTAAAGGAAGCGATCTTCTCGTCCCCCAGGAATACAAGATACTTCTTATCGCCGGAAAGACCCGCGGAGGTCTCCTTGAAGGTCAGCTGAGAATCGCCCACCTTGTTTTCCATATAGGCGACGAACTGATCCTTGCCCTCGTAGGGGGTGTCCTCTATCCCGGCGGCGTCGTACAGAGCGCTCCAATCGGGATGGGAGAACAGCTGTTCAAAGACCTCCTGGCTCTTGGTGGTGGGCTGGGCGGCCTGATAATCCGTCAGCCAGCCCTGGAGCCACTGAAGGCCAAAGAACGTGGCCACAAAGAACACCAGGATGAACATGAAATACAGGGTGTAGAAGATCACGCCACCCAGCCGGGGG
>ENA-OURU01000483-OURU01000483.1-human-gut-metagenome-genome-assembly--contig:-NODE-483-length-61783-cov-8.830304_pt1 | contig 61783 bp, 61 predicted proteins | sample MGYA00242137_ERZ509064 | MGnify/ENA primary metagenome ERZ509064 (study PRJEB26280, sample SAMEA2338777) | human gut metagenome | biome: human gut; feature: human-associated habitat; material: faeces...
CCGGAGGTTGCGGAGGCTCGACCACCAACGACTGCGGAGACACCTGTTATTATCCTTATCAACCCTGTTGTTATCCCTCTCCCGATGAAACCGGGTGCACATGCGGCTCTTATTCCTGTTCCGACGGCTGCGGCGGAACACGCACCTGTTGTTCTTCTTGCCCGACTCCCCCTCCTGCCAGCTCAAGCAGCTCGTCATCGTCCTCCGGTTCGAGTTCTTCTGGTTCCGGGAGTTCGGGCTCCTCTTCTTCAGGCTCTTCCGGTTCATCTTCCTCCGGCGGCGGAAGTTCGTCCGGCAATAATCCCTGGGTTCGCTACTATAAAGTTAAGGGTAACAAGAACTGGTACTGCGCCGATAAAAATGCCATGTATGCCGTATGGGGCTGCAATCCTAGTGATGGGCGCTACTGCATAACCAAGGACGGCGAATATATGCCCAACTGCGAAGTTGAACTCGGTTGTTATAATAAAGACACAGGAGAATACAAATATAAAGAAACCAAGCCTTACGGTGCCATGTGGAACGGAGGGAAAACTTTTGATTCCAAGGCTGCCTGTGATGCGTCCGGTTTTGACTGCATTGCAGATGACAGCTATACCGGCGCTTGGACACATACCACAAACACCCCGTGTAACAGCGACGGAACAACTGAAAGCTTTTGGTAAGGTCAAAAAAAAATCCTCCCTTTCCGGGAGGATTTTTTTGACCGGATAAGATTAACGGGCAAAATATTCACGAAGATAAGCGGGCAAATCGGCAACATTGACACGATGTTGTTCCATGGTGTCGCGGTCGCGGATGGTTACGCTTTCAGACTGCTGTTCAATGGTTTCAAAATCAACAGTAATACACAGCGGGGTTCCAACCTCATCATGGCGGCGATAGGCCTTGCCGATATTGCCGGTATTTTCCAAAGCAACGCGCCCGATGCCGAGTTTGAGCAGATTCTGTTTGATTTCATGACACTTGTTCATAATCTGCTCATTATTCTTTTTGAGCGGAATAACGGCAACTTTAATCGGCGCCAGATGTTTTTTCAACTTGAGGACAATACGGGAATTGCCGCCGCCAAGGTCTTCTTCTTCATAAGCTTCGGTCAACAGGGCCAAAACCGCACGGTCAACCCCCATTGAAGGCTCGATGACAAAAGGCACAATCCATTTCTTGTCATCTTCTTCAAAAACCGCCAGTTTCTGGGTAGATTCCGGATTGGAGTGAACCTTGGAAGAAAGCCCAAACTCGTCTTGTCCTTTGGTGTGGTTGCCAAGATCATAATCCGTGCGGTTGGCAATACCTTCCAGTTCTTCCATTCCGTGCGGGAAACGGTATTCAATATCATAGCAGGCCTTGGCATAGTGTGCCAAATCGTCTTTGGGCGTGGTGTAGAGATTCATATTTTCACGCTTCAGGCCTTGTTCTTCCCACCATTTAATCCGTTCTTCTTTCCAGTATTCATGCCATTTTTCATCTTCGCCGGGCATAACAAAGTATTCCAGCTCGGCCTGTTCAAATTCGCGGACACGGAAAATAAAGTTCCGCGGCGTAATTTCATTGCGAAAAGATTTGCCGATTTGGGCAATACCAAACGGCAACTTGCGCGAGGTTGAATCGACCACGTTTTTAAACTGGGTAAAAATCGCCTGCGCCGTTTCGGGACGCAGATAACCGAAGGAAGAACCGTCGTCAACCGGTCCGATAGCGGTTTTGAACATCAGGTTAAAGGGGCGCGGCTCGGTCAGCTCGGTTGAACCGCAGTTAGGGCATTTGCCGTCTTTGATATGGTCGGCGCGAAAACGACCCTTGCACTTTTTGCAATCGGTCATCGGGTCGGAAAAAGTGTCTTCGTGGCCGGAATAGTGCAAGACCTTGCGGTTGGTCAAAATGGCAGCGTCAAGCCCTTCAATGTCATCACGTTCATAAATCATGGCGCGCCACCAGGCGGCCTTGATGTTGTTTTTCAGCTCAACGCCCAGCGGACCGTAATCGTAAACCCCTTGCAAACCGCCATAAATGTCGGCATTCTGAAAAATAAATCCGCGGCGTTTACAAAGCGAGACCAACTGGTCCATAGTCGTTGCTACCATTTTAACAATTCCTTTTTATTAAATTAATTTTTAACTTATTTCTTTTATAATAATTATTCACAAATTGCAAGCGGAGATACAAGAAATTATGGCCAAGGCAACAAAAGTAGCTCTTATTTACGACTTTGACGAAACACTCAGCATTACTTATATGCAGGATTACGTTCTTATTCCGACGCTGGGAATGAAACCCCAGACTTTTTGGGACAAGGCTAACGCCTGGTCGCGCGACCATTGCGCCGATCAGGTTACCGGCAGCATGTATTACTTTACAATGACGGCCCGCAAGAAAGGCATTCGCCTGACCCGGGAGTTCTTCTGCGATGCCGGCAAGACCATTGAATATTTTGACGGCGTGGAAGAATGGTTCGACCGGATTAACGAATATGGCCGCGAGCGCGATTTGGAAATCGAACATTACATCATCTCTTCCGGCTATGAGGAAATTATTGCCGGAGCCTCCATTCGTCCTCATTTCAAGGACGTTTTCGGCTGCAGCTTTGCTTTTGGCGAAGACGGAACGCCGGTTTGGCCGGCCCGGGTTGTCAACTATTCCGCCAAGACCCAGTATCTTTCCAAAATCAACAAAGGACTCGGCAAACTGGAAGACCGGGCGGTAAACGAATTTATGCCTGACGAAGAACGGCGGATCCCGTACCGGAGAATGATTTATTTCGGCGACGGCATGACTGACATTCCGTCCATGAAAATCACCAAAGAACGCGGCGGAACGGCGATTGCGGTTTATCGCCCTAAGAGCAAGCACAAAAAAACGGCCGTTAAGCTTTTGACCGATAACCGGGTTAATTTTGCCTTGCCGGCAGATTATCGCGAGAATCGGCAGATTGACAAGGTTGTCAAAACCATCCTTGACAAGATTGCCACCGAACGCGACCTTGATATTCTCAAAGCCAGAGAAGAAAAGAAAAAAATTTTGGCGGAATAAAATTCCGGCACACCAAAAAAGGCGCATTAATGCGCCTTTTTTTCTACAATTTGGCAAGAATTAAACTTCCAAGACCATTCCGTCATAAGCCAATTCAAAATTCTCCGGCAAGGCTGCCGTTGTTTCATCATAATCCACACGGGAGGACAAATGCGTTAAAACAATCCGTTCCGGTTTAATCTGTGCAGCAATTTTTTTCACATTTTCCAAGTCGCTGTGGCCGTTTTTCTCCGGATACAAGCCGTTATTGCATTCAATTACCAGAAGTTTCAAGTTTTTCAAAAGTTCAATTCCTTGCGGAGGAATGCTCTCCCAATCCGTCACATAAGCAAAGTCGCGGCAGCGGAAAGCCGAACAATGCAAGCGGTGATGCGGCACCTGAAATGTTTGAAACCGGACGCCGCAGCATTCAAAATCGCCCAAATCGGGAAGACGGCGCCAATGCAGCCCCTTTCCCTCCGTTTCTTCGCCATTAAACAAGAATCCGAAACAGCCCCGAAGTTCCGTTTCCGTTTCGGAACTTGACCAAACTTCAATCTGATGCTCAAGCATGGTACTGGCCCGTGCCAAATCCGGAACGGCGGCAATATGGTCATAGTGCCCGTGGGTTATAAACACAGCGTCAACGTCTTCCAGGCCACATTTATTGACCTCCAGGCGAAACTCCGGACCGGCATCGACAATAAATTTTTTGCCATCAACTTCAAGATAAACCGAAGCCCGGTTGCGGACATTTTTCAGATTATGAGGATTAAGCTGCCGCCATTTGTTAAAAGCCATCGGACAGCCATAAGCGGAACCCGAACCTAAAATAACTGCTTTCATCACTATCTTCCTTTGCTTTTACCTGCCATAATATAGCTGAAAACCGGCTGCAAAATCATGTTATTTAACCGCTGAGAAGAGGTTTTTTCACTGGAAATATTCTCCACAAACTCTCTTACGCCCTTGTCCTGACGCGCTTTTTCCCGACGAGACAGAGCTACCAGGCAGTCCACCAAAGCATCACGGTCCTTAAAATCAACATTTGCCAACATCAGTTCCAGCAATTCTTTTTGGGTTTTGCATTCGTTTAATTTATCACAATTTTGAAAAACTTCATTATTAAAAAGCTTATGCAAATCCGGAAAGGCATATTTAAACAAGTTCTGCCGCCCGATATTTTTTACAAAACTCTTACGTTCGGGAGAACGTTTTAAGCTGGCCGTTACCCTGGCCAGGCAACGAACCCTGTCCTGCGGAATATAATGATATCCGGCCTGAAATATTTTATTAATTTGATTTACGGTCTGCTGGTTGACGCCGTTGGGGGAAATATCCAAATTGTATTTTCCGATATTGGCCAGAAAACGCCGCAGAATATTGTAAGCCCCTTCTTTTTCCGGACTGCTCGCCAGACGGATAGCGCCACGCTTTATACTTTCAACCGCCCCGTATTTATCAATTATCTTATTTTCAATTTTTTGATTTCTTTTCTTGAAGCGGGCATATATTTTTTCAATATTAAAAATTCCGTTATCTTCCGGATCCATACAGGAAAAATCAATTTGTCCCAGCTGCGGGTGGTTGATAACGACATAAATATTGTGCGTCCGCATAACCTCGGAAATTTGGAATTTCTGTCTATCAAGATTCTGCAAAGCTTCATAAAAATCATCTTGATCTTTTACGCATATATCATAATCGCTGATTTTCGGATTTTCTTTAATCAAGGGATCCAAGACCGCGCCCCCAAATAAAAACGCTTCGTTAATCCCGGCATTCTCCATAAAATAGGCGATATCCGAGGAAACTTTTTTGGTACATTCCATTTGTTTTGTTCCTTGCTTGTTTGATTGGATATCGCCTGATGTTAGCACAAAATAAAAAATTTGTCAAAAGCTAATTACTCCATTTTCGCAAAAATTGCACAAAAAAAAACGGTATTGACTGGAAAATCAATACCGTTTTTACTTACTAAGCCGTCAGATAATTCAGATGAGAGATATTATACAAACTTGTAACAATCCGCTTTGCAAGTTCCGAACAATGTCCGAGCAGACGTTTTTTTGTATTTTTCACCTCATTGCAATCTAACTCTCTTGGACAGCTTTGGCTATTTCTATACCACTTACAAAAGTCGCATACTTCTTTAGGAATCGACGCGGCTCCCATATACCATTGCGGCGGCGTATCGCGGAGAGTTTTAGACCGCCCTCTCAAGGCCTGCGGATAATATCGGCGAAGCTCTTTCAAATCCTGCTCTATTGCAGACATATCCGCTTCTGCAGCGCCATATTGCACCGCACGGCGAATTAACTCGTCAAAGTCAATCCCAAAGTTTTTTACATAGCTGTCTCGTATTTGCTCCTCAGCCCGGAAAAACAATTCCGGTTCATATTCTACCGCGATTTTTCCGTGTTCTTGAATAAAATTTTCCAGAAGCATCGGATTTTCCAGCGATATACCAATCAGCACCGGCACGTCGTCTGCCGACCAAGGGCGGCTTTGACGCCGTATCTCCGGCAAAACATATTCCTTGAACACCGCAGGATTGGAAACTTTGATATATACCAAAGCTTTTTTGCTTTGCTCCACAAACTTGAGCTGTTCATCTTCGTTGAGGATGATTTCTTTGCCGTATTTGACAAGATATTGTTCAACCTCGCTGGGATAATGTTTATACATCATCAGAAAACCAAACTCATTCTCATGGTTCCGGAATTGGCGCTGTTCAACATATTCAAACAAAAAGCTTCTGTTTTCGGGATCCAGCACAAACGCTTCAGCCCGAACGCACAAACCTTCCAAGCACAAACTGAACCGAATGTCATTTTGCAGCAGGTTTATTTGTTCATCTTCGCTGAGATTGAGTTCTTTACCGTATTTCTGTATATATTCCGTCACTTCCCGGGGGTAGCGGCCGTAATATTTCAGAAAACGGATTTTATGATTCCGAAACAGGATACAGTTACCCTGCGCACAAGATAACAGCACTTTTTCATATTCTGATTCAAAAATCCCTTTTTCCGCAGTTTCCGTGACCCTATAATTCCCCGTTTTCGGCATACATGCTTCAAGATAACGGCAATAGCCCTTCGGTTCAGAAAAAACAAAGTCGTTATGTTCCTGACAATAATGCTTTATCAGTTGCCAGCTTCTTTTTTCCAACAGATAATGCTGAAACGGTTTCGGAAGTTCATTATGTTTCAGATAGACCTTGACAATTTCAATATCCGTCCGATTATATTCCAGAAATTCCGCAAACAGCGGCAGTTCTTCAATCAGAAATTTCCGATGTTTCAAAATACAAGCGTTAACGCAATCCCAACGTTTCATTTTCTGCAAATGAAGCTGCTGTTTTTCGTACAACGGTTTGTCATCTGTGTCGATGTATTGCTTAAACGTTTCCAATGAATTGCGGCTGATAAACTCTTCAAAACGCAGCATATTGCTATCTCCAAGCCGCATTTTTTCAGGATACCACGAAGTGAATGTCAAAATCTGTTCGTCTTTGTCATTTTTCAAAATACGATCAATAAATTGACTTTTAATGGTATCACAGAAATGTTGGTACATTTCTTGGAATGCAGTTTGCGCTTCAGGAAATTTATCAGCAATTTCAAGAAACTTTTCCATCACATCATACAAGCCATCTTCAGCACCGCCGTATTCACTAAAATTTTTAATAAATTCAGAGGCCAAATCAGGATGTTTTTCAATGTGGTAAATAAAAAGCAGATTATTATCGCTCAAAAAAACTTTGTATTTAGCCAAGTGAGCTTTAAGAAAGTTTTCCAATCCTTCGGGATACATAATTAATATGGCTTCCGCGGATTTATCCAAACGATAATGTTTGCTGAAAATTTGAAGTTTCTTCAATTCCTTTTTTTGAATCAACTCGATTTGCCGAGCCGAATCCGGTTTTCCGATTAGAATATTTCCGATAAACATAAGCTTAAAAATTAAATCCGGTATACATTGAACTTCTTGACGGGCCGGAAGTATCCCGCGCAGCAAAATGCCGGGCTTCTTCCATACGCTTCTGCGCTGTTGCCAGATACGTTCTTCCGTCACGAACTTTTTCCGCCATTTCCCGTTCTTCTTTTTCGACTTTATCCAATTCGCGTTTGATTATTATTTCCAACTCTTCCGCTTCAACAATTTTTTGTTTTTGACCGTTGCGGGCAAAAATATTAATTTGTCTTTTGTCATAGCGCAATTTATTGATTTTATTATAATAATCATCTGCGGCCTCCTTATCGAACTGAAAAGTACGTCCGGCATGGATAACCTCTAGTTCCTGAGCAGTAAACGGCTGTCCCCAGCTGCGGTAAACCGAAGGCGGAACACAGATTTTGATATTTTGGCCGTCTTTTTCCGCAAACCGGTTGATATCCGTGTCATCATCAACATAAGTGCCGTCAATGAGAAGCGTAAAATTTTCTTTGCCCTTGATACCTTTTTTTATATAAATTTTTCGGATTTCCGAAGCGCTATTATCCGCCGCCAGGCTCATCGCCTGAAGATAGGGATAATTTCCGCCGCTCATAAGGCAAATTTTACTGTTCAGATATTCAAGTTCGTGCTGATGTTCAGGGTTACAAAAAGCCAAGCCGCGCCCGGCTTCGATTTCACGCGCGACATATTGAAATGTCGCCCGCAGATTTCCCAAATAAAAAGCAACAGACTTAATATCCGTATCAACAGCATTGAAACTGAAACCGATTTCTCCTTCTTCCTGATTGGCGATACGAATTTTATCGGCATCGGGAGAGCATAGGAACTTGGTTTCCGCCGGCAATTTTTCAAATATATCCAGATATTGAGGAAATAAGTTTTCGGCCTGTTTAATATCAATCAGACTGTAACAGGAAAATTTGGCATCTGTATTATAAACCGATACATTATGCGGAACTACCCGGCGGCTGCCGTCGGAATAATATTGGACCTTGGCCGGAGAATAAATTTCACACATTTGATCGGTTTTGGCAACAGCCAAAACAGAGGCAAAAGAACAACTGTCAATATTGACAAACTGCATTACGCCGCAACGTACACCCCAGATGTATTCTTCAAGAATGATCGAAGCCTCCTTCTTGGGCGTATCCCATTTTGAAAATTCAATGCTCAGCTCTTTTTCAATTTTACCGGAAGGCAAAGTTTTCGTCTGCTGAATTAACGCTCCAATCTCCTGTTCGTGCATACGCTCGAACCAGAATTGCAGCATCAGTCTAGTAATCAAGAAATAATTTTGATTTTGCTTAGTTAAATTACTCATGATAATAAAAATTTTAATAGGTTTGACATAATTACTTAATATTGAATATGATAAAATCATATTTTGCCAAATTTGTCAACTATTCTCAAAATAAATTTCAAATCAGGATATTTCTCGCCCGGAATATTAAAATGATAAAAAAACACTTGCAAAAATATTTCTTTTGGCTTAGATATAAGAGCAAGATTGAATAATGTCTGCCATATTTACTTAACTGCAAGGAACTTGCATGCAGTTATTTTGTTGGGGTGTCGCCAAGTGGTAAGGCATCGGCTTTTGGTGCCGACATTCGTTGGTTCGAATCCAGCCACCCCAGCCAGACTTGACAAGAGCCTATTTTAGCCAGTGCTAAAATAGGCTTTCTTATTGAAATAGCTACATTTTTACCGTCTAATAAAATTTCCGAACAAAGTAATTTTAAAATCCTCTGTTTTTTGTCGTTGTTCAGAAAATTCCAAATCTGGTCTGACATCAAAAGCAAGCCAGCCAAGTATTTGAGCGTAATTAAGCCTTGCTTTGTCAAGTGATTATAGTCGCCTAATCTTTCTTCCAGCTTTTTCTTATCTTGTCTATATTCTGTTAGTTTTTTGGTATATAAATCCTGTGTAATACTACCTTCCGTGAACAGGTCTACCAAGCGGCTTTCTTTATCTGCAAAACCGGCTATTTGCCGTTGCAATGCTTTTTGAGCTTCTATTTCCATTTTATGGTCTTTATAAATTTCTTCATCCAGACAGGCAATCAATTTCTCGACAACGCTTTTAGGCATGTTTTTAAGCGTTTTTAATGCCTCCTTGACTTTTTCAACCCCTTTTTCTTCTCTCGCCCGATAACCGCAGCATTGCGGGCAAAAAAGGTACTTATAAACGACTTTTTCTCCCTGATTCTTTTTAGCCGCATGTATATTAATATCTGTCGATACAACTCCACCGCATTTTTTACAACGAACCAGCCCTTTGAATACATATTCATGTTTCTGCACCTTATGATTAACCCGTCCTTCTAAAATTTCCTGACACTTTTCAAATGTCTGACTATCAATCAACCGAGGGTAACAATGAGGGTAGTAACGCCCTCCGCTATACATTTCCCCTATATAAAAACGGTTGCTTAAAATATTGCGTATTGTTTGCTTATGAAGTTTATTGCTGCTCTTCATCTTCAACCCTAAATTGGCCGCCTTGCGAACAATCTGCTCAAGATTATAAATGCCTGTCGAAAATTCCTTAAACAGCTGCGTAATGATGAAATGATTATCCTCATCCAGTACAATATCGCTATGACCGTTTGCTTGCCTAACATTTTTATAGCCAACAGGCGCATGATGTGCCCATTTTCCCTCTTTACGCATTTTTTCAAGACTGCGACAGACATTATCACTCATTGTGTCCGTTTGCGACTGAGCAACCGTAATCCGAAAATTCCACATCAGCTTGTCATGTGCTTTGGCATTTTTTGCTATAATTGACTGTTCCGTGTTAAAATGAATGGCAATTTTTTCTTTTTCAATCAGCTCATTCAGAACATTATATTCCTTAAAACTTCTTTGCAGGCGGTCAACCTTATCACAAACCAAAGCAACCGGATTTTTATATTTTTTTATGAACGCTATCATATTATAAAATTCTTCCCGCTCTCCTCTGGTAGAACTTTCAACAACCGTAAACTGTTTGACAATTGTCAGCCCTCGCTGAGTACAATAATTCTTTAGCCGGTCTTCCTGTGCATCCAGCGAATAACCTTCTTTCTGCTCCCTGCTTGACACCCGTATCCATAAAACGGCATGCTTTATACTTTTATCAGCCACAGTTTTTACAACTTTTCTTCCCATTTTTCACCTTTTACTATTAAAAATACGATTTATTTTAAGTTTCATAATCCCGAAAGGTCAAGGAAGGCCGGAGGTATTATCCAGCCTTCACTGGCCTAATTTATTTTATATTGCGACCTTCACCTCCGTTTCTTCGTTGGTAATTTTGCCCAATTCCCAGTCCAATTTCTTTTGAACTGCACTAAAAATCATATCGTTGACTAATGGCACATAGATATGGCGATACAATTTTCCGCCGCTTTTCATCTTTCCAGAATAAAACGGATTTTGCAGCATATGAATTAGCGTTCTTCGGCTGATTAACTTACCCGTAGTTGTATGCAAATTTACCATTTGAGCAATTTTCAGCAGTTCACGAATACCAATTTCAGGCTGTAAAAAGGCATCAAACAACAACTGAACCTTTCCCACCTGTTCATCGGGAAAAATTGATTTTCGATTGTTTGCAACACTGTTACAATAGCCGATTGGGGCCTTCCCCGGATATATTCCCCTTTCTCTCAAATTTTGAAGTTTTTGCTTTGTTTCACGAGAAGTCCAAGCAGAATCTTCTTCTGCTTCGGCGACTGCCTTTTTGAACCGACATATTTCATCTGGCATAGAATCTGCCGTCAGAACCATTTTTTGTGAAACAAAATGCAGTTCTATTTTTCCGGCCTCAAGAAGTTCCCACAAACTTTCAACAGAAGAGAAATTCCTTGTCAGTCTGTCAATTGAGGCAATAACTATTGCTGTTGGAGTTTCTTGACGCTGCGTTAGTCCATCCAACATAGCCTCAAAACCCGGACGACTTTTTTTGTAGGCACTCTCACACATGCCTAAGCCTTCTATGACACTCAGCCCTAATTTCTCACAATAATCACGGCACAGACGATATTGTTTATTAGCCGAACTCTTAAAATCCTGTTTCTTAGAAGAAACTCGGCAATAAATTACCGCATAAGAAGCTTTTGTAATATTAGTCATTTTTTTCTCCTAGAATGTTATAGTACTGTTTTTGTGAATGGCGGCAGTAATTCCGTCTAAATCCGGCTGCAGCCAATTGTTTTTGGGTTCAAGTTGGTTAATCCGACGGAACAAATCATAAATTGCCGGCGAAAAAACATTCCCTGCGTGCATTCGCAGTTCTCGTTTACCCATTTTTTTCAAAACCGTTACCAGCCCAACAAGCTGGAGGGCTTTAAGAAATTTATAGTCGGCATCAAGCAGACGCTTGAACAAATCTGCCGCATCTTCTTCACTTAACTGCTGATATCTGACTGCCGCCAAAATTTCATTCCAATAAACCAGCGTAACTGCCCGGCAAATTTGACTGCTGAATAGATTTTGAAACGTCAGCTCTGGAACCGGAAAGCCTGCTTTGTTGATGGCTTGGCGAATATTCTCGGAATTACCCAACTGAATTTCAATGCGTAAATACTGGCTTGAACCTAATGCCGCTAGGTCAATATCCTGTGCATTCTCAGGACTGACAGCCCGAGTTTTGCAGTACTGGGCTTTTTGAATATCTTTCAGTTTGTCATAAACGACGATATTCCGATGCCGCGATAAGAAGTGCAGCGAGTGACCTTCGTTGCGATAAACGGCCTTGGCACAGTCGAGGCGACGGCTGATATCGGCTTTGTTCAAATATTGTAAAATCACGCAGGGTGCAATTTTAACCAAAATATTTTTGCCGTAATCTATCCGCACGACTTGAGCTGTCCGTAGTGCTTGAGGTGCCACTTCAACACCCATCTCACGCATCCGAGAAACCAGCACGTTGATAACGTCATCAAAATCGGCATCGCAAACTTCTTCCAGATTGTTGGGCGGAAAATGCAGAAGCTTCGGGGCAGAAAATTCAATTTTGAGCTTAACGCTGAAACCTCCGTGCCGCATCACACTGCTTAAGAACAGCTTAGGGTAGTATTGCCGTTGCTGCTCTTCTTTCGTTGCGAAGTTATAGCAGGTTACGGCCTCCGCCCCTTGCATATCCCAGAGGATTTGTGGATTGGGCTTAAAACGCCCAAGCTCCGTTATTTTAATGTCTGTATAATCGACCAGCAGAATGCAGGTGTCGCAGACATTTTTCTTATTACTCTTACTCATTTATAAAGTCTCCTTTCATCTGAGCCGTTAAAAATTTTTCCAGTTCAGGCTCTTCCTGAACGGCCTCGTGTAATATCTTCAACAGAGCGACAAGATTTTTGCCTGCCTCGGCAGCTTCATCAGCTGTCAAATCAGGACAACATTCCAATATCTGGTTATTTAGTGTTTCATAACTCAAAACTGAGTTCTCCGTTGATGTTAATTACGAAGACTCTTTAAGGAAATTCATTTTTACCTTTAGATAAAAGGATAAGAAAAATATTTTTATGTAAAATCAGGGTGTTATAAGGTATAAAGATTAAAAAAAATACCTACATTAAAATGACAGTCAATATGAAAATAATCATTTTAATGTAGGTGAATAAACTTCCACTAGCTAACGCAAGTGGTATTAACTGTTCCGAACTACGTTCGCCCAGCCCAACAGCTACGCAAGCCTGACGGCTGGGCTGGAATGTCTACATCTACCTGCTAACGCAGGTAGTGTTACGTTCGAATCATAAAAAAATAGTTATTTTTCATTAGAATTTTTCTTTGAATGAAACTCCCATATCCCAATTTCATTAATTCGTTTTTCATACTCTTTCATCAAAACATTCTTTATCTTTTCCCAAAACTGATATGGATGTTCGCAGAGCAAAGACACAACATCATTCAGAATCTTAAGCTGTTTTTGATTAAGGCTATAAATTAAATTGATTAAAGATTTTCTAGTATCTGCGGCATTATAATTTACATCGGTCAAAATTGTTACATCGGTTTCCAAAGCTTTAGCAATCTTATTCAAAACTAAAATCGTAGGATTTGCTTTTCCCGTTTCAATGGCTTTTAATGTCCGATAATCAACACCAGCTTTCTGGGCTAAAATTGTCAATCTAATATTTTTATAAACCCGAAAATTTTTAACTTTAGTTCCGATATCCGATAAGAATTTCTCTTCCTCAGAATCAAATTTATTTGCATGCCTCAAAATATGCCTCGTTATTTAGTTAATATGCATTAAGTAGATAATCTTTTACGCTGTATGTCAATTAATACAAAAAAATCATCACAAAAAACAACCCCGAATAAAAAATATCCGAGGCTGCTTTGTTTGGACGGTTTAACGCCAGATCTCCGGGTCTTACATTCGCTTTCGCTCTGTTCGCTCCGAAGATGACATTTTTGCGTCAAAATAAATTTTGACAGGATTTTCTAGAATTTATACTTAGCGTTAATCAATCCTGTGTGGTCTTGGTAGTCCTCACGGAATTTGCCTTCGTAACCGAGTGAAAGCTCGACACTGTCGTTGACTTCCGCTGTTACACCGGCACCAAATTCCATTCCGAAACGGTCAAGTGCTTCACCTTCAACCGCATAAGCCGAACCATTGGCCAAAGTGACGACTGAATTAACATCATCATTCATCAAGTCATAAGTTGCGGCAATTCTGGCTTCCGGTTTGATGTTCATGCCATTTTCAAGTTCCCAAGATTTACTAACCTTAGCTCCGATGACACCGGTCAAAATATCGCTGTCATTGCCGGAAACTTTTTGGTCGGCAGAATCTTTATAAGCGTCCTGTTTGATATGGACATAACGCAAACCTGCTTCCGGTGTTAAACCAAAGCCGTTAACTTGCATGTCATAACCGGTCATAGCCTGTAAACCGAAGGTTTCGACATCGTAGTCAGCTTTAACGCCAACTCCGGCGACACTCTTCTTTTCTTCATAATCAGACCAGCCGTAGGTTGCGATACCGTTTACATACCAGTTGTTTGGTTTGTATTCACCGTAAACAATCGCAGTATGTGTATCAACATCAGTATCACGCATGAAACCATCAATATCGGTGTTGGTATAAGCGTAACCAATACCAACCTTAGTATCATCGGTTACAAACTTTTCGGCACCGAAAGCAATACCGGAACTGTCAGCATCAAAGCCTTTGGCTTTGGAAGTATCGTCCAGTTTGGATTTATTGAACAAGCCCTGAACCCACATGGCTCCGCGTTTGAAAATATTGTCACCGGAAGCCATACCTTCACCGCCGGTCGAAATCGAACCTCCGGTTAAACGTGTTCCAACCGCGCCGAACACCTGATTAGCCGTTTTGGTAGAGGTCTGTTGAACAGTCGGAGCAACTTCAGGAGCAACCGCTGTTAAAGCGTCAACATAAGCTTTCTGCTCGGCGGCATTTGTACTGTTAGAAAGCTGTGCCAATTTTTCTGTAACAGCGGCAGCAACCGGAGAACTGGTTGAAGAACTGACACTATCCCAAGCCTCGGCTGTTCCGGCATTATTGGCAGAACCACCGGCATCAACAACGGCATCAGTGGCAGAACCAACAGACTTGACTTCAAATGTTCCATCACCATTGTCCTTAAACTCGTAACGGGAATTTTGACTCAGGTTGGCAAATTTGCCTTCGATTTCAACTTTGTCAGAATCCTCACCGTTAAACAATTTTAAGGTTGTGGTTTCGCCTTTAGCCAAAGCAGCGCCATTCAAGGTCATATTTAAATTTGTACCGTTTTCGCTGATGTTGACATAGTTGGCATAAATTTTGCCATAGGTGTCTTTATCGGTAACAGTAAAGGCCAACGTTGAATTATCCTTGAAATGAACTCCTTCACCGTCAACTCCTTTGTCACCGCCGGAATGCAACGCATTCGTCCCAATATCAAGCGTTGCGCCTTCTCCTACGACAACGCTGGAAGCTCCGCCGTTAATTTCCTTGTCATAAACCATGGTGCCTTTTTTGATTTCAAAAATATCCAGTCCGCCGATAGTACCGGAAACTGCCTGTCTCAAAGAATGACTGTCTTCAAAAATCAGGCTGGCACCTTCAACATCACCGTCAATATTGGCACCGGAATTTTGAAAATGAATTTTGCCACGGTCATCGCCATTAATGTTGGCAACCAGCTTGCCACCCAAATTAATCTTAGTATTATTATCATAAACATTCAGCGTGGCTTTTTGCGTCTGCTCCATATCTTCCGATATAGCCTTGGCAAACAACGTTGTACCGGAAGCAATATTAAGTTCTGCACCGTTGGCAATTTTTATATTGCCGACAGAAGCGATTTCTGCCGAAGAACCGCCGGCATTTATCGTTCCGCCGGTAATGTTTATATCGCCGCTTGCTGGTTTACCGTCCTCGCTTTGATAATCACCGCCTCTTATTATTGACGAATCTTTAAGAGAGATTGTGCCGCCGCTGATATTTATATCACCAGTTTCGCCGTCATGGAATATTGCGGAACTGTTTTCCAACGTAAACTCTCCACCGCTAATATCTAAATCTCCGGAATTTTCGCGCCCCAACGAACTTTTATTCATTTTAAACGTACCGCCGGAAACGGTCATTGCAGCACCTTTCTGTGAATTTCCTTCTGCTGATGTAGCCGGATAAGTGCTGATATTGGAATTATTCATTTCAAATGTTCCGCCGGAAATATTAAATTTGCTGCCATCATCAGCATTGCCGTATACAAAGATTTCCCCTGTATCCAGCTTTATCGTGCCACCGCTGATATCCGCTTCTTTGGCATTCAGTGTTGCCATCCATCCGGCTTCATTCTCCTGTTTCAGCGTCAGTTCTCCGCCCGTTTGAGTATATTTGCCGTCAACAAGCATAAAAGGCTTTTCTGTATCATCCGCAGCATTAGAATTGATGACAGACAAAGAGGCATCATCTGCCAGAGAAACATTTCCGCTGACATTCAAGGCATTGGAAACATTAATATCCTCTTCTACAATAGCTTGAGTTTTTACATCTAATGAGGCCGTTCCTGATAAATTTATGTCTCCCGAGTGTGAAACCTGAGTATCCGAGCGCTCAACAACATAGCTTCCCGAAGTCAAATTGGACGCGTCCTCCGGAAGATTTTCCGCATAAGCATTGCCGGACACAGAAAGTGCCACCAATGCCGTTGTCATTAATAAAGTTTTTTTCATATGATTAGACTTCCTTCTTCTTTAATTGCAATTAAAAGAAAACCACCTGTATTAAAGGTGGTCGGAGAGTTCATCAATCATATAGTCGTAAATGATTCTTTTAACCTTTAGAGCCATATTCTTTCAGAGATAGTAATATGGTTCCTGAACATACGCTAAAAGCTCCCCGACCATATTGCTATGTATCGGGGATATATTTACTGTCGGCTATGATGAGTAGCTGACAATATGACGATGTTATATCCAACACCGACGACTATAAGAGCCGATGAAAGCCCCGTACCACTAAAGGTACTAAGCTCAGAAAATTCCGAGCCTGAATTTATATTATAAAGCCTTTTGAAGACAATCAAGCTAAAAGTCAAAAACCCTCTGGAATTTTTATAAATAAGCCGATATAGTTGTTTTATAAGGGGCTTAATGTATGATAAAAGTATTAATAACTCTGCTGTTTCTGGCCGGTTGCTCAACAATCACGGCTCCGGCTGATTTTGTGCATAAAGAAATTGAAACAAGAGATTTTACGATTGCAACGTGGCAAAAGATTACCAAGCCGACCGCACCTTACAAAATATATATTGAAGGCGACGGCTATGCGTTTAATGCCCGTGGCAGAGCAACACAAGACCCGACACCGCACGGAACATTAGTCAAAGAGCTTGCTTTTGGTGATAACAGTCCGAATGTTATTTACCTTGCCCGTCCTTGTCAGTATGTTAAAAGTCCGATTTGTTCAAAAAGGCATTGGACGACCGCCCGATTTGCACCGGAAATTATCAATGCCGAATATGAAGCGATAAAGCAGATTGTCGGCAATAACCCTGTTATTTTAGTCGGCTTTTCAGGCGGTGCTCAAGTTGCGGGCTTAATTGCAACAGCCAAACCGGGGCTGAATATCAAAAAGGTTATTACGATAGCCGGAAATCTCGACCATTTGGCATGGACACAATATCACAATCTGCCGCCGCTTAATGAATCGATGAGTTTAGAAAGCTATTACAAGCAGTTTGCTAAAATTCCGCAGCTTCATTATGTCGGTAACAATGACAAGGTTATACCGCCGATATTGGTTCGGGAGTTTATCAAAAACGATAATTTAGTTATCGAAGTTGACGGAGCAAGCCATAACGAAGGTTGGGGAAAAATTTATAATAAAGTCTGGAGCGAACAGTGAAAAAGACCGTATGCTTATTAATATTCCTACTTTTATCCGCACCTGTTTTGGCTTCTGACAGTTCACCCGTAATTATGAATGTCAAAACCTATATTTATCACAGCCCAGCCTGTAAATGGGCAAAACGCTGTACCAAGAATTGTATAAAAACCACCAAAGACAAGGCAAAATCACAAGGTGCCAGACCCTGCAAAGTATGTGGCGGCTAAAACCCATTATATAATTTAAGTTTTATAATGAGTCCTTATTTTTCAAGCGTTACAAGACTTTGAGCCTGGACTTTTATTTTATACTCATTATAATTTATAATGTAGATTCAATACCATAATAAGTTTAAGGCGAAAAATGGCACTTAATAAGCAGGCAAAAATTCTGACAACCAAGCAGCAAGAGCTGACGCTGGGTTACTTGGAACGGACAAGATATCCGCTCCGCAATAAAATTATTTTTATGCTGAGTTATAAGGCAGGGCTACGAGCCAAAGAAATTGCGAATTTGACTTGGCTGATGGTTTGCGACTCGGAAGGGCAATTAAGTCACGAAATCAATCTTATTAATAAGGCATCCAAGGGCAAACAATCCGGCCGGACAATTCCTACACACAAAGATTTGGCGGTTTTATTGGCGGAATTGTTGGCTGAACAGAAGAAAAACGAGCATTTTGTATTAACGAATCGAATCATCACAACAGAACGTGACAACAAAACCAGTCCGCAGGCCATTGTCAACTTCTTCTATAATTTATATAAGGACATTGGCTTTGAGGGTTGTTCCTCACATAGTGGCCGCAGAACTTTCATCACCACCGCTGCAAAAAATATCAGCCTTGTCGGCGGCACCTTAAACGATATCCGCATGCTGGCCGGACATTCCACTCTTTCCACCACCCAACGCTATATTGAATACAACACCGATGCCCAGAAGAAAATTGTTGAGATGGTTTAAGCCTAAATAGCTTTTTTAACAGCTAACGGATTGGAGGTAAAATCTAAAATTAAATTATCACTAGCAAACATAACTTCTGAACCATGATATTTAGGTCCCACAGTATATCTCAAAAGATAAGATATACTCTCTCTTTGATAGATTTCTCTAATTTCCTTCTGATCATCATATGAAACAAGCCAATAATGTTGCAGCTTAGATAATTTATTAAAAATTTTCACATGATCTTCGTGTTTAAAAGAATTCATGTAAAGCTGTGCCCCTTTAACGTAGTAGGGAGGATCTAAATAAATTAATGTATTTCGCACATCTAAGGCTGATACAATATCATCAAGAAAATTAACTGCATCTAGATTAAAAATATGGATTTTTTTTCTATATTTTCCAATATTTTTTATTTTTGCTATTAACGACTCTTTATTAAAACGTACATCTATTTTCCATTTTCCTGTTTGAGAAATTCCTCCAATCACTCCTGCCATTATGATACCTGAACGATTGGTTCTATTTAGGAAAAAAGTTGAAAATCCCAAATCAAATAAATCAGCATTTTCTTTATTTAACTGTATTTCCCTTTGCTTTTTCCATTCCTCAATAGTGACATTTATACTCTCAAGGCGACAAATAAAACGTTCTGTATGATTTACAACAGAATCCCAAAATGCATAAATGGAACGGTCTTTATCATTGATAAAAATCCTATCGACTATTCCATCAAACAAAAGATTCAATGCCACTCCGGCACCACCAGCAAAAGGCTCAACATAACACCCTCCAGTTATGTTGTTATCTTTTATTAATTTGGCAACAAAATTAGTGATTCGACTTTTGCCACCAGGATATCGTAAAGGACTTCTATTCAAAACTAATACTCTATATTAAAATATAAATTAAAATAAAACAAAACCTATAATGTTTTATTAATTTCTTCCCAACATTTTTCAAAAAATAATTGAGAATTATTCCAAATTCCAACTAAATCAGTAGGAACAAATTCACACTCTGGATCATGTACTATTTTATTCAATGTTGAAATAGCCGCTATCCCCTTTGAAACACCCCCATCCACAGTATCTCTTTTATTGCCTTCACTGCGAAATACATCCTTTAATAAATCCTTATCATAATCGCTTATTAAATCCTTTTTTCTTAAATCGTTAATGGCAGAATCGATGAGTCCATTAAGGTTTGTTGTTGAAGAATATATTTCATCTTTATTTCCACCTTGTACCTTTATCTTATAGCACTTTGCTGTATATTCTGCTAAGCTTCGAAAAGAGGTCGAAACAACTGCATGATAACGATTTAAATCAAGCTCTTGCATCTCTGCTAAAAGTTTATTCACCTTGGGATATTTAGAACAATCAATACATAAATCTTGTGGCATTATATAAAGTTTTTTACTACTAGCTTTATTTTTTCTAGCAGGCTTTTTCTTTGCTTCCTTCCCCACTTTATCAGCCAAATCATCTTTATCCAAAATAATATCAGATTCATCTTCATATTTTTTAGAATTAAACCGCTCCTGAATTGTGTCATTGCTTTTGCGAAATTTTAATTTTTTTACATATTCAATTTTTTGTTCGTTATTATTTATATTACGAGAATTAAGTTCTTTTATATTTGAAAAATCATAATTTTCATAATTTTTATAAAAATTTGACAAAATCGTTAATTCTGTAAGCAAGCTAATAAAGTCATCACTCCCCAAAGTAGATATTAATTCACCATCGTCCGTGACATTGATTATACCAACCTCATCAAGTATATCTTCATCATGACTTAATAAACGCATGATATTAGAAGTGACAAAGTTACCCTCATCTTCTCTTTCAATCAAAAAACTACGTTGGTCATCCGTCCATACAGGTATAAGCAAAATAGTTTTTGCCAACTCATACAACATCACTCTTAATTTAATATCACTTATACTTATATTATATTTAGCTGACAATTCAGATAACGATACTCCTTTTTGGATTTCTTTATAGTACCAAAAACCTTGGGCATGAGATGTCCACTTCTTACGAGCAACCTGTGTATGTAACTTAGCAATAATAACATCAGCACTTTCTTTTGATGGAGCTATAATTACAGGAACTTTCCAATCCCAATTTTTTAAATTAACCTTCGCTAATTTAGCTAAACGATTAGCAATTAATGTTTTGGGATGATCTTTAAATAATAAAGTTGGCTCTCTCAAAACTTTACAGGCACATACACGACGATTACCCTCTAAAACTTTATACTTTCCATTTTCTTCAACAACAATAATAACTTCGGTAGGAAAAAAACCATTATTTACTATACTTTTTGCTAAATCAACAACATGACTCATTGCAAATAAATGAGAAATTATTTTTCGTTGAGTTGAAAAATCTCCCGCAAAGACACCAATTCTGGGATTGTTGTCATCAAGTATTAAAGAGCTAACAGAAACATTTTTATTTGGCCAATCAGTATAATTCATTTAAACCTCTCATATAAGTTTTAATGAAGATATACTAATATAAAAGTAGTAGAAAATACAACCAAATTTTTAACTTATTACTTCAATTTACACCAATCCTTCAAACCTCTCTGCCAGTCTATAAGTTCTTGCCTTTTTTGACTCATTAGCATATTTCAGAAAACCTTCGGCAATCCATTGACGAAGTAAGGCTCGAGCAGATTGGGCTGAAACACCTAAAATATCCGCAATTTGAGTACTGTTGACTTCCTTAAATTCTGCAAACAGCTCCAAGACTTTCCGCTGTTTTATATCAAGCTCACGCAGCAAGGAGCTTTTATCTGCCGTAAATCCTTTTGTCTTTTCATCTTTGGCATGTTCATTGACCTTGGCAAAAGCATCAGCCACACCGGCAATAAAATACTCCAACCAAGAAGTTATATCTGCCTCATGCCGCCCGTAATAATAATTATGATGCGGGTGTGTTTGCAAAGCGTCATAATAGCGAATTAAATCCTTGGCATAATATTCTTCCAATGAGTAAATGCCTTTTAGCCCATACCCGCCTTTACGCATAATAAAACTGGTCAAAAGTCTGGCTGTTCGTCCGTTCCCGTCATAATAAGGGTGTATTGTCACAAACTGATAATGAACAATACCTGCCACTAACGGCACTGGCAAATTTCCGGCATTTTGCACCCATTGGCAGAAATCCTGCATCATCTCAGGCACATCTTTAGCTTCCGGCGGCAGATAAATTTTAGCACCGGTTTCGCTGTCGTAGATTGCATTCTGATTATCCCGATACGGAATTATGCTTTTGCTGGCTTCTACCAAACTGTGAATATTGGCAATCAATTTCTCATCAAAAGAACGATTGGCGACAACAGCTTCTTCCATGGCATTCCATGCCTTATAATAAGCTTTGACTTCCTGCTCGTCTTTTTCTCTCTGCGGTAATTTCCGCCCTTTCAGAGCTTCGGCAACTTCTTTTCCGGTCAGACGATTTCCTTCAATCTGCGTTGAATAATGAATTGTTGCCACTTTGGCACTTTCCCGTAATGATAATAAAAGCTGTGGCGATATGGGCTGATTTTCAAACTGCTGTTTAATAACTTCAATTTTTGCCAAGTTTGCAAGCATTTGAGCTGTTACTGTATATTTAGGACTAAAGGCCATGACTATTTCCTTAACATTATTTTAATATTAAAATAATATTATTTAAATATTAAATCAACATTAAAATACGTTATTCTTTCATATCAGCCCTTTCAAAAACAGCTCCTAAGACTTCAAGATTTTTGATTTTAGCCTTTAGCATTTTATTTTGCATGGTGCGAAGCGTATAAAAATTCTTGCTTTTATTGGCTTCCATGGTTCTGACGACAAGCTCAACTTCTCGGCCTGTATAGCAACGCATTACACGACAGGTCTTATCGGCTAAATATTTATGAGCAAAATACAAGGCGGTGGCATCCAAGCAGATGTAATAATCTTCAATCATTTTTATTTTCCTTTGTTGTGGCTTATACAATAAAAATATTGAAAATCAGTCTTTTTTATTGTATTTTTAAATCTAATAAAATATACTTCCACCATAGTTTTGATGGAGTTTTTTTAATGCCAATACCTACATACGATAAACTTTTTAATCCTCTTATCCAAGCAATTAAAAATCTAGGAGGATCTGCAAAAAATGATGAGATCCTTTCTGAAATCACAAAAATTTTAGACCTTACCGATGAAGAAGCTTCTGAGTTATATAATGGAGGAAATCGTTCTGTTTTAGATTATCGTGTAGCTTGGGCAAAATCCTATTTAAAAGTATATGGTATATTATCAAATTCTACACGAGGGGTATGGGCATTGACCCCTAAAGGGCTGAAAGTAGATAAAGTTAACATCAGTGATGTAAAAAAATTTGTAAAAAGTTGTGATCACTCCACCATAACAGATGAAATGCCAACTGTTTCTTCACAAGAAAAAGATAATATATGTAACTTTATTGAAGAAACAACAGAAGAAATTAAATGGGAAGATAAACTCATTGCCACTCTGAAAAAGATGGATCCCTTTGCATTTGAAAGATTGGCTCAGAGGCTATTGCGAGAAGCAGGCTTTGCCAATGTTGAAGTGACAAAAAAATCAGGTGACGGAGGAATTGACGGTAAAGGTGTATTCAAAATTGCAGGCTTTGTTTCCTTTAACATTTATTTTCAATGTAAAAGATATGAAGGAACAGTTCCCTCCTCTGTAATTAGAGATTTTCGCGGTGCCATAATGGGGCGGGCAGATAAAGGCCTGATTATTACTACGGGCGTATTTTCCAAAGATGCCAAGGATGAAGCTCGACGAGACGGAGCTTTAATTATTGATCTGATTGATGGACATGACTTGGCTAATAAATTAAAGGAATTCAACTTGGGTGTCAAAATTATTGAACAAGTTGAAATAAACGAAAAATGGTTTAATGAATTATAAAAACATTTTACATTTATTCAAAATAAGAAATGAAATCCATTTTGGCAAAGTAAGACTGTTTAAACCTGTCTAAGTCAAAAGTATCTACAGTATTTATGTCTGGTTTAGGATTTTCCCATTGAGCATCTCTCTTTGAATATGTTATCAATGCTATTCTTTGATTGTTTAATATGGCATTACAACCTGCACCATATTGATCTACCTCCGCGATCCACTTTAGTGGATGTGTCGGAGCAGGCTCAATATTAAAAAATCTATCGACATTATCTTCAATCAATACGTTTATAGCCTCACTTGGAGGTGTTTGATCTACAGAATATCCCAAAACATGAGGTGCTGCAGGTACAAAACGTCGATCAAACTCTGTTTCTCTATCTCCTAAATTATTATTAGACATTTGTGAAGAAATTTCTTTTATAACTTTGCCATTATAATTTCGTAACTTATTATAAATGTTAATATCAAATTCATGCAAACATGCCAGTAACACAGCTAAATCTGGTGAAAATAATTCACTACCCGCAGCTACGGCCTTTGTAAACAGAACTAATCTGTCAAAAATTTGTTCCATTTGCCTCAACGTAAATCCAAACCAGTTACTGTATGCCGAGAAATATCGTTTAATAATATGTTCAGAGGTTTGCCAACTATTAAAATCCCTTTTTTGAACAATCTCTTCTTGATTTTGTATTCCCATAAACTGTTAGGCTATCATATCGCAATCGCTATCTGTTCTGATTTTAAACACCAAATCTCTATTATCATTTTGAATTTTTTCTATTAGAATTGCCATACCAAACTTATCATACAAAAATTCAGTAAAAGCTTTTCTATCAGGAGCTGGCAATAAAAATGTATTATTAATAAATTTTCTTTTATATCCCTCAAAATTATTTGTACCAAATAGACAGTTAACAGAACTTTCCAATTGTTTTTCATCTAAAGCTAAAACAAATACAAAACCTGACACATCGAAAAAATGCTTTAACACTTCCAACGTTTTTACAGCGTAATCAGGCCGACATCTATCCAATTCATCAATAATAATTACAATTGGTTGCTTATTTTTCTTAGCCCATTTAATTAGAGTTTGTTTTAATTCCTTCAAAGAGTCTTGATACATTTTAAAATCATCATATAAAGATTCAGAAGAAAATTTATCTTTAATAATATCAACCGTTTCAGAGCCTATAGCTTTTTTAATTCCTATTTCACACAAACTCATAAAAGATTTACCAGCCAAATCTCCCACTGAATTTATAATTTTTACAGGCAAAGATTTTCCTTTTCGTTTATAAACTTCCACTAGCTAACGCAAGTGGTATTAACTGTTCCGAACTACGTTCGCCCAGCCCAACAGCTACGCAAGCCTGACGGCTGGGCTGGAATGTCTACATCTACCTGCTAACGCAGGTAGTGTTACGTTCGAATCATAAAGCTCGTTTAATTTAGCCAATAACGGCACAAGAGGATTATCATAAAAATCCAGCTCCCAAATATTCAATTTAGCAACTTTTATATTATCTGTTTTTAAGACTTGTTTTAGTTTTTCGCAAAAGAAGGTTTTCCCAATACCAAATTCAGCAGCTATTGAATAAACCTTTGAAGCGCCACCTTCAATATAAACATCTTGCTCTATTAAATGAGCAAAATCGACTACAAAAGATTTTATATTCAACTTATCATCTGCAAAAATATCATCGTATTTGTTTTGTAAATCTTTATCCGTCATAAATTCCCTCTATCTATAGATTATAAATGTCACTTATCACAAAATATGAATAGCATCAATAAATTCCTCAAAATATACATCCTTTATTGCTGCGGCCACATATCTAAATCTATCAGATCTAACTTTTTCCTTTCATTATCATCTGTCGTAAATCATCGCCCATGCTTTCAATAATCAGATACATTTCAGCTAATTCCTGCTCGTATTTTTTCCTAAGGTCATAAACTTGGGTCAGCCAAAAATTGTAAATAACTCATTGATTTTCCAATGAGTTATTTTTTTATTTTCACTATATTATCCCAAACATTCAGCAGGGTGATACAGCAGATGACAAACAAAACACCAAGGCTTATTTTAAGAAAGCACACTTACTACATTAGAGTCACACTTCTAAGATGGGCTTGGAGGCTTACAAAAAAGAAAGAAATAAGATATTCTGCCATAAGTTATTATCTTTAACTAAGTCTAATAACTTTTGAAACTTTGCTAAACCTACAAGCTCACTATAGCTTTGCTCCTTCTATTAAAAATTTGCCATATCAAAAGAAAAATTATTGATTTTTAATATTTGCATGCTGTATTATAGTTAACAGAAGTAAATCCTTGAGGATGGGGTTCTGAATGTTCTTCGTAAATAGGAGAAAAAATAGATGGAATATCAAGGCAACAATCTTATTATTCAAACGAGTTACTTACCATTAGAATTATTAATCAAATTAAAACTGTCTATTCCTATTTTAGCGTATTGTAAAATTTTTTGATAATTTGCTTCATTAAAATTGTAACTATTTGTAATAACTGGTGATCTACCTTTTTCTATTGCACAGGCTAACCAATCAGAAACCATTTCTAAAAGGTCTAAATCCGTCATTTTGTTACAATCATCATAATATTGCGGATGATGAGAATTATTTCTATAATGATGTTCTATTGCTTTGTTAACAATAGCTTTTTCTTCTATTGTTAAGATTCTTGCGTGCTCTTTCTCATCTCCCAAAAGCATATATCCTAAAATCTCATCATTACTAAATTTTGTTAAATCATGCACCTTTGCTCTTTCTAATAGCCTCTTTTCATCAAAATTAAGTGAATGGCCTATTCTAAGCATTATAGTTTTCACTAATTCAATATGTTTGTTTATACGTGCTTTATTTTCTTCTTCGTAAAAAATTTTCATTATTTTAGCCTTGATTTGTATTTAGTTAACAAAGCATAATTTTTGATAATATCGTTTATATCTTTTTTAGCAAGCTCATCAAAATCAACATATATTCTTTCAAATTTTTGATTTTTTTGAGAATATGCAAATTTGCTAACAAATTTTATTAAATCTTTGTGTAAACATTTACTTGAATTTAATAAAATATATGGAAAAGGAATAAACTTTTTCTCTTTAAGCCATAAATATTTAGCATAATCGAGCAACTTCTTATTATTTTCAATTGTCATGCCTATCTCACATAAATTAATTTTATTTATATTGTTTATTATATAAGAAAAACACATTTTATGCAATTGTTATTTGAAACAATAAAAAAACAATATTCTAAGTTTACATTTTTTGTTTTAGCTTTTCTCCAATTCTCCCACAAGGCTTGGTATTCCTAATTGCCAGCGAAATTGTGCTAATATAAGTGTATCAAAAATTCGAAGATTAAGTTCTTCGGATTTTTTTATTTTAAACAATGTAAAAAGAAAGGTAAAAATTATGAGTAACCTTATACGTTATATCATTCAGGAAGATCCTGAAAAACAAATGAAGAAAAAGCAAACAAACAGAAATAATAAAATGACTAATTTACTAGAAACACCTTTTGCTCAAATTTTTGGTGCTGCTTCTGACATGTATAAAAATTATAATGATATGAAAGAAGATAATGTAATTGGAAACGATGATTATTTTCATTGTAAAGCAAATTATGAATCAACCCAAAGAGGAAAATGGGGCGAGAAAACGGCAGAAGCTCTTGGTGATGCTAAAGAACGAATTGACTATTTCAAAAATAGGATTATAAAAGGAACATCAGCCATAGATGCTTATGCTGATTATGAACACGATAAATATATTAATTCGCTTGGGCGCCATCAAGCAAAAAGTGGGCTATATACAAATGCTAAAGATGGTTGCGAATTTAAAAGAAAAAAATCAACAAATAAAAAATATTAGGCAATGACAAAAATTATAAAAATATTAATGATAAGCTTTTTTTGCGTATGTTTACTGGGTTTAAGCATTTCCTTTATTCGCAATCCTTATTGGTTGAGTATTGATAGTTGTTTGGATAACGGACAAGTATGGGATTATCAAAATAATATTTGCCGAGATGATTGCTTAATTTGGAAAAAAGAATTTGGCTGTATCAAACTTACACCAGAACAGACAAAACTTTTAAAACAATGCAAAAATTTATCAAATTGCCCAGATAATCAAACCTTTAAAGAAATTTGCTTAAATAATCAAAAAGCTTGGAATATTGATAATAATGATTGTAAATTTGACTTTATATCCCAAGATTGTTCTAAATTATCAGGAAATTGGGAATATCCAACAATTTGCAATAAAAGGTAAGTCTTTGTTTTAAGCCTTTAAAGGAGAGGTTAAACACACCTCTCCTTTTTTATTTATAATCTTTAATAAAATTAGTATGGTTAAATAGAAATTTTAACCTATTGCCATTAAGGTTAATAAGTCCAAAAATTTATGCTAACACTTTGATTTTGGCTCGGGTTTTACACGTTGTGCCAACTAGAATTTATATAACTTCACTTAACAAACTATATGATTTGATTATACAAATAGATATATAGCATCAATAAATTCCTCAAAATATACATCCTTTATTGCTGCAGCCACATATCTAAATCTATCAAATCTAACTTTTTCCTTTCATTATCATCTGTCTTAAATCATCGTCCATGCTCTCAATAATCAGATACATTTCAGCTAATTCCTGCTCATATTTTTTCCTAAGGTCATAAACTTGGGTCAGCCATATTTGACAGGAGCCTATTTTAGTCAATGCTGAGATAGGCTTTCTTATTGAAATAGATACATTTTTACCGTCTAATAAAATTTCCGAACAAAGCAATTTTAAAATCTTCTGTTTTTGCTCAATTTTTGGAAAATCCCAAATCCGGTCTGACATCAAAAGCAAGCAAGCCAAGTATTTGAGCGTGATTAAGCCTTGCTTTGTCAAGTGATTACATCCGATCCGAGCAGTAACGATTATTTCAGTTTTCTGACTCGAATTGTCATTGATATCAGGTGCTTTTCTTTCGGCGGCAGGCGAACAAACGAATCTCCCTGGTTTGAGGGCTCCACGCAGACAAATCTTTTATATTGCCCGGGACTCATTTCGGCATAATTTTTATTCGGGTTCCAAACCACCGTCGTATTTGAACCGCTTTTTTCTATGGATATAACACGGTTAAAGCCGGGGTCTACAATTTCTACGGCTTGTGTATGATTAGGGAACACGGAATCGAACTCGCCGCTGATTTTCAGATTTTTTTCCTGAGTATAGATTTTTCCATCCAGCGAATTTTTATAACGATGGCCGGAAAAGCCTTTTATCTCAATATCATCAACCGAACTGACATTAAAATAGGCATGCAGCGCTTCGCTGAATTCAAATGTTTCATTCCCGTCATTAATTGTTTCGAGCCGGTATTCCAGCTTGTCGGAAATTCTGATCGAAAGGACAGCGGAAGCACGGACGTTAAATTTTGCATCGGGCAGCAAAGAAAGCTCCGCTTCCATCCGCTTTTCATCGACCAGGACCTTTTGCAAATTCCACCCGGATATCCGGGCAAAGCCATGGCGCGGAAGGCTGCCGTTAAGTTTTTCTTCCGCCACGCGCGGCCAGCAAACCGGCACACCGCCTCTGATTGCCTGCACATTGTCAAATTTATTCAAGTCTCCCAGCCAAAAAATGTCGTGTTCTTCGTCTTTGGGGCGATATGACACAATATTGCCGCCCCAAAGGGCAATTTTACATTCTGCCAGCTGATTGCTCAAATTTACAAAACCGTTATCACTCATACGCGCACGACCTTTCCCGCAGGGTTAATCCGTAAAAAAAATATCACGGCGAAGGAAAAACTTCAACAATGAATCAATTTATGCAAAGCGGAAAAGCAATTATTTTGAATACAACAATCAGATTGACAAAAGTATTGACTGTCGTTAATATGTGTGTGTTTACAATAATTTGAGGTAACATTTAAAAATATTATGAGTTCTGCATATATGTATGTTTTCAATTTGGCGTTGGTTTTTGTTCTGGTATTTGCCAATGCTTTTTTTGTCGTTTCTGAATTTTCAATCGTTAAAATCCGCCGCACCAAACTGGAAGAATTGGCTCACAACGGCAGCCGGCGCGCCAAAATCGGCCTTAAAATCAATGATCACCTCAACACTTATCTCAGCGCCATTCAACTCGGAATTACCCTTGCTTCGCTGGGACTCGGCTGGATTGGCGAACCGGCGGTATCAAAACTGCTGGAAGCAGGCTTCGGAAACTGGTTGGCCGACAATCCGGTTTTGCTCCATTCCCTGAGCTTTGGCATTGCGTTCGGTTTTATCACTCTGCTTCACGTTGTTCTCGGCGAGCTGGTCCCCAAATCCCTTGCCATTCAGGATACGGAACGCTGCGCTTTGATTATCGCTCCCACCTTATATACCTTTAACCGGATTTTTTCTCCGTTTATCTGGGTTTTTGACCATGTAACCATTGGCATTTTGAAGCTGATGGGCATCAAACCCGGCAACGAAAACGGAGACGCCCATTCCGAAGAAGAAATCAAACTGATTATCGACGCCTCGCAGAAAGGCGGCATTATTGATGATACCGAAGGCGAAATTATTCAAAACGCCATTTGCTTTTCGGAAACCAGCGCCCATGAAATTATGATTCCGCGGCAGGACATTAAGTGTATTTATAAAAATTACAGCTATAACGAAACAATGGATTTTATCCGCAAGCACAACCATACGCGTTTTCCGCTTTGCGACAAAGACAAGGACCATATCGTCGGTATGGTTCATATCCGCGATATTCTGGAACATCCGGAAAACCGGGACGACAAAGACTTTTTGAGCCGAATTTCCCGAAAGATTTTGTTTGTTCCCGAAAACAAGTCAATTTCAGACATTTTACACCAGATGATGCTCAAGCATATTCATTTGGCCATTGTGGTCGACGAATACGGCGGAACGGCCGGCCTGATTTCAATGGAAGATATTTTGGAAGAGCTGGTCGGTGACATTCTGGACGAACATGACGACATTTCGGACGAACCGATAAAAAAGATTGACGACAAAAGCTGCGAATTTGATGGCCTCTATTTGATAGAAGACGCTTTTGACTGTATGGGACTGCCCTATTTTGAGCCGGAAGAAAGCACTATCGGCGGTTACGTTTTCGGGCTGATCGGGCGGGAACCGAAAGTCGGCGACCGTGCGGAAGATGCCTATTGCCGTTATGAAGTCATGGCCGTTGACAATATGCGCATTACACGCGTCAAAATTTATATTAAAGAAAAAAACGAAACGGCGGAATAAATCCCAAAATATCGCAATTCAGAATCCCCAGTCTTTAAGGCGTATCAATGAAACAGGTTTTGGACGAAGATTTGGCTTATGAAATTTTATCGGCGGTTGAAGAAGTTCCGGAAGGAAAGGTCGCAACCTACGGCCAAATTGCCAAGCTGATCGGCCGGAGTAAAAACGCACGCCTGGTCGGGCAGGTTTTGAGCCGGGCGGAGTACTACGGCGACTATCCCTGCCATCGGATTGTCAATCATTGCGGAAGGCTGGTTCCCGGCTGGGAAGAGCAAAGATACCTGCTTTTGGAAGAAGGGGTTACGCTGAAAGACGATTTCCATGTCAATCTGAAACAACATCAATGGCAGTATTAAATTGCAAGCCGAAAAGCCCTTTGTTCCGTCCTCGGCACTTTTGCCACAGGTTTAGGTTTTGAATCTGTCTTGCTTTGACGGCAACCCGACAAAAATGTTGACTTATGATAAAAATTCGTTCATATTCCGGATACATTATTCTAATTTTTAATTTTTTATTTATATGGAAACAATTTATTTGAATGAACTGAAAGAAAACAAAACTTTCAGAATCAGCAACAACGGAAATTATGTAATGCCATCAACCAACAGGATTACAATCCAAGGAAAAACGACAGCCATTGCCGTTTGGAGCGTCAACGGGCAAAAAGTGTTGAGAATTGAGAGCACGGTTCCCGGAAGCTGGCGGGTCGTTCGCGAAAAACGAAAAGCTCACCGTTTTATTCCTGAAAATCCTTCTGAATTTGTTTGGGAAGTCTTGTACGAATAGACCGTATCCGCATTGTTATAAACCCCGGGCAACCGGGGTTTGTTTTTTATCGACGCTTTCATTGTCCGCCGCAGCTTGCATTTTTATCCGAATATGGAATTTTCTTCATACGGCAGAAACGGGCCTGGTTCGCCTAAGCCCGTTTCTTAACCAGGAAAAAGCTTACTGTTTAATACACAGGATATAATATGTTCCGTCTTTGACCTCTACGCCGTGCGTATCGTGTCCGAATCCGGGGAAACGGCGGTCAAAAGCCTGCAACGCCTTCAGGTATCCCAAAATCGGGCCATCGGCGGCACCGGCATTCTCTCCGGGCATCAACAGCGGAATTCCGGGCGGATAAGGAACAACGCCGGTCGCAACTGTTTTATCGGCCATATCGTCTATGCTGAGAGAGACAACATTGTTATGAACCAGGTTTTCGTAGGCCTGAACCGGGCTCATATCCGGCCGCGGCAATATTGAAAAAGCTTCGGACAAGGCTTGGGTCGTTTTCAGCTCCTTCATAGCGGCAAACATTTTGTCGCACAAATCCTTCAGCCCCATATCCCGGTATGCCTGCCCGTTTTCTTTTACAATCTTGGGCAGAACACGGGGCAACGGCTCATTATTGTCATAATCCTGTTTGAAATCGAACAGAGCATTCAGCAATGTTCCCCATTTTCCGTTGGTTACGCCGAGAGAAAACAGGAACAGGATTGTGAAATCGGTTGTTTTTTCGACAATAATTCCCTTATTATCCAAATAGGCCGTAACAACCGCCGCCGGAATTCCCCAGTCGGCTAAACCGGCATTAGGCAAAACGCCGGGAGTAACGACAGAAACCTTAATCGGATCCAGCATACAATACCCAGGTTCGACATTGCCGAACCCATGCCATTCTTCATTGGGCTTCAGCGTCCAGCATTCGGGATCCGTTGCCAAACGTTCTTCCGAAACCTCAAAAAAAGGCATTTTTCGGCCGGTTTCCTCATCAGTTACAAAATCCGGCTGCCAAACATTGAAAAACCAATCTTTTTTGCCGCTAAACTCAGCATACAGCCGAGCTACCGTTTTGCGGAAAGAAACGGCTTCGCGGATAGAGGCATCGGTCAGGGCTTTGCCTCCGGGCCCGTCCATCATGGCGGCGCTGATGTCGTTAGACGCAATAATCGGATAGAACGGCGAGGTAGAGGCGTGCATCATAAACGCTTCGTTAAAACGCTGGTGGTCTATCGGATTGCGCCCTTCCCTGACATGTATCATCGAAGCCTGGGAGAAAGCAGCCAACAGCTTGTGTGTCGACTGGGTGGCAAACATGGTCGGGCCTTTGCGATCATCATCTTTGGGATCGCAGCACATGGCAAAGCGGTCTTTATACATCGGATTGAAGCGGGCATAACCGTACCAGGCTTCGTCAAAATGCAGCCGGTCTACGCTCTGGCCAAGCAGCTCTTTGACTTTGGTAATATTATAGCACAAACCGTCATAAGTCGAATTGGTAATAATAGCATGTACCGGCGTTTTATCCATTCCGTCTTTGACCAGCGGATTGGCGTCAACAGACCGGCGGACAGCCTCCGGCGTCAGTTTATCTGCGGTAATCGGCCCGATAATCCCATATTGGTTACGGGTTGGAACCATATAAGTCGGGATTGCGCCCGACATCGTAATGGCGTGTTCAACCGATTTATGGCAGTTGCGGTCACAAAGGGCTATTTGATCGCGGGTGACGCTGGCCATCAGAATAACCCGGTTGGAAGTTGAAGACCCGTTGGTTACATGATAGGTACGGTCAGCACCAAAAACCCGTGCCGTATATTTTTCGCTTTCGCCAATCGGGCCGGAATGGTCAAGCAAAGACCCTAATTCTCCGACGGAAATCGACAAGTCGGAACGGAAAACCGGCTCTTTGAAAAAGTTAAAGAAAGCGCGCCCGGCCGGAGAATGCAGGAAACCGGTTCCGCCGGTATGTCCCGGCGTATGCCAGGAATATTCGTGTACTTTGGAAAATCCGGCCAGCGCCCGAAACATCGGCGGAAGAATAAACTGGCGATACCGATTGGCCGCGGCCAAGATTCTGCCGCTGATAAAATCCGGCGTATCTTCCAATATCCAAATAAAATCGCTGACATTTTCCAAAATTTCGGTCGGAACCTTTGAGGCAAGCGTCCGGCCGGCCAACAAAAAGACAGGCACATCGCGATTGTGGTCACGCAGCACTCTTAACAATTCCGTAACTTTTTGATAATCTTTATCTTCTTTGTGATTCAGCTTCAGCAAGACGCATTGGATTGCCGGATCGGTCACCAAGACGGCTTTGGCGTCGTCGTGGTTTTCCGAAACCACGACGACAACATCCTGTGCCGACAACTGGTCTTTAAGCTCCCGGACGGTTCTGGCCGCCGCAGTATTTTCGCCGATCCCATCATAAATCAGCAGAATTTTTATTCCCAGGGGATCGTTTTCAAGGCATTTAGCTCCTTCTTTCATCTATTCAACTCCTTTCTATTTTAATTTGCCGTTTCTGAAATCGCGGAAGTGTTAATAAATTTGTTTATGCGCTGCGAACTGTAATCCCCGACGGAAACCCAGAACATCGCCACCAGGGCTGCAATCGTAACCGCCAGCGTAAAGTAGCGGACCCACCGGGGAACGCAGCAACCGCCGGGTTTGAGGCGTTTTTCGCGAATTTCGATTTTGCGGTTGACCGAAAGTTCATAAAAGATAATGGTTGAGATGACAAATATCAGGGCCCAACGCGTCTGTTCGCTGTTGGAACCGATCATGGCCGACAGGCTGTATACGGCGGCAATCAAACCGACAATCGTATAAAACAGTCCCTGTTTATCGCTCATTTTTTCGTAGCCGAGAATTTTTATGGCGACTGAAGAATAAATATACGGCAGCAAAGTCATAATAACGGCGATTGAGGCTATTTTGCCAAACTGCTGGGAAGCGGTCGGAGACATGGTTGCCAGAACCTGCAAAGTCATAATCGCAGCCACAATGGCTAATCCGGCCGAAGGAACGCCGCGGCGGTTCACGCGGGCAAAGATATTGGCAAACAGGCCGTCTTTGGCTGCCGCCTGGGCCGTTTGTCCCACCAGGAGCGTCCAGCCGGCCAACGACCCGAGACAACCGACGGCGGCACAGACCGCCACAATTTTACCGGCTGTCGGACCCATTGCCACGCTGACGGCTTCCGAAAACGGCGCCGAAGAGACAATTAATTCCTTATTGGGAATTATTCCCATAATTGCAGAAGAACTCAACACATAGCAGGCAGCCGCCAGCAAAACGCCGACAACGGTTGCAATCGGAACATTCCGAGCCGGATTTTTGACTACTGCCGTAGAAACGGAAGCGCTTTCTACCCCGATAAATGCCCACAGCGTAAAGTTTAGCGTCATGCCGACGGCGGTCAGGCTGCTCTGCCCGGAAACATTCCACCCCCGCATATAAGTTTCGGGATTAAACCAAAACCAGCCGAGCAAGGCAACGCCGATTATCGGAAACAAAGCAATTACGGTTGTTATGCCCTGCATGCGCCCGACGATTTTCGGGCCCAAAATGTTGGCATAGACAAAGAACCAGATAACGGCAATTTGCGCCAAAGCCATAACCAAAGGATCCTGCAGGCTTGGGAAAAACGGCGTCAGATACCCCAAACCGGCAACGGCCAGACCGACATTGCCGATAACGTTAGCCAGCCAGTAAACCAGATTGGTCTGGTATCCCATATAGTCGCCGAACGCTTTTTTGGCATAAGCATACGGGCCGCCGGCAGCCGTATTGATTTCGGTCAGTTTGGCAAATACCAGCCCCAGGGAAACTGCACCAACAATCGTAATCAGCCAGCCGATGATGGCAATGCTGCCGATGCCGGCCAAATTTGCCGGAAGCATAAATACTCCCGACCCCATCATATTGCCGGCAACCATTAATATTGCCGGAACCAAGCCTATTTTATTACTTTCACTAACCATCCGCCTCACCGTATTTTTTTAGTTATAACCAGTTTGTGATATACATAATGCTTTCTGCCGGGGTTACAATTCCCCGGGAAAAAATTTTTAGGAGGCTATATCCCTCTGTTTGAGTAAAGGCATATCCTTCCAGGCTCTTGACTTGCGGCAACCCTACTGGTAAAATCAGATGAAGCTGATTAACTTTTGAGGAGAAAAAAAATTAATAAAGGCTGGATGTATGTCATTCTGACATGTGTTTTTGAACTTCTTTGGATATATGGCTTTAACGCTGCCGAAAATTGGCAGCATTTTGTGATTATTGCACTGGTTATCATTACCGATTTTTACTTTTTGGAAAAAGCCTGCGAAACAATCCAAACCGGAACGGTATATGCAATATTTTCCGCAGTAGGCACAATCTGTACCGCGTTAATGGATACGTTTTTATTCCAAGTGGAATTTTCATTTGCAAAAGGCTTGTTTATTGCCATACTTATTGTCGGTGTCATTAGTTTGAAGCTGGCCGAAAACGAAACAAAACAGGAGCAGAAATAAAATGGGATGGATTTATGTGCTTATTGCTTCCTCTTTGGAAATTTCCGGCGTTATCGGTCTGAAATTGTTCAGCCAAAAAAAGAATCTGCCTAATCTGGTTCTTTTTGCCAGCGGATTTGCCCTTTCTTATTTGTTTTTGTATTTTGCTCTGGATTATCTGGATATGAGCATTGCTTATGCTGTTTGGATGGGACTTGGAACAGCCGGGGCGGTTATTGTCAACATGATGTTTTTCGGGGAGAGCCGAAAGCTCTCGAGAATCATCAGCGTCACCCTGATTATCGTCGGTGTGGTCGGGTTGAAAATGGTTTCCTGACGGATGGCCGCAAGCTCAGAAATTAAACATCAGCCCGACGTTTATCTCCCAGGGATAGCGGATTTTGCTGCCTAATTGGGTGGCTATGTCAAAGTAGGCTTCGCTTGCCCCTTCGTTTAGGGAAAAATTCATGCCGGCTCCCAATTCATAACGCAAGGACGACGCATCTTCCGAAAAACGATAATCGGCAACCTGTACGACATTTTTTCCGTCCCAATCGTGTATGAGGTTAAAACGCCCATAAACATCCAGCAGCGTCTTTTCGGAAACGGCAAAGCTTTTGCCGCCTGACAAGCCGAGGCTGCCGCTGAGGAAATCGGCATCATCGGCAGAAACCAAGGTATTGAAATTAGTCCGGTAACTTATTCCTTCAATCCGCATATAACGAAGGCCGACAACCGGCTCCAAAAACCATTGTCCGTCAAAGTCAAAACGGCGGCCGAAAAATGTTGACAGCTGCCAGCTGTTATTTTTGTATTTACCGTCAACCGGCGAACCGGACGGCGTATAGCTGCGGATTTTTTGAGTATGCCAATAATAACTGCCGACAACGTCCCAAAACCATTGGCGCGGGGTCATCATGGTTGCATATAATCCCAAACTTTCGGTGCTTCCGTCGGCGTGTCCGGCCCGGTCGTATTTTTGGCGCGAGTTGGTATAACCGCCGTAAACACCCAGTTTTAAGGAATTTCCGCTACCGATACTCATCTGACGGTCCAAACCGAGTGATGTTCCGTAAATATCCATATCGCTTTTAGTCGCGTCTTTATAATCAAATTTTATCTGCCGGCCGATGCCTTTAATCCATAATCCGTTGTCGTGCCCGTTCGGCCGGTGAAAAACTTTCAGCCGCCCATACACCGGACTCAGGTGGGTATAGAACAGGGAAGACAAAGAATTGTAGGTATTTTTGGCAATCAGAGAGCTATCGGTTAATTCCGGCGTGCGGCTCAACACCCAGTCATTGCCCTCCTGTCGGAGGTCATATTGAAAGGCGCCGACGTCAACCGCATTGCCGACCAAATAAAAATTATCGGCGGCAGCACTATTCTCGTCAATAATTTTAATTTGCGGGGGCAGGTTTCCCTCTGTACTGTAATCATGAATTATCAGTCCGAAATTGCCGGAACCGCTTTTAATATTCAGGTGATCGGAGACGTTTTCCGCAAGATTGCTGCTTAAATTAAATACGCCGGTTCCGTTCAACTCATCAATTTGCAGATTGGTATAACCATTGCCGTGAGGCATGTTTACAAGCGAATCGTTTAAGGTGAGATTGGAAATGTCATTATTTCCGTAGACTGTCAAAACACCTTTGGTTATTTCGGTATGTCCATTCAGCTTTCCGCCGGAATACAATACCGTCATGCCGCTGGCAATTTCCGAATCTTCGGCAATTCCGCCTTGAAAAATGTTTTGAATACCGCCTTCTATCCGGCTTTTTTGAGCAATACCGCCGCTTTTGACATCCTGTCGACCGCCGGACAATAATGTATTTACAGCTGTACCGTAAACTTCCTGAACACCGCCGTTAACAACGGCATCGGACACATTTCCACCCAGGACAATTTGCTGGACGCCGCCGTTAACCGTGCTTCCGGCATCGGTTCCCGATACAATCTGGGTTCCGGAATTAAGCGTCGTTTTGGCGGACAAACCGCCGGCAGCGACCGTCATTTGTCCGCCGGATATCACCGTACTCTCCGCCTTCCCGTCGGTTTCAACCTCCATGGCTCCGCCGCTGTCAAGCCGGGTAGAAACGGCCGTTCCCGAAACTTTTTGCTCTCCGCCGGCAGAAATTGTGCTTTGTTCAGAGCTGCCTCCCCAGCCAATTTCTTGCAGTCCGCCGTTGCCGACCTGGCTGTTTATCCCCTTGCCGTTATAAGAAATATATTGTACGCCCCGATCCTGCACGACGGCATTTTCCGCTTTTCCGCCGCCATAGACAGATTGGGTACCGCCTTTTATGATACTGTTACTGTCTACACCATATACTTCCTGGGTTCCGGCGGTAATCGTCGTCGCTTTTGAAGAAGCATTGCCGTTTACCTCCATAAATCCGCCGGAAACGACCGTATTTTCTGCATAACCGGTACCATAAACGCTCAGGCTTCCATCATTTTCGACAACCGTTCCGACTGCCGTCCCGTACACAATTTCATGACCGCTGCCGGAAATGGTCGTATTTTCGGATTTTCCGCCTTCATTGACTTGCTGAGTTCCGCCTTTGAGCGCCGTATCGGCGGCAGTTCCGCCGGAGCGTATTTCCTGGATACCGCCGTTGACAACGGTATTCCGGTCAATGCCCGATATATATTCATGCCCGGAATTCAAGATTGTCTGTGCGGAATTTGCTCCCGAAGATACAAAAAACGATCCGCCGTTGACCGTTGTTCCTTCGGCATACCCGCCGGCATTTACGTCAACGGTTCCATAGCTGTCAACTGTGGAGGAATAAGAGGTGCCGTCGATATTTTGAACGGCATAGTACTGAACTGCCGTGTTATAAGACACGCCGCCGTTCATAACATCCTGTTGCCCGTAGGGATAAATGACGCTGCCGGACGTTTTTCCGCCGTTCATTACCTGCTGAATGCCCGATACGGTAAAATTATTGGCCTCGCCGTAAACTTTTTGCGTCACGATCGTATGAACATCGCCGCCGTTAACAACCGTTCCGGCGGGAATCTCGGTTGTTATGGCGCCAGCGGTTTGGGAAACAAGCGCCAAAACGCAGATAACCGGCCAATTCTTCATATTCCTTACCCTTTTAGATATATCAACGATTTGATACATATATATCCAAAAATCAAAATTAAAACCTTGGCAGTATAATATTTGCGGCAATAGCGTTAAACCATAGGTTAAATTGAAACATCCGACACGGCGATTATCTCCTTGGGGTAAAAATTATTGAGGAGATATCTCATGAGTCCACTAATAAAATACTCTTTTTACACCATATTAGCCGGCGCCGTTTTTCTGACGGGGAAAGAACTTCTTTTTTCCCAGCACAATCCGGCCGTTATCAACCCGGCTAATTACTCACAAAACATATTTGATTTATCAAAAGGAGAATTTAAAATGGCCGAAAATAATTTGCATACCAATCAGGAAAGCAACTGGGACAAGACTAAAGAAGCCGCAAACAACACCTGGGAAGCGACCAAAGACGCTTCGAGCAAAGCCTGGGACAAGACCAAAGAAGTAAGCGGCGATGCCTGGGATGCTACTAAGGAAGGCGCGGCAAAGGCCGGAGATGCCATCTCCAAGAAATCAAGCGATGCCTGGGAAGCGACCAAAGACGTTTCGGGCAAAGCTTGGGACAAGACCAAAGAAGTAAGCGGCGATGCCTGGGATGCCACCAAGGAAGGCGCGGCAAAGGCAAAAGACGCTATTACCCATTAAGGAATCCGCCGTTATAAACAGATTCCCCCTACGTTAGGATATTTTTCCAAATGACAAATCAGCCGGCAGCCTCAACTGCCGGTTATTTATTCCGTCTGAATATCCGCTCCCTTTCGGCGGCCAGATTTTTGTTCTTTTGCGCCTGATCAACGCTGCCTTTGGCCGCAGCTTCCGTATAATAAGCTATTTTATAATTGATTTTTTCCATATACTGCTGCAGTTGGCGTAATTGTTCTTCAAGCTTGGCTTTTTGGCGTTTGAACATTTCCAAGCGCCGACCGATGGTGGCATCACCTTCCTGACACCAATCAATGTACTGTTTGATGTCTTTCAGCTGCATGCCGGTTCCCTTAAGACATTCAATCACAACCAGCCAATCAATATCCTCATCCGAAAACATCCGCAGCCCGGAACTGTTCTTTTTTACAAAAGGCAGAAGCCCCTCTTTGTCATAATAGCGCAGCGTGTGAGCCGTCAACCCCATTTTTTTGGCAACCTGCCCTATTGAATATCTCATAATCCATTACCTCCGTTGCCGGAAGTTTAATAAATTTTTTGGCTTTGGTCAATTAAACTTTTGACTTAGAGTAAACTCAAAGGAGATAAAAAAAATCAAAGGCCGCCGACAAGCGGCAGCCTTTTTCAAAATTCAGACCTTATCTGAAAATGTGCGGTACAAAAGTGCTGGCATCGACCGTAATCCGGGAAGTATGTTCGCGGATTCCCATTCCGCAAGCTTCACCGCCGATAATCCAACAGCCCAAAATCGGATATTTTCCGCCATAATCGGGCAAATCCACCAACTGCTGATAAATATAGCCTTCCTTGCCATAGTCACCGTTTGTACGGTCAATGCAAAAACCATTCTTTATCAGTTCGACATTGCAGCCTTCTCTTGAGAAAACCGGTTTCCGGCAGTAAGACGACAACCTGTCTGCCTCAAAATAAGCCGGCAAAATATATGGACTGTCCGGAAACATTTCATACAAAATCGGAAGCATGGCCTTATTGGACATCAATGATTTCCACAACGGTTCAATCCAGCACATTTCGGTAACGCAGCCGCCCATATTCTCTTCAAACATGGTTTCCCATGGATAAAGCTTGAACATGCAATCAATCGGCTCACGGTTGGGCGTCAGCAGCGACTCTTCAATGATAATCTGCCGCAAATCCAGCTCCGCCGTATTTAACCCGGCTTCAAAAGCCGTGGACATGATGTAGGCCATGGTACTGTAATCTTCCATACAATCTCTCAGCGAGGCAAAGAAATAGCGCTCGCAGCCGTATTGTGCATGAATATCTCTCCAAGACCGAACCAAAGCCTCGTGCAGCGAATTAAACTGATCGGCTTCGGGAAAGACGTCTTCTTTCCAATACCATTGTACCAAGGAAGACTCAATCAGCGTGGTCGGCGTATCGGCATTGAATTCCAAAAGTTTCGGAACACCGTCAACAAAAGCGAAATCAAACCGGCCGTAAAGCGACAAATCGTCATCTTCCCAGCTTTGACGGATAAAATCCCGCATCGGAACCGGAATTTTTAACAAATCCAGCTTATGTTCGTCGTACAAACAGGCTTCCGTCGCCTCGCAGTACAACCGGTAACATTCGTTTGACGCTTTTTCAAGCAGGGCAATTTCATCGGTGCTGAAAAGGTAGCAGGCATCTTCCAGCCAATAATCCTGATGAAAATCAAAACCGACGTTCTCGATGATCTTTTTGTAATCATGACGAGGATTTATTCTAACTCTTTCCATAACCTTATGCGCCAAAAGATGAACCCTTAGAACTGCTCCCGAATGATTTTCCCGTAGAGGCCGGCTTATTTCCCTGCGTCCGGGAAGGATTGATCCGTCCCGAAGTACTCGGCTTTACCGAAGAAGACCGATACAGGTTCGGACTGGCCGAAGCCGGCGGATTTACCTTTATACCGCTGCTGTTGGTCCAATTGCCGCTGGCAGGGTAATAATAGTGAGACTGGCCGCCGCCGGAGGGCGTAAACATCCAGCGCATCAGCATTGCATCATAAATCCAGGAATGACCGGAGGAATCTTTGTATTCTTCCTTATCCTTGGGGTTTTTGGGCAGCTGTTCCTTTTGCACACAAGAAACAAGCGTTAATAACGACAAACCCGTTGCAACAACGGCAATTCGTATTTTTTTCATACCACAAATGTTTTTAATAATTAATTATTAATAGATAAAATAAAATCAAACAGAGTGAAGTGTTATATTTTTTCCGTGAAAAGTCAAGCCTGAAGGGAAGATTATTTTTTGAGTTAAAAAAACGTCTTGACTTAGAGTAAACTCTAAAAATTAAGATAAAAACAGAATCGAACTTTCAGGAGGCGAAACAATGATAACCTGTGCTATTACGACCTCAGCATTCGGAAAACTTTATATTGCCGGCATTCCCGACTTGTTCAGCGGCAAAAGCTTCGGAAAACACCCCAATACAGAAAAACCCTTCGCCGCCGCCCGGGAACGGCAGTTCCGTCTGCTGATGTCACATACGCCGGCAGATTTCGGTGCGGATAACAATTTTGACCTGGAAATCTCCGGCTGAAATTGCGCTTGTCACTTTAACACCGTCAAAGGAGAATCACTCATGATTTTTACATTTTTCAAAAAAACATTACCGATTTTGGGAATCTTTATTTTTTCAACGACTGCAGGAGCAAAAGAAATGAAACAGGCACCGATTGACACTATTTTTGAGCAAGGCGAACCCAATCCTTACGGCAAATTTTTCACCGGGCAAACTTATCTGAACATGCTCAGCGCCAAAGACGGCATTTTTAATGCCCCGATTGGCAACGTTACATTCGAGCCCGGTGCCCGGACCAACTGGCACAAGCACAGCGGCGGACAGATTCTGCTGGTTTTGGGCGGCGAAGGGCGGTATCAGGAACGCGGGGAAGAAATCCAAATCCTGCACAAAGGTGATGTGGTTCGGATTCCGCCGCAGGCCGAGCATTGGCACGGTGCAGCCCCTGACAGCTGGTTTACGCATATTTCGGTTGAGACCAATGTTCCCGATAACCAGACGACCTGGCTTGAACCGGTCAACGACAAGGAATATAAATAATGAAGAAAATTTACTTCTTTATTTCGGCGGCCATTATTCTGGCGGCGGCCGCAGCCATTTGCTTACTCAAAAAGGACAGTAAAATGAACAGCTTAAATACAACAGATCCGGAACTCGCGGCATTATGGAACAATTTTATGAACGCAGATGTTTTACCGCATGGCAGCCTTGAGGTCAAAACGCGCGCCCTGGTTTTGTTTGCCGGACATGTGGCCGCCGGGTCGGTCAACGAATACAAAATGTTTCTTGCTCAGGCGCTGGACAACGGCGTATCTCCGGTTGAAGCCAAAGAAGCGATATACCAGACGATTCCCTATGCCGGAATGGCCAAAGCCTACGACTTTCTGATTGCCACCAATGAGGTTCTGCAATCCCGCGGCATCAGACTTCCCCTTGCCGGGCAAAGCACGACATCGCCACAAACCCGGTTGAAAAAAGGCATTGCTGTTCAGGGCGACATTTTCGGAGCCGAAAATATCCGGGCCATGCGAGAATCGGCGCCGGCCGAACTGAAACACATTCAGGACTATCTTTCCGCCAACTGCTTCGGCGATTATTATACCCGCAACGGTTTGGACATTAAGACCCGGGAGCTGCTGACTTTTGCGGTTCTGGTTTCGATGGGAGGCGCCGAACCTCAGACCAGAGCCCATGTTCAGGCGAATCTGAATGTCGGAAACAGCCGGGAAAATCTGATTGACACGGTTACGCAGCTGTTGCCGTTCATCGGCTATCCACGCAGCCTGAACGCAATCAACGTTATTAACGAAGTTACTAAAAAGGACTAAAAGATGAGTAAAAAAGTATTAATCCTGTCTTCCAGCTTTCGGAAAGGCGGAAATTCCGACACCTTATGCGACCAATTTGCCATGGGTGCCCGCGACGCCGGACATGCGGTTGAAAAAATCTTTCTTAACGACAAGCACATCGGCTATTGCCGGGGCTGCGGCGTTTGCAATACGACGCACAAATGCATTCAGAAAGACGACATGGCAGAAATACTCAACAAAATGGTTGAAGCCGATGTTATTGTAATGGGAACGCCGGTTTATTTTTATTCCATGAACGGGCAAATGAAAACCCTGATTGACCGTACGGTTCCGCGATATGAGGAAATCAGCGGCAAAGAGTTTTACTTTGTTGTTGCGGCCGCAGATTCAAGCCATGCCAACATGGAGAAAACGCTGGAGGCTTTTCGCGGCTTTACAAACGACTGTCTGCCCGGCGCAACGGAAAAAGGCGTCATTTACGGCACCGGCGCCTGGAAAATCGGCGACATAAAAACCTCACCGGCAATGCAGGAGGCATACGAAGCCGGCAAAAACATCTGATTTCCGGCAAAGGCGCTAACGTCCTCCGACGCCCGGCCCAACCGGTTGAAGTTTTGTTCTGTGCTCCTTGATAATCCTTAATTCATATCCATATTATGACAGGATTATCAAAGGAGCGAATGATGAAAAAATTACTGTCAGCAATTTTGGCTTTATTAATTATGGCCGTTTCTGAGGCAAATGCGCAGGATCTTTCTGCCCTGCCGCCGGACTTCAGCAAAATCAGCACCCGTCTGGACAAGATTTCGTCTCGGCTTGGCTCCGGAAAAGCAGACAACAAGCAGATCAGCGATTATTTGCAGGAAGTAAACGATATTCAAACCGGCATTCTGCAAGCACGAAGCGAACTCAGCACGGAACTGACAGCCGTTCAGAAAAAAATCAACGCCTTGGGCGAAATTCCGCAGAATCCTAAAGACGAACCGGCGGCGATTGCCAAACAACGCAGCAAATTCAACACCGAAGCCGACAAATATAAGGCAGGAATTGCGCAAGCGGATTTAATCAAGACCAAAATAGAAGAAATTAACGCCCTAATCGTAAAAACCCGCAATCAGGAACTGCTTAATCAGATTATGGTTAAGCAGAGTTCCATTTTTCAACCACAGGAATTTTGGGATTCTCTGACCGGTTTTGCCGGATTTGCCTTTGAACTGGCCAAATCACCGCTCAGCTGGTATCAGAATCTGTCCGCTGACAAAAAAGAAGTCGTAAACAGCAATATTCTGGCGGTCAGCCTGATTTTGCTGGCGGCGCTGATCGGCGGAATTTATTTGAGCCGGACGGTCAAACGGCATTTTGGATATAAGCGCGGCATTGAATTTCCGACCTATTCGCAAAAAGTATGGGCAGCAGTCGGCATGCTGGCCGGACGCGGCATCATTCCGGCGGCGTTTTTCGGCGCATTTTTGCTTTGGCTGCTCAATACCAAGCTGATTATCAGCAGCGATTTTGGCATTCTGCTTAAGACAATTGCCGTTTATCTGCTTTATTATTATCTCTCGGCAGCGATTGTCAAAGTTACTTTTACCCCTTTTAACGGCAAGTGGCGGATTATTGAAGTTTGCGATAACAAAGCGCGCAAAATCAGTTCATCGCTGATTTTTTCGATTGCGGCAGTTTGCGCCGTCTCCTTTTTTCAGTCTTTGGCCAAAGAGATGAACTATGCGCCGCAGATGATTTACGCTCTGAAAATTTTTGCCAACGGTGTCAAGGCTTTCTGTATTATTCTGGTTACACGCCGTTTCTTTTACGATACGGGAACCAACTGTAATACTGATGACGGAAAAAATGCCGCCGCAGCCGTTCTGCAACAGTCCAAAGCCGCCGACGGCAATACTGCCGAAGACGAGGCCGATCCCCAGCTCAGCACCGAAGCCAAAGCCGGAATGCTGGTTTCGTTATTGATGGCGCTTGCTTTCGGCTTGTCGCTGTTCGGATATATCCGCCTGTCGGAATTTATCATCAATCGTTTTATTATTTCAGTTCTGGTTGCCGGAGGATTTTATATTGCCGGAAAGCTGCTGAGGGGCCTGTTTCACCAACTGCTGCTGTTCAAATTCTGGCAGCGGACATTTCGCATTTCCCGGCGGACGCTGGTCAAGACCGAGTTTTGGTTCGGGCTGCTGTTGACGCCGGCGCTGGCACTCGTCTGCCTGCTGACCCTGCTGGCGGTTTGGGGCGTTTCGGTCGACATTATGCTGAACAATGTCAAAAATTTTCTGGTCGGTTTTGACATTGGCGGCATTCGGATTTCAATCACCTCGATTCTGCTCGGCATCATCTGTTTCTTTATTTCGCTGTCGTTGTTTAAAATGCTCAAAAACAGTTTTGCCACCGGAAACCTGAGCAAAATTGACATGGACGACGGCGTGCGCAATTCAATCATGTCGCTGACCGGTTTTGTCGGTTTTATTTTTTCGGGCATCCTGGCGATTGCGGTCATGGGCGGAAGCCTCAGCAGCATTGCGATTATTGCCGGCGCGTTGTCCTTTGGCGCCGGTCTCGGGCTGCAGAGCATTGTCAGCAATCTGGTAGCCGGACTGACAATTTTGTTTGAGCGGCCGATTAAGGTCGGAGACTGGGTGATTATTGACGGGCAAGAAGGAATCGTCAAACAGATTAACATGCGCTCCACCGAGCTTGAAACCTGGAGCAAATCAAATATTATTATTCCCAACGCCTCAATCCTTTCAAAAAGCGTTATCAACATGACCTACACCGACCGGCTGGGGCGAATCGAAATCAAAGTGGGCGTGGATTATAACAGCGATATCGAACTGGTCAAAAAAACCCTTTTGGAAATAGCGCAAAGCAATCCCAAGGTTTTGGCGAATCCGGCACCATCGGTCGCTTTTACGGATTTGGCGGACAACAGCCTTAATTTTCAGCTCAACTGTTTTACGGCCAACATTTATGACAAAGGCTCGATTTCCAACGATTTGCGGGAGAAAATCATTATTAACTTCCGGGAGCTGAATATTAACATCCCTTTTCCGCAGCAAGTTATCCACCTGCAACCAGATGAAGAGCAACTCTCTGAAATTTCTGACAAAAATAAATTATTAGAAAAAATTAAAATGACTTAAGCGTTCCTTAAGTTTGAAATGTTGAACTAAGAATGTAATCAAGATAAACCATAATTAATTTTTTTAAGGAGATGAAACATGAATAAATTTTTAGCAGCTACTTCTTTGGCTTTGGTTCTCGGCGTATCCGCAAATGCCATGGCTCAACAGCAGGCCCGCGGCGGATTTCAGGGTCCCGGACTGCCGGTTATGAGCGTTGCGGAAGCCCTGAAGGTTTCTGACGATACCCCGGTCAAGCTGAGCGGCAAAATTGAAAAAAGCCTGGGCAATGAAAAATATTTGTTTAAAGATGCTACCGGAACGATTACAATCGAAATTGACGACGATGACTGGAACGGCGTAAATGCTACCCCGAATGACGAAATTATCATTGAGGGCGAAGTTGACAAAGATATGCTCAGAGACGCCGAAGTTGACGTTGATATCGTAACTCTGAAAAAATAGGATAAAAATGCGGGTCTTACTAATCGAGGATGACAGCCTTATCGGCGACGGGATAAAAACCGGACTAGAGAAACTCGGATTTGCAGTTGACTGGTTTACAGACGGAAACGACGGGCACGAAGCCCTGTTCCAAGCCAAATATGATGCCGTTGTCCTCGATTTGGGCCTGCCCGGCCGAGACGGTCTCTCAATTCTGAAAGACTGGCGCAGCCGGGGCTGCGGTGAACCGGTGCTTATTCTAACCGCACGCGGCGACGTTGACGAGCGGATTGCCGGACTGAACAGCGGGGCTGACGATTATCTCGGCAAGCCCTTTTCGCTTAAGGAAGTACAAGCCCGGCTCAATGCCCTTATCCGCAGGCAGAGCGGCGTAAAGGTTCCGGAAATCGTTTACCGGGGGGTTGTTTTTAATCCGCAGACGCGCAAAACATTTTATCAGGGCAAAGAAATTATTTTATCTCCCCGGGAAACGGCTTTGCTGGAGCTGTTGCTGCTCAACCGCAACAAGGTATTGTCCAAAGAAAGCATCGAAAACAAAATTTATTCCTGGGACGACGAAGTTTCGAGCAATGCCGTGGAAGTCCATATTCACCATTTGCGAAAAAAACTCGGCAAAGACATTGTCAAAACCATTAATAAAATCGGCTACATTATGGAGGACTGAATGAAAAAGCTTAATCTGCGCCTGAGGCTGATGGTTTTTTTTGTGCTGATTTCGGCCGCCGTTTTTGTAACCGCGGGCATTTTGTCGTGGAAAGAATGCCGGGAAAAAGTCGACGAGTTTTTTGACACTTATCAGATTGCCCTTGCCCGGCAGCTTTCGACTGCCGACTGGAGTCACATTACGCCGGGAATCCAAAAAATCAGCGACAGACTGGTTGATGATATTCACAATGCCGATGATGAAGACGAATCCATCGGCTTTGCCGTTTTCAGCAACGAAGGGAAACGGATTTTTCATGACGGGGAAAACGGCAAAGACTTTCCGCCGTTCGGACGGACGGGCAGTTTTGGAACCGAACGGATTGACGACGAGGACTGGCGCGTTATCCGCCTGATGTCCACCGACAGCAGCTATATTGTTGCCGTCGGCCAGGAGCTGGACTATCGCAACGAAATTGTCGAAGATATGTTTGAAGAATTTATGACGCCCTGGGGAATCGGCCTGGCCGTCCTGCTGGCGGCGATTATTCTGATGCTGACCAAAGAATTTTCCCCCCTCAATCGTTTGGCTCAAAAATTGAAAAAACGGAAAGCTGAAGATCTTTCGCCGCTCGACGAAACCGGCATTCCGGGAGAAGTCAGACCGCTGACCGAGGCTGTCAATCAGCTTTTCCGACGGATTGAAGATATGCTGCAACGGGAAAAAAGCTTTATTGCCGACTCAGCGCATGAGCTGCGCAGCCCGCTGACCGCCCTTAAAGTCCAGCTGGAGGTCGCCGAGATGTCAGCCGACAATCCGCAAGCTCTGGCGCAAGCTCTGCGCAAGCTGGAACAGGGGATTGACCGTTCGACCCGTCTGGTTGAGCAACTGCTGGCATTTTCGCGGATTGAAGCCGGATTTGACGTTTTGCCGGGCGAAGCCAATCGCATAGACTGGGCACAAACGGCAGCGCAGATTACGGAAGAGTATCAGCCGATGGCAACAGCAAAAAACATTACCATTATATCCGACATTTCCGGGAAAGCTCCGTTTGACAACGGGAATCCGGTCTGGGCGGCCCTGATGTTGCGCAATTTGATTGACAATGCCGTCAAATACAGTCCGGAGGGAGCGAAAGTCACACTGACAATTCAAAACGGCCGTATCCGCGTTTGCAATTCGGAAACAACCGTCGACGAAGAACAAATTTGCCATTTGGGACAGCGTTTCTACCGACCGGCCGGACAAAAAACAACCGGCAGCGGGCTGGGCCTTTCCATCATCGGAAAAATTGCCGCCCTGTACGGCTGCCGGATTGAATTTGCCAATACGCCGGAAGGCTTTTGCGTTACGGTATTTTCCGGCAAAGAATAAATCCGCAGGCAAAAAAACGTTTTCAGACGGCGGAAATGCGGCGGGCATAGAAATATTCGGCAATCTCGACCAGCCCATACAGCAGAATATAAGCGCCCATGATCGCCGTAATCGTCAAAGCGCCCAAAACCGGATAGGCAAGAATCAGAAAAGCAAAGACTATTCCCAAAACTCCGACGCCGGCACTCCAGCCCCAGTCAAAGCCGTCCCGGCGAAGCTGCCAGGCATTGGCCAATTGGACAATGCCGACGGCAAGGCACCAAACGGCAAAGATAATCGGCAGCGTTTCGGCCGTTACTCCCAAATTGCCGACAAAAATGATACCGACGAAAATATCCAACAATCCGACCAACAAGTACCAGCCGGACTGGAACGAAAAAGAAACCGCCAAATATCCGGCACCGACCACAATGAAAGCAATTCCGAGGTACAGCGCCAAGGCGACCAGAGACACAACCGGGTTGAACCAGACATAAATTCCGAGTACCGCCATGATAATCCCGGCGATAAGGTGCCAGATGCCGATAACCGGGCGATCCGGAGCGGCGGCTTGCGTTTTTACCATTATTTTATCTCCTGAAAATTGATAACACGACACGCTCTGTATATAGTTTCCAAAACCGGTTTTTAAACCCTGCGGCGGATTATCCAAAATAAGATTGATTTGTTATCCCTTACGCTTTAGAATGGTAAAAAACAATTTCAGGAGACATTTAATGACCCGAATTATCAATTATCTTAAAAACGGACGGGGAATCGGCACGCTTTTTCTGGCATTGCTGGCCGTTATCATTACCGTTCAAGTCTTTTACGCTTCAAAAAAAGTCGTTTTGGCCATGGTTCCGGAAGTACAAAACACCCTTGATCAGCTCTTGCCGATAGAAATTGAGAACGGCGTTGTCATTGAGCCGGCCGATACGGTTAAAAACGTTAAGCTTAAAGTTCCTTTTGTTCCCGGATATGCCGGTTTGCCGGTTATTCTGGACACGCGTGTCGACAGTCTGGACTTTGACGAACTCCTGAAATCCAAAAGCAGTATTCAGATTTCCCGGAAAAACGTTTACGTCGTCAGCAAGGGCGAAGTCAAAGTTCGTTCGTTGGGCGATGCGTCTTACCGGTTTGAAAAACAGGATTATCAAGAAAAAATGAAAGATGTTTCCGAGCATTATCTCAATATTTTTGCCGTTGCCTGTTTTGTCATACTGTTGGCTTATTACCTGCTTATTGCTCTTTTCTATGCCGCGGTTACTTTCTTATTTACGGGGAAATGGGCGGAAAAGCCCACTTTCAGCAGCCGGATGAGAGTCGGTTCAACGGCGGTTTTTGCGATTTCGGTTCTCAACCTGCTGCTTGGATATGCCGGACTTGGAATATCGGGCATCTTTTTCCTGGCGGCGGTTACGGCTCTGGCCTTTTGGCTGATGTTGCAGTTTCCGGACAGTTCTGACGGAGATGCGGCAAAAAAAACCGAAGCCTAATAAAAAACCCCGCTATAGCGGGGTTTTTTATTAGCTGTTTGTTCAGGAACACTTTCCGCCGGCATTGAACATTTGCTTGATGCCATCGACCGAACTTAAAATCCCGGTTGCTTCATAAGGCATATAGACAACTTTATTGTTTTCGCCTTCGGTAATGGACTTTAACGTTTCCAAATATTTCATGGCAATCAGGTATTTGTCCGGCTGGCCTTTATTGCCAATAGCCTCGATAACCATTTTGATGGCGGAGGCCTCCGCTTCGGCAGTTTTTATTCTGGCTTCGGCCTGACCGTCTGCTTGCAGGATAGCCGCCTGTTTATCGCCTTCCGCACGGTTAATCTCGGCTTCTTTTTGGCCCTCGGCTTTCAAAATCGAGGCTTTTTTCAACCCTTCGGCCTCCAGAATGGCGGCACGGCGTTCGCGTTCGGCTTTCATTTGCTTTTCCATTGCCTGCTGAATATCTGCCGGCGGAATGACATCCTGAAGTTCGACACGGTTGACTTTTACGCCCCATTTATTGGTTGCATCATCCAAAATTGCCCGCAGTTCGTGATTGATTTTGTCGCGGGAAACCAGCGTTTCATCCAAGTCCAAAGCCCCAACCAGATTACGCAGCGTCGTTTGCGTCAGCTTTTCGATGGCTTCGGGCAAATTTTGGATTTCATAAACGGCGCTTTTGGGATTGATAACCTGAAAATACAGCAACGCGTTAATGCTGATGGTCACATTGTCTTTGGTAATCACGTTCTGGCGGGGAAAGTCATAAACGGCTTCGCGAAGGTCGATTTTGGTTCTTTCTTTAATATAAGAATAGCTTTCGCCGTTGGGAAGTTTTTGGGTAATTTTCCAGGCGATCGATCGTGGGGCTTCGAAAATCGGAAAAATAAAATTGAACCCCGGACTCAATTCGCGTTCAAAACGGCCCAACCGTTCAACAATTACGGCCTCGGCCTGCTGCACGATAATAACACCTTTTATGATATATACGATGACAGCCGCCACCAGAATCCACAAGAACACCATTTTATTTCTCCTTTTTGACATACATAGTTAAATTGTCATTGCGTTCAATGACAACATTTGAACCGACCGGAATTTTCTCATTGTATTCCGTCCGGGCTTCCCAGCGCTCACCGAAAATGCCGATAACGCCGCTGTCTTTGCCGACAGTCTCCAATACCTTTGCGGTTTTGCCGACATACTGCCCCATTCCGGTTGCAGTACTTTGTGCGGCATGGCGCCGATTCAAAAGCGGACGCAAAAACAGCAAAAAAATGGCTGAAAGAACAACCCAAAGCGGAACAAGAACATATAAATCCACAGTAAAGAATGCGGCAGCGGCCACACCAAAGCAGGCTAAAGCGAGATTTAAGAAAAACATTGCCGGGGTTAACATTTCCAAAATAACCAGAACGGCACCGGCGACCGCCCACATTTGCCACATTTCCATCTTATATCTCCTCAGATTATGAATAAATATTGTAGGGAAAACAAATTAAATAAGAATTAATACGCATTCCGGGTCTGAAGAAATTCCCGGGCAAAATCAAGAACCAGGCGAATCCGGGGCATATCTTTGGTATCTTTATGGGCAATCAGATAAATGTTAAAATCAAAATTGAAACTCAGATTATCCAGATGCATCAGATTATCAAAGCTGTTCCCCAAGGGAAGAATGCCAATCCCGATACCATTGGTTACGGCATTGTGCAAAGAAAAGACAGAGTTAGTGCGATAGACGATATGCCGCGCATTGTCGACAATTTCTTTCCAGCCGGGAACATATGTCTGATGGCTGCCTTTATCACAAATCCGGTGGTTCAGAACCAGATCCTGCATATTCCGCGGTTTGCCGTAATAAGCCAAGTAACGGCGCGACGCAAACAATCCGCAACGGACTTTGCGCACACCGGCCAATACCAAATCCGGATGTTTCGGAGGTTCATAGCTGATTGCAATATCTACTTCCAGTGTTGCCATATCGGGAATCTGATTGCTGATATGGGTTTCGATATATAAATCCGGGTATTGTGCCATAAGTCCGGCAAGCCCTTCGTTGCCCAAATAACCGGCAATGGCATCGGTTGTTCCGATGCGGACAATACCAGCACAGGAGGCAGCCGTATCGGCGTAGTCATTGATACTGTGAAGTGCTCTGACAATATCTTCGGATGTGCGGAGAATCCTTTCCCCCTCGGGGGTGATGGTGGTTCCTCGGCCGTTGCTGACCAAGAATATGGTTTTGGTTTCCTGCTCTAAATCACTGATATATTTATTGATGGTATCTACAGAAGTTCCTAACTTTTCGGCAACACTGCGTTTGCTGTTGGTTTTTGAGAGAGCATACAAATATAAAAGTCCGTCAAGCTTGTTGATGTCTTTTTTTGTTATCATAAAATAATCCACATTTCATCGGGCATATTTACAAGTCCGGTTTTAAGGCGGGACTTCCCGTAATTTTTTGTTGTATGTTTGTTGTACTCTTTTATTTAAGGTTTGGCAACATTTAATATTTTGTTGTGTTTTCCATTTACATTATAAATTATCCATTAAAAACCGACGCTGACGGTTTTGCCTTGACTTTTGGGGCAATCTGCTCTGTATTAGGTTAGTTAAAGCGACTCAATCCCAACAGGTTAGATATGAAGAAAAAATTTGCAAAAATCACTAAGTTAATTTTATTTTTCCTGATTATTGCGACCGTATGTTACGGCGGATACAAGGCTTGGCAGGCCTATCAGGAATATCTGCGCCAGGAGATGACACAAACGCTGACGATTGACGGCGAAGAGTTCAGTTTTCAAAAATTATCCGAGATGGCACGCAAACTTTCTCAAAGCGCTTATGTCGCTCCGGCAGAAACGCTTCCGGAGAGCCTGAAAAAGCTTGATTACGACCAGCACCGGGACATCCGTTTTGCCAGGGACAACGGCCCGTGGTTTGGAAAAAAACTGCCGTTTGAGATTCAATTTTTCCATTTGGGTTCGTTGTTTCAGGTTTCGGTACCGATTAACGAGGTTATCAACGGCAAAACCCGGCCGATTAAATATTCTTCCAACTACTTTGATTACGGCAAGAACAAATTTAACACCGAAGAGTTCAAAAACATCGGATATGCCGGTTTTCGGCTGCATACGCCGCTTAACACTTCCAGTTATTACGATGAACTGATTTCCTTTTTGGGAGCCAGTTATTTCCGTGCTTTGGCACAGGACCAGAAATACGGCATTTCCGCCCGCGGGCTGGCGATTGACACAGCAGTACAAACCGGTGAAGAATTTCCGATTTTCAGGGAATTCTGGATCGAACGTCCGACCCGGCGAGCCGATTCGGTAACCATTTATGCTCTCCTTGACAGCCCAAGTATTGCCGGCGCTTATAAATTTGTGGTAACACCCGGCAAAACAACCGTTATGAATGTGGAAAGCCTGCTGTATCCGCGCAAAAAAATCAACAAGCTGGGGATTGCACCGCTGACTTCCATGTTTTTGTTCGGAGAAAACACCAAAAACAGGTTTGACGACCATCGGCCAGAAGTTCATGACAGCGACGGGCTGTTGATTCAAAACGGTGCCGGCGAGTGGCTGTGGCGCCCGTTGGACAATTCCAAATATCTGCGCATCAGTTCCTTTGTGGACAATAATCCCAAAGGGTTCGGCCTGTTGCAGCGGGACAAGAATCCGGAGCATTATCTGGATTTTGAGGCTCATTATGAACAACGTCCGAGCGTTTGGGTTGAGCCGACAGGCGACTGGGGCAAAGGAAGCGTTGAACTGGTTGAAATCCCTTCGGTTCAGGAAATTCACGATAATGTCGTCGCCTACTGGGTTCCCAAAAAATCGCCGGAGCCGAACGAAGAGCTTTCGTACAAATACAAACTCTATTGGTTTAATGATTTTCCGGTTGAAAAACATCCGGGGTCGATAACGGCCACTTATACCGGAATCGGCGGCGTATCGGGGATGCTGGAAACAAACAAGCGCAAATTTGCCATTGATTTTGACATTCTCAATATGAAATCTGAAGTCGAAAAAGGCATTGCCACCATTGATGCATCTGCCAGCGAAGGAAAAATCGTCGGCAAACATTTGGTTTATAACCCTTTGACTAGAGGGGTTACGGCTTATGTGGATTTTGAACCAAACGGCAAAACTTCGGAACTCAGGATTTCAATTGTCAAAAAAGGAAAAGCGATTTCAGAAGTTTGGAGCTATCAATGGTTACCTTAAAAATTCAGAGCGGCGATGACATTATCAGAGCCTATTTTATGAATTTGGGCTTTACCGAAAAGCAACTGCCGTCATTAACCCGCCTTATTGACGAACGTTTTGGCAGTATCCCCAAAGATGGGGACGAGCTGATTGCTTTTATTGACAAGCAGGTTTTGCTGCTGGCACAGTCGGTTTTTCCGCATTCGGTTTTGCCGCCCGAACAGTTGTTGGCGCAGTTCAAGCTGGTTTTCCTGCTTTGCAACGGTGCTGTAAAATGCACGGAAACGGCTCTGAAAAATCATCGGCTGCCGGACGGCTTGAGCGAGCAAATGCGACTGGCTGCTTTTGAAACAGCGCCTGGATATTGTTTTTCTGACATGGCACTGCAAAAGATTGAAACACCGCAGCCGTCCCGTTTTTTCCATAAACTGTTTCACCGTCCAACCAAGGAATAGTTTGTCATGCAGAAGTTTATCCCTATTTCCCCGAAACAAATCCGCCGGAGAAGAGTTGTCGTTTTCGGGCTGATGATTATCAGCACATTATTGGCAACGCTGAAGTGGATTACGGTTATTCCCAGTGATTCCACCGTATTTACCCAGCTTTTGATGATTATTCTGTTTATGCTGACGTTTGCCTGGATTGCTCTGTTTTTCTGGTCCAGCATTTTTGGCTTTTTTGAACTTTTGCGCAAACGCAATGTTCCGGGAATTCATTGGCCGGACGAGACAACCGACCTTTCAACCCGGACGGCAATTTTGATGCCGGTTTATAACGAGTCTCCAGTCAACGTGTTTGCTAACCTGCTGGCGATGGCTCAGGATTTGAAAAAAACCGGTCAGGAAAAGTCTTTTGACATCTTTGTATTGAGCGATACGACCAATCCGGAAGTTTGGATTGAAGAAGAACGGATTTGGCTGGAGGCTCGGCAGATGATGTCACCCGACATTAATCTTTATTATCGGCGGCGCGCTAAAAACACAGCACGGAAAAGCGGCAATATTGAAGATTTTTGCAGCAAATGGGGCGCAAAATACGATTTTATGATTGTTTTGGACGCAGACAGCCTGCTGGCAGGAAAAACAATGCTGACAATGGCCCGGCTGATGGAAGCCAATCCGGAAACCGGAATTATTCAAGCTCCGCCGATGTGCATTAACCGCAATTCGCTGTTTGCCCGCATTCAGCAATTTGCCGGCAAAGTTTACGGACCGATTGTTTCAGCCGGGCTGGCCTATTGGCAGGTCGGCGACAGCAATTACTGGGGGCATAATGCCATAATCCGCGTCAAAGCGTTTATGGAATGTTGCAAATTGCCGGTTTTGAGCGGACGGGCACCGTTTGGCGGACACATTCTCAGCCATGACTTTGTCGAGGCGGCGCTCATTCGGCGCGGCGGGTGGTCGGCCTGGCTGCTGCCGGAATTGAAAGGAAGTTACGAAGAATGCCCGCCGACGATGATTGATTTTGCCCTTCGCGACCGCCGCTGGTGTCAGGGAAACATGCAGCATATTAAGGTTTTGATATCCAAGGGGCTGCATCCGGTAAGCCGCGTTCATTTCATTATCGGCATCATGTCTTATCTGTCATCGCCGATTTGGCTGAGTTTCCTGTTGGTGGGGCTGATGACCGCATTGGGGCGGGAAATTTTTCCACCGGCATATTTTCCTCAGTCTTACACGTTATTCCCGACCTGGCCGATTTTTGATAAAATCGGGACTATCGCTTTGTTTATCCTTTCAATGTTCATGTTGATTTTTCCAAAATTCCTGGGCTTGATCATTTATCTTAAAGAAAACAGGGGCCAGGACATCGGCGGTTTTTTCGGGGCAGTCAAAAGCGTTTTGGCAGAAATCGTTTTCAGCGCCTTGTCAGCACCGATTATGATGATGTTTCAGAGCAAGTTCGTATTTGATATTTTTGCCGGGATTGATGCCGGTTGGAACACGCAAAACCGTGAAGAATCGGGTACGCCGTTCCGGCAGGCCTTGCAACGCCATTTTTGGCACACGGCATTGGGGTTGGCAACCACGGTTATTGTTTGGAAATATGCCCATTCCCTGTTCTGGTGGATGCTTCCGATTACGGTCGGGCTGATGCTTTCAATTCCGATTTCGATGTTTTCTTCCCGTGAGACTTCCGGTATTGGCGCCCGGCGGCATAAATTTTTCATTATTCCCGAAGAAATTCAAATTCCGGAAATTTTACAGGAAGCCAAGTCCTATCTGCTGCAACTGCAACAAGTTCCGGTATACAGCTGCAATATTGAAGCCGTTGTTGCGGACAGCCGTTTGAACGCATTGCATATTCTGATGCTCCCGGTAAACGGTCCGACACCGGAATTCAGTAACAAGGCTCTGGAAATGGCTCAAATCAAGCTGGAAAATTTTATTAATCATCAGTTGAAGCTTGAGTTGTCAAAGGATGAAGAAATCGCTCTGCTCTACAGTCCGGACATTCTGCGCAAAGCTAATCTGGCAATGACCTGCTCGGCAGGTGCGCGGCGGGTTTGCTGCTGAAAGGACGGGAGAGCTTGAAAGTGCGTTGCTTATAATGTGCACTATCTCGGTTTATGAATGCAGTCAATCTGCCTTTTTTATTTCTGTTTCCTCTTGTCTGTCATGACAAGAAAGAAGAAAATTTGTAGATCCTTTGTACGATAAAAAAGAAATGAAAAACGAGAATTTATGTTTTATCATTCAAGCGAAAGGCGTTGCAATACCTTTCGGTTAGCGGAGAGGCTGAGAGATACTGGAACAAAAAGACAAATTTCAGGTAAAAAAAATGGGCAGCCTATAAGCCGGGTTCTGTATCATATTTGCTTTACCCGGAGGCAAAGATTTATGACGATAGCTATTCATCTGGGCCGGATTTCACAATCCGGCTCGGTGCGACCTACCTCTGGAAGGAGTGGGAACCCTCCTAATCTGAACTCCATTGCTGAAATCCGTCCTAACTTGGTCTTGCTTCAAGCAGGGTTTACCCGGCCGGCGATGTTACCATCTCCGCGGTGAGCTCTTACCTCGCCTTTTCAACCTTACCTCCCATATAGAAAGGCGGTAATTTTCTGCGGCACTTTCCCTTGAGTTTCCTCAGCCAGACGTTATCTGGTGCTTTGTTCCCTTGAAGCCCGGACTTTCCTCACCCTCGGATTTTCCTTTCCGCGGCGCAGCTATCCGGCCACCCGGAATGTACTGTAACGGTTAATTTATTTAATTGCAAGAAATAATTATCCACACGGCGCAAAGTCGGGAATCTACATATTGTATAATCTTAAACGCCATATACCATATATTGCAATGGTGCAAAAAAGTTTATAAATTACTAAATTTTCCCATTGCATCCCATAAAATCCCATGTTATACCATAAACAACGGTGGTGCTATAGGGGGCAAAATGAGAAAAACTTTTCTCTTTATGGATACAATAATCAACAAGGTAGACGCCAAAGGGCGTGTTTCCCTGCCTTCAGATTACCGCGCAATTGTTAAAGAAACGTCAAGCGAAATTGTTTGTTATCGCAGCCTGACCTCCCCTTGCATTGAAGGCTGTCTGGAAGATTTGCTCGACAAGCTGGCCACCGAAATTGAGACTTCCACCGATTTTTTCTCCCAAACCCAAGATGATCTGACCAATTTGATATTCGGCGACGCCAAACGTTTTCCTTTTGACAGCACCGGGCGCATCGGCCTTTCGGAAAAGCTGCTCAAACATGCCGGCATTGCCGACAGCGCCGTATTTGTCGGCAAAGGGCGCAAGTTTCAAATCTGGAGTCCCGAGAACTGGGAAAAAGAAGAAGCCCGCATCCGTGCCGAAATTCTCAAAAAACGTCCGGTTTTGCGTCCGGTTTCATCAGAGGAGAACAAATGATGATTCCCGGCGGGTATGAAAAACATTTTCCGGTCATGCTGCATGAAGTGTTGGAATGCCTCAAACCCGAAGCCGGAAAAATTTATGTTGATGCCACTTTCGGAAACGGCGGTTACAGCGAGGCGATTTTGGATGCCGCCGACTGTCGGGTAATTGCGCTTGACCGCGATCCCAACGTTTTATCCCGGGCGGAAGAATTCAGACAGAAATACGGCAACCGTTTTGATTTTCGGGCCGGGCGTTTCGGCGATTTTTCCCGTTTGGTCGGACAAGCGGTCGACGGCGCCGTTTTTGACATTGGGGTTTCTTCCATGCAATTAGATCAGGCGGAACGTGGTTTTTCTTTTTCAAAAGACGCGCCGCTCGATATGCGGATGTCGTGCAACGGAGCTACTGCCGCCGACATTGTCAACCGTATGCCGGAAAAAGAACTGGCAGACCTGATCTACAAATACGGCGAAGAACGCAAATCCCGGCAGATTGCGGCCAAAATTGCCGCCGTGCGCAAGCTTAAGCCGATAGAAACAACCCGTGAACTGGCCGAACTCATTTATACGGTCATTCACAAAACGCCCGTCGGCATTGATCCGGCAACCCGTACTTTTCAGGCTTTGCGGATTGCGGTCAACGACGAACTGGGCGAACTGGAAAGAGGACTGGACGGAGCAGCCGGGCTGATTGTTCCCGGCGGGCGCCTGGTTGTGGTGAGTTTTCATTCTCTTGAAGACCGCATCGTCAAGTCTTATTTCAAAGAAAAATCCGGCAAAAACAGCCATGTTTCGCGTTATATGCCGGAACCTCAGGAAACTGACGACATTATCTTTGCCAGCTGTTCAAAGGCAATTGAACCGTCTCAGGAAGAGACGCGGCTCAACAAACGCTCGCGGTCGGCAAAATTAAGATATGCCGTCAAAAAGTAACAAAACACGAAGACCAGAAAGGAAACGTGACATGAATAGTACAAAATCTGCAACCCTGGCCCTGTGGGTAACGCTGACTTTTCTGCTCGGTTCGGGACTGCTGGTGATGAAAAACCAGGTTCAAACCCTCGAAAACCGCCTTGTCAGTATCAACAAAGGCATCGAAGACGATATTAAGACTATTCATATTCTGCAGGCGGAATGGAGCCATTTGAACTCTCCGTCGCGGCTGCGCAAACTTGCCGAAAAACATATTTCGCTGAATCCGGTTCGGGCTGAACAAATTATTAACTATTCTCAGGTACCATTCGAATACGAGAACAACGAATCTGACAAACGGCGCCTGGCTCAGAAAAATATTTCCGACTATGCCGCCCGCAACAAAGAACTTAAGCGGCTGGCCAAGGCTCAGCGTTAGATAAAAAAGAACTAAACAACAACATAAATTATAGTGGCAGAAGCGCGGATTATGTGGGGAAAGTATTTTTCCAGGGAGAACAGGGACAATTTTTATCTCCCCGGACAAGAAATAAAAATCGGGAGGAGCATGGCTCTCAGGAACCTGACCTGTGAGAAGGATCCGCTTTCGACCTGCCGTTTTCGCGTGCTGATTGCCATTATGGGCTTTATGTTTGTGTATTTGGTTATTGCCTTGCGCTTATTTGACGTCTGCCTCTCGGGGAATCTCGGCCGAAGCCGCAATATTGAAGAAGCCATGCACCTGGAGGTCATGCCGGAAAATCCGATTAAGCGCGCCGATATCGTCGACCGTAACGGGACGATTATTGCCACCTCGTTACCCACGGTCAATTTGTTTGCCAATCCCAAAAAAATGTTAAACCCGCAAAAGGCGGCCGTTGAGCTGGCACGGATTCTTCCCGATTTGCGTTATGAAGACATTTTGGCCAAACTCAAACGCCGGGGCAGTTTTGTATATATCAAACGTAACCTCACCCCTTCTCAGCAATACCAAATTAATTATCTCGGCATTCCGGGGCTGGAATTTGAAAACGGCGAAAAACGCATTTATCCGCACAAAAACCTGTTTGCCCATGTTATTGGCAATACCAACATCGACAACACCGGAATATCGGGCATTGAACGCAAGCTTGACGAGCGTCTGACACATTCGGATATTCCGCTTAAGCTCTCTATTGACCTTGGGGTTCAGGACACAATTCGCGAAATTTTGCGCGAAGGCGTCAGCAAATTCAGCGCCAACGGTGCTACCGCAATTTTAATGGACGTTAACACCAGCGAAGTCATAGCCATGGTTTCGCTGCCTGATTTTGATCCCAACCGCACACAAAATCCCAGTTCGCAAGCGCAATTCAATATGGCGACCAAAGGAGTTTACGAACCGGGATCGGTTTTAAAGGTGTTTAACACCGCAATGTCTTTGGAAAGCGGCAAAGTCAAAGTCGCAGACACTTTTGACGCAACGCAGCCGTTGAAACTCAAATATAACGTCATTAAGGACTATCGCGGCGAAAACCGCTGGCTTTCGGTTCCGGAAATTTTGATTCATTCTTCCAATATCGGTTCGGCCCGAATGGCACTCAAGGCCGGCGGCGACGAACAAAAAGAATTTATGCGGAAAATCGGCTTTTTTAACGAGCTGCCGATTGAAGTTCCCGAGAAAGGCAAACCGCTGGTACCGCGGCGTTGGGGCGAAGGGACGATTGCAACGGTTGCTTTCGGGTATGGCTTGGCGGTTACGCCGCTGCATGTCATTACTGCTTTTTCGGCAATGATCAACGGCGGCCTTTATCATGAACCGACTCTGCTAAAAAAAGAGCAGAACGATGACGGGCGGCGGGTAATTTCTTACAATACGTCGCAAGCCATGCGTAAACTGCTGCGCCTGGTGGTGGTTGAGGGTTCCGGAAAGCGCGCCAATGTCAAAGGTTATGAAGTTGCCGGGAAAACCGGAACCGCCAATAAGCTTTCGGCGGAAGGAAAATATGTTGACAAGAAAGTCCGCACCACTTTTGTTTCTGCCTTTCCGATTTCCAATCCCAAATACGCCCTGTTGCTGATGCTCGATGAGCCTAAAGCAACCAAAGAAACTTGGGGATTTGTGACTTCCGGTTGGAATACGGTTCCGACGGCAGGAAAAATTATTGAAGCGATTGCGCCGCAGCTTAATCTCAAAGCAAACTATGATCTTGACGAACTGCGCAATACACGGATTATTGAAGCTTCTTACAGCCGCTGACTGCTTCGGCCTGGACGCGGGCAGTACCTGAGGCACCCGCACGGCGGGAGCGCAGGCAGCGCCCGAGGGCGGGGACGCCCCGCGGCGAACGGTTCGCTACTG
>ENA-OURU01000489-OURU01000489.1-human-gut-metagenome-genome-assembly--contig:-NODE-489-length-61382-cov-8.323756_pt1 | contig 61382 bp, 51 predicted proteins | sample MGYA00242137_ERZ509064 | MGnify/ENA primary metagenome ERZ509064 (study PRJEB26280, sample SAMEA2338777) | human gut metagenome | biome: human gut; feature: human-associated habitat; material: faeces...
AAAAAATTTGCTCGAAAATCCGCATATATTTCCTACGAACACAAGCTCTAAGAAACGGGATTCCGATTCCCGCATTACAAAAATAAAAAAGGAGTTTGATAATCATGGGTTTTTTTAGTTCTATTGGCAGTGCACTTAGCGGTGCGTTTCATAGCGTTTGCAGCTGTGTCAGCAGTATTTGCAGGGGAATCGGCGGCGCACTTGGCGGAACATTTCTCGGCGGAGCGATCTCTTCATTTATCGGCAAGATCGGGCTTGCACTTCCCGGCCCGAACATTGCGGCTGCGATCCTGCTGGTCGTCGGGGTTGTGTGCAAAATTGCCGAATCGCTCGGAATGAAGGAAAAAGAAAGGGATGAGCCGGAGGAGCTTGCGTTCAAGGCGGAAAAGGATAAGGAATCCAAACCGGAGGACTTTGATTCCACCGAGGAATATATCAAGCACTTGCAGCAGGACATCAAGATTTCCAACGAGGAAAAAGAAAAGCTTGACAAGATGTCGCCGGATGAAAAATCCGCCTATCGTGCAACGGGCGCTTATCTCTATGCGAAAGCCTGCAATGAAAAGCTTGGTTTTGACACAGACGGATTGAAAAGTCCGGAACTTGTTGGGATCACTGCGGAAATTCTCTCCGATCTTGCCAAGATCAAGGACATTCTCTCTCCGTCTGACTTTGTGGTGTACAACAAGCACTTGCAGGCAAACGGCATGGGAATGAAAGAATTTTCGGACTATCTCCACGGGTGCTCCGTCAATCTCGAAACATTTAAGAATGTGAAAGACGCTCTGTCGAATGCGATGCGGGAGATCACTCCGGGCATCAGCGACAGCGACATCGGCAAGAACCTCTATCAAATGAATGAAAAAGTCAATGAAACTTTCAGTATTGGGGAATAAAGAATGAAAATATGTCATTGTCTCTTCTGGATCGAAAAAAACAAAATTGCCGCCGTGCTCAGCAAAGACAACCGGTTTGAAGTCATGAAATTCGGCGGGAACTGCTTTACCGGCTATACGGAGGACTTTTGGGAAAAGTGGCAGGATTACGCCGGTTTCCTAAAGACCAGCCAAACCGATTTTTGTCTGGTATACGACGACGCTCCAACGATTTCGGAGGAGCTGCTGCATCGGGAATGTGCGGACGAATCCGGCGTATGGAACAGATACACGATACAGGATGCCGTGCATCTGCTGCCCATTACAAAGCCCACACAGATTTCCAATGAAAACGGTGTGTGCATTGCCAAAGCAGGCGCATTCCGAAAGGCGGAAACAACTGGAATTGTGAATCTCACGGCGAAATACCGGCATGCGGAAACCGCACCCGCCGAAGCGGAACGAAAAATTTTGGAGACGACGCCGTTTATTGACGAAATGTGCGAAAGACTGAAAATTTACGACAAGGGGGAATAGAACCGTGGCAGAAGTAGAAACCACCAGACAGGTGGACAAGGTCGTTTTGCGGGACGATGTCTTGAAAAATGTGCTTCATGCGGAGCTTTACAAAACACTGCGGGAGATGCTATACGAAAATTATCGTGAAATGGAGAAAAAATATTTCCAAAAGGACAGCATCTGTTTTTTATGCGGAAAGACAACGGCATACTACTATACAGAAAAAAGGGTTGCCGTCATACTCGAAAAGGGCGCAATACAGGAATTTTATCTTGACCTCAAAAGAAAACATTTGGACAAAAAAGCCGTAGTTGATTTGTTTGGCAAGAAGTGTCCTTCTGATATCTTACAATATATCAAAACTGGAAAAAAATACGGTGAAGGTCATTGGATTGGGTTTGAGAACGGTTCTTATTGTGTTGAAACAGAACGATTTGCCGATTGGAATGATGGGGATTCTGTACAAGTAGGAGTTGTTGATATTAGTTCTGTAGATTTTCAGAACGCAGTTCGCACGCAGAAATATCAGATCCTCGACTATGAGATCTTTCAAAAGGTCATTAAGCTTCTGAAAAATCGGAGCATTCTGGAAACCGAAGACAAATCCAAGTGCCTCTCAGAGAAAGAGATAGACCGGCTTCAGACCATCCTCGGATTGAACCGGACACAGATCGAAATAGAAGTTTCCAAAAGACTTGCAAGCAATTTCACACTGTCGCCGGAACTCATCGATACGTACACGGCGGGACTTCTTGCATGTGACAAAGTGCGTGCAGATCTGGAGGTCTACGATAAAAAGTGCCTGGAGGATGTCAACTCCGGCCATTGGGAACTCTGGTCGGACGAAGCGCCGAAAGCGGAAGACGGACAGGTGCTTGTTTCTCTGAAAAAGCCGCTGATCGCACGGAATCCGGCTGCCGACATCCACGAAGACGGGCTTATCGGCATTGACTTTGGTACCAAAAGCACCATTGTTTCCAAACGGGACGGCCGTGCGAAGACGACGCTTCTCCGTGTGGGCACCGGTCAGCTGAGCAAAAAGGCAGAGGCGCAGCACTATGAGAATCCGACGATCATGGAGTTCATTGATCTCGAAAAGTTTCTCAAGAGCTACGGCACCAGAAACGGCAGACCGGAGACCTCCATCGATGATCTCCGTGTTTCCCACACCGCAAACTACGACCTGAAATCCTGCACGATCAGCGACAATTTCTATTCGTTCTTTTATGACATCAAGCAGTGGTGCGGAAACAAAAACCGCAGTGTAAAGATCATCGACCAAAAAGGCGTGGAGCGTGTGCTGTCGCCGTTCACTTCTTTGAAAGAAAGCGCATTCAATCCTTTGGAATTATATGCGTACTACCTCGGTCTGTACATCAACAATATGCGGAACGGCATTTATCTGGATTATGTTCTCTCGTTCCCGACCACCTATGAAAAGACCGTAAAGGAAAAAATCCAGAAGAGCTTCGAGATCGGTTTGAAAAAATCGCTGCCGGATTCTATTCTGAAAAATGCAGAGATCATGGCAAAATTCAGAGTAAGACAGGGCGTGAGCGAACCGGCTGCGTATGCCATTACAGCATTGCAGGGATACGGATTTGAGCCGGATGAGGGCGAAAATGTTTTTTACGCCATCTTCGATTTTGGCGGCGGCACAACGGACTTTGATTTCGGCTTGTGGAGATGCGCAGACGACAGCAAACGTGAAGAACGGCGCTATGACTACGTCATCAATCACTTTGGCTCTGAGGGCGACAGATATCTCGGCGGCGAAAATCTGCTGGAACTGCTTGCGTTTGAAGTATTTCGTGCAAACGCCGATCTTCTCGGCGGCGACAAGAAAGGCAGCAGCGGGGATGCGGTGGGATTTTCATTCTCAAAACCGCAGGAATGCGACGCTTTTCCGGGCAGCGAGATGCTGATCTCCGATTCCCAGGAGGCAAAGCGGAACACCAAGCAGCTGATGGAAGTGCTTCGCCCTTTCTGGGAGGGGATTATCGGAATTGACAGCAAGACTGCTGCGCCCGCAAACGCCCCCGCTGCTCCGAAATCAAATGCAGCAAAGGATGCGGAAACCGTTTCCTATAATGGCTATATCTTCAGAAACGACGAGATCTGCACATTCCCCATCAATGACGGCACGATCACAGTAGATCTCTTTGACAAGGAGGGAAAGCGGAAATCCAACTTCAAGCTCTATGTCGAAAACAAGGACAGAAATATTCAGCTGAACCTGGCGGAAGTGCTGGAAAAACGCATCGAACGTGGCGTGTCGAACTTTTTCACCTCTATCTGCAAGGCGTTCCGCAACGAATCGCTGCAGCAAAGCGGCGTCAATGAGATTCAGATCTTTCTGGCAGGAAACTCCAGCAAATCGCCGATTCTCCGAAAGCTGTTTGACAAGTACATCAAGGAGAACAACGACAGCTTTCGGGAGGTATCCGGCGGAAGTCACTTCTACCTGTTCCCGCCCCTCGGCACAAAGGAAGCCATTGCCATTCAGCGGGAAAAAGGCATCAGAGTCGATGAAAACGACATCACTGCGCCCACCGGAAAAACCGGCGTTGCCTATGGTCTGATTACCGGACGTGAGGGCGGTAAGATCAAGGTGATCTCGGAGATCAAAGCGGACGAACAGACCAAGTTCCGCTTTAACATCGGCATCGAGAAGCGTGGAAAATTCAAGATGGTACTGGACAGAACACTGGTTGCCTATGGACAGTGGGTGTGCCTGACCGATGCGAGCGTAGAGGATTTCGAAATTTACTATACCTCTCTGCCGAACGCAGCCAAGATGTCTATCGACGAAACCGGCATTTACAACAAGCGCTGCCGGCTGCCATATACCAGCGATAACGCAGATGTTTTCATTCGCTGCGTGGAGGATGCGCCGGAGGACATTGAATATTGTATTTCCGAGGGAGAACCCTCCGCAGATCCTGCGGGTGTGGTTCGTGTGCATCTGGGAGAGTAAGAAAGGAGTCGATTATGTCAAAACGTATTGTTACGCTCGGTACCTGGGACGGAAAGCCCATCCAGTGGATCGTCCTGAAAGAGAACAAGCTTGGCTCGGTTGTCATCAGCAAAGACGGCCTTTTCGTAAGGCAATTTGATTCCCAGAACCGTGACTGGCCTGACAGTGACATCAGAGCATATCTGAACGGGGAATTTTTTCAGCAGGCATTTCGTGCAGAAGAGCAAAAGCGCATCATCAACACCATCATAGACGGGAAGAAGACAGATATTTTTCTCTTGAGCAAAGAGGAAGCTGAAAATTGGATGACGTCAAATGAAAGAAATTGTTCTAGAAATTGGTCTCTTCGTTCTCAATATGATAGCAACTGTATTGATGTAGTATATGCTGGAGGTATATGGGGAGACAGATTCGGTTATATAGGAAGGAGAGCAGAGTATTATATTCGCCCCGCTTTCATTTTGGACCTTTGATATTTCTTCAGCACACAAACAGTGATCTTCATATCCAGCAATTCCAGCACGAGGAGCAGGCGTTAACCGCCTGTTCCTCGTTTTTGCTATCCGTTTATCGAGAATGCTGAAATGTTATGATTTGTTGTATAATCTCTGCCGAATGTTTGATTTTTTCTTGACACCAAACGGACGGGTGTGATATAATAGAGATATCGCAGGTGTGTGACACACCTCAAACAAAAAGGAGGCATATTGTGAAGAAACAGTGGAAACGGCTGGCTGCCCTTTCGTCGGCAGCGGTCATGGCAGCGGGAACGCTGCTGTATTTCCCGAGCGGAACGCTGCAAAATATCCGGTGGGAGATTGCTGCGAATGCGGAGAATGCGGATGCAGGGAATACGGGCGCAGTGACATGGACAAAAACAGAAGATGACGGTCTGGTTTGGACACTGTATGACAACGGAGCGCTGACCATCAGCGGTACAGGCGCAATGAGAGATTACGCTTATAATGATAAAAGTCCTGTATACGGGGATGCCAATATTACAAGTCTGGTGATCGAAGACGGCGTTACCAGAATCGGAAAGAATATGTGTTGGGGATGCAGCGGATTAGTCGATGTCACGATTCCTGATAGCGTCACTGAAATCGGCAGTTTTTCATTTGCCTGCTGCAGCAGTTTGCCCGGCGTTACAATTCCGGAAAGTGTCGATACCATAGGAACTTCTGCCTTTCAAAGCTGCACGAATTTGGAGCGTGTGACAATCCCAAACAGTGTAAAAAGTATCGGAACTTCCGCATTTCAGATGTGTACGGCCTTAACAAGCATCACAATTCCGGAGAGTGTTACGGATATCGGGGAAGATGCATTTATATGGTGCAGCAGTTTAGCCAGCGTTGAAATTCCGGAAGGTATTACAGATATCAGAAATGGAACATTTCGGGAGTGCAGCAGTTTAGAGAGTATTACGATTCCAAGCAGTGTTACAAATATCGATAGCTATTCTTTTTATCAATGTACTGGCTTGAAACATGTGACAATTCCAGATCGTGTTACCAGAATCGGACATGGTGTGTTTGCCGGCTGCACGAGCTTAGAGCGTATGACGATTCCGAACAGCGTGACCAGCATCGGAGGCGGTGTGTTTGAGGACTGCTCTGATTCACTGGCGATTACTGTTGTCTGCGGTACGGTACTGACAAAGGATGATTTTGAAGACCGGGCGGATTCGGTGACGATTATGCAGCACGACTTTGATGCCAACGGTTTCTGCCAGAACGACACCACCCACTATCAGCCGGCAGAGGATAGCGATGGCGACGGTACATACGAGATTTCCAGCGCCGGGCAGCTGTACTGGTTCTCTGCGGAGGTAAACAGCGGGAAAGATTCGCTCAATGCTGTTCTCACTGCGGACATTACTGTAAACGAGGGAAATCTTGCAGCTTATGACGGCACGGGCGAAAACGATTGGAGAACATGGACACCAATTGGCTGTGATAATTCTAAGATTTACAGCGGGACATTTGACGGACAGGGACACGTCATTCGGGGGCTTTATTTGAATGACAGCACGGCGTCATATATTGGCATTTTCGGTGTGGCTGAGGGCAGCGAAATCCGGAATGTCGGTCTGGAAAATTCCTATTTCAGCGGTGACGAGAATGTTTCCGGTATCTGCGGAGAAAATATCGGAACTATCCAAAACTGTTATGATGCCGGCACGGTAAAGGGCAACGCCTACATTGGCGGGATAGCTGGCTGTAATTATAGGACAATTGCAAACTGCTACAGCATCGGAACCATTGCGGGCACAAGCGAAGTTGGCGGGATAACTGGCGGAAATCAGGAAACGATTGCAAACTGCTATTACCTCGCTGAAAGCGAAACCGATGAGTTGGACGGCACAACTGCCAAAACCGCCGAGCAGTTCGAAAGCGGGGAAGTGGCATACCTGCTGAATAGCAGCAAGTCGGACGATACTGCTGTTTTCCGTCAGAACCTGGATAACGGCCGGACGGCGGATGCACTGCCGGTTCTGGACAGCACTCACGGGGTGGTTTACAACGGAACGACCTGCACCGGCATTGTGTACTATACCAATGATAAACGCAAGACGGCTGAAAGTCATGCTTGGGACGAAAACGGTTTTTGTAAAAACGATTCTGCGCATTACCAGCCTGCAATATATAGTTATAGTAATGTTGCATACGAAATCTCTAATGCCGGAAATCTCTATTGGTTTGCGGAGCAGGTGAACAAGGATAATAAAAATTTTTGCAATTCAAACGCTGTCCTCACTGCGGATATCACCGTAAACGAGGGGAATCTTGCAGCTTATGACGGCACGGGCGAAAACGATTGGAGAACATGGACACCAATTGGCTGTGATAATTCTAAGATTTACAGCGGGACATTTGACGGACAGGGACACGTCATTCGGGGGCTTTATTTGAATGACAGCACGGCGTCATATATTGGCATTTTCGGTGTGGCTGAGGGCAGCGAAATCCGGAATGTCGGTCTGGAAAATTCCTATTTCAGCGGTGACGAGAATGTTTCCGGTATCTGCGGAGAAAATATCGGAACTATCCAAAACTGTTATGATGCCGGCACGGTAAAGGGCAACGCCTACATTGGCGGGATAGCTGGCTGTAATTATAGGACAATTGCAAACTGCTACAGCATCGGAACCATTGCGGGCACAAGCGAAGTTGGCGGGATAACTGGCGGAAATCAGGAAACGATTGCAAACTGCTATTACCTCGCTGACAGTGAAACCGATGATTTGGACGGCACGACTGCCAAAACCGCCGAGCAGTTCCAAAGCGGCGAAGTCTGCTATCTGCTGAACGGCGACCAGTCCAATATCGCTTTCTACCAGAATCTTTCTACCGAAAAATACCCCACACTGAATGCCGATTCCAAGCAGGTTTGCCGTCTGGAACTGACCTATGACGAGAGCTTCGGCGAGGATGCGAAAACGAAGACTTCCTACCACAATTCCGGCGACAAGCTGAAGGAATCTCCGGATGAGGCGTACGTCTACCAGTATTTCAAGGGCGGGGAACAGCTTGCCGAAAGCGATACGCTGACTGGTGACACTGCGATCACCGTCAAGAAAGTGCCGGTGGAGATCGTGCTCTCTGAGGGTGTGAGCGACACCATGAAACTGACTTATCAGCAGGAAATCGCACCGCTGGATCTGACTCTGTTTGTGGAAAACCTTGATGTCCTAGGCAGCATTCAGTTTGCATTGGACGAGGACGGCACTCTGCCGGAGGGCTTGACGCTGACAGAGGATGGCGTGCTTTCCGGCACACCGGGAAAGGCTGCCGAAAAGGTACAGACGAAGCTGCTGCTGACAGCGAAAAACGGCGCAACCAAGGAAATGGAACTGACCTTCTGCATTGCCAAGGCGAACCCGACGGTAGAAGTTACCGTGGACGGCGATACCCACACCGAGGGCGACCTTGTGAGTGAACTGAAGCTGATTCTCAGCGGAAACAGTACCAAGGGCCTGGCAAAAATTATTAGCGAGATCAAAGCGCTGGCTGCCGGTGAAAACAACCTGATGTGGGAGTTTACTCCGGAGGACAGCGACAATTACAATGTTGTGACCGGCACGGTTGTCGTAAATGCACAGACCACAACTACCACAACAACTACTACCACCACGACAACAACGACGACTACTGCAAACGAAACAACTGCAACGACCAAGGCAACGACGACCACCAGCGAAACGACTTCTGCGACTAAGGCAACAACGACTACCACCAGCGGAACAACTTCTGCGACTAAGGCAACAACAACTACCACAAGCGGAACAACTTCTGCGACTAAGGTAACAACGACTACCACCAGCAGAACAACTTCTGCGACTAAGGCAACAACAACTACCACAAGCAGAACAACTTCTGCGACTAAGGCAACAACGACTACCACCAGCGGAACAACTTCCACGACCAAGGCAACAACAGCCACCAGCGGAACAACTTCCGCAACCAAGGCAACAACAACCACCAGCGGAACAACTTCCACGACCAAGGCAACGACTGCCACCAGCGGAACAACTTCCACGACCAAGGCAACGACTGCCACCAGCGGAACGACTTCCGCAACCAAGACAACGACTGCCACCAGCGGAACAACCTCCACGACCAAGGCAACGACTGCCACCAGCGGAACAACCTCCGCAACCAAGGCAACGACTGCCACCAGCGGAACGACCTCCGCAACCAAGACAACGACGACAACCAGCGGAACAACTTTCACGACCAAGGCAAGCACTACTACCAGCAGAACGACTTTCACGACCAAGGCAAGCACTACTACCAGCGGAACAACTTCTGCAACCAAGGCAACGACTGCCACCAGTGAAACATTTTCCGCAACTACAAATCCCACTTCTTCCATAACAGAATCCAGCACAGAAACCTCCACAACACCGACGACACATACCGCCGAATCCGAAACCGCAGAAACCACGCTGACCACAACATCGGATACCACGAGCGTGACCAACATTGCAGACGAAGATCTTTGCAGCTGGGCGATCAGCGACTATCAGAAAAAGGTGGGCATCACACCTGCGAATGCAGAAATCACTGCACGTTCGGAGAATACTTGCAAGATCACGCTGACCGACGAAAACGGAAATGTGCTGGATATTTACACCGTTGACCCGAAGACCGGTACCGGCACGGATTCCTCCAACACGGAAGTCAACCTGCCCCAGACCGGAAACAACTCCATGACAAACTGGTTTCTGTGCGTGGGCGCAGTACTGTTCCTAGGTTTCGGATTCGGTGCAGTAAAGGCGTCGGGTGTCCTCAAGCGTAAAGAAGATGCGTAAGACCAAAAAGCAGTGGGCGATGTTTCTCTCAGGACTCATTGCAGTTCTGATTGGTGTCAGCATCCTTGGATTTTTCGGTGTCCGAAAGTGTTATCGACTTTACCAAAAGAAGATATTGCTCGATAATAATCCTGTTGTGGAAATTGCAGATCTAGACATCAAAGCCCCTATTTTAGAGGGCACTGATAACGAAACGCTTTCCAAAGCGACAGGGCATTTCAAGGACAGCGGGGACTTCGGCGAGGGCAATTATTGCATTGCCGGACACAGCAGCACACTGTACAAAGAATATTTCAACAACCTGAAAAACGTCGAGATCGGCATGGAGATCACGCTGTATGACAAGCAAAAGCAGGCATATCATTACACTGTGACTGAAAGCAAAATCGTTGATCCGGATGACGTCTGGGTGCTCGACGATTTTGGCGATGACAGAATCACCATCATCACCTGCACCGATGACGGAACGCAGCGGCAGGTCGTGGTGGGACTGCTGAACGATTAGCGTTTTTTCACGGTATCTCAAAGAAAACAGCTCGGAATTCCGCAATAGGATTCCGGGCTGTTTGTTTTGCAGCGGGGGACACGTGAATTTCTTGTTGAAAATGGTTGTAATTGCAGTGGTAATATGGTATAATAGAAGTAATTGAAATTCACAACTCTATGAACCGCTGCTTTCGGGCGGCTTTTTCAATGGGTTGTGGTTAGCATTCTCTAACTATAGAGATGGAAAGGGAGCGTTGCATTGATATGGCTGAAACAATAACACTTTCCGGCGTGCCGGAAACCATGCTGCAAACGGTATATGCCCGTGCCAAGGAGAGCGCAGGGCGTGGCGTGATTCAAGACAAAAAAGCGGAGGAGATCATTGGCAAACTCCACTATGATTTTTCCCTTGCGGACAAGGATTCCGCCATGCACAGCGGTGTCATCGCCCGCACACTGGTGCTCGACCAGCTGGTGGGGGCATGGCTCGCCAAAAATGCCGGTGTAGTAGTCGTCAACATCGCCTGCGGACTGGATACCCGATGCTATCGCATGCAGGGGTATTCGCACTGGTACAACTTGGATTTGCCGCAGACGATTGCTGTGCGGGAACAGCTGCTGCCGGAGAACGGCACGATTTCGCAGATTGCCATGTCTGCCATGGATGACTGGGGCAGCAAAATCACAGAGCAGGATATGCCGGCACTGGTAATCATCGAGGGTCTGACCATGTACCTGTCCGATGCAGATGTGAAGCAGATTTTTGCGGTGATCTCAAAGCGGTTTGAAAAAGCTGCTGTAGCGGTTGAGATCATGAATCCGGCTGTTGCAAAACGATTCAAGGAGAAGTCCATTGAGGGCAGCCGTGCAAAATTCACATGGGGCATAAAGAGCGGAAAGGCATTGGCAGCGCTTTTGCCGGACTTTCGGTTTGCTGAGGAACACTCCCTGACCGAGGGTATGGCAGCATTTCTGCCGATTTACAAGCTGCTGGAGAAGATCCCATTTGTGCGGAATATTTCCAACAAGATCGTGGTTCTTGAAAAATGGGGGAATGCAGAATGAAATACATGGGGATGCCACTGGGAATGTGGGCGCTGTTTGCCGGATCGTTTCAAAAACAGCTGACAGCCACATTCGGTTACGATGTGCAAACGGCAAAAGCCATCACCAAACACGCAAAGCCAAAATATCAGGAGATTATCCGTGAGCTGCCGGAGTTTGAAAAGGCGGATCGTTTCAAGATGAATGTTGTCAATACTGCAATGCTGGGCGCATTCGTTCTGTCCATGCCGGAACGGCCGGATGTGGAGAAACTGACGGAATACTACGCAGACGCCATGATGACAAAGCTGATGCGGTGGTTCTGCCGCAAGAGCGGGAGAAAGAAGTTCACCGAAAAGGATATCGCCGGAATGAAATCCACAGCTGCACTGAAAGCCGCCGACCGCAATCCGTACTCTTGGAATATGGAGTTTTATGAGTACCCCGACGGCAGCGGTTATGAGGGGCGCTTTACCAAATGCGGTATCTGCGTTTTGATGAAAAAGCTGGGATTGTATGATCTCACTCCGGCACTATGTCATCTCGACTATACCATGAGTGAGGCGGGTGGCGTGACGAATTTCGTGCGGGAATACACGCTTGCCTCCGGAGGCCCGTACTGCGACTGCGGATATCACAAGAAGAATTTCGGCAGTGCCGGCAGCGGAAAATGAGTAGATTTCAGTAAGTGTGGAGGAAAAAGCAATGATGTTGTATTTGGAAAAATTAAAATCATTTGCAGCAACGCATCCCTGTGAGAATGTCACGGTGGACGGCGCAAAGTTTCGCTATCTCCTGAGAGGGAATGAGAACGGAAAATTGCTGGTATTCTTAAACGGCGGAATGAATACGCTGGAAATGTGGATGGACTATGTGGATAAACTGTCCGATGCCTATCGTGTGCTTTTGTTTGATTATCCGCAGGAACTGCGCACCAATCAAGAGCTGGTCGTAGGGATGCATGCGTTCTTTCAGAAGCTGGGCGTCGAAGATCCCATCTTTGTCGGTGCAAGCGACGGCGGTATGGTCGCACAGATCTATACGCAAAAGTATCCCAATGAGGTTGGCGGACTGGTTCTGATCTCAACCGGCGGAATGGATGCCAATACGCTGAAAATCCTGAAGCAGAAATACCGTTTTGCGCCGCTGATGCTGTGGTATATGAAGCGCTGCAATTATGAAAAGCTGAAGCCAAAGCTGATAAAAGCGGGAATGAGCCACATCCGCAACGAAAGTGCGGAAAAGATCGCCTATGCGCAGGACATGTTTGAAACCATTTTCAAGGATTACAAGCAGGAAAAGGATGTGCACATCTCAGGACTTCTTGCAGACCTTATGAATCAGACGCCCGTAACAGCGGCAGATTTTGCAGCACTTCAGTGAAAAATCCTGCTGATTCTGCCGGATCAGGACTTTTTCTCAGGGAAAATGCAGGAGGATCTCATCCGGCTGATGCACAACCCGAAGATTTCCTATGTTTCCGGCGGACATCTTTCCACCGTGTTGAAAACGGATGCCTATATCCAGACCATTCACGAGTTTTTACGTACAATAGGAGCATAAGCATATGAAAATTCTCGTTGCTGTCGTGTTTTATTTTCTGTACTGGGGCGTTTGCTTCCTCATGACAGGTACGGACAGGAAAAATCTCAGTGGCCTCCGCTCCTATCCCGAAGAAGTGCAGAACCGTGTGCGAAACAACCCGCATCTTGCAAAGGATGTTCCGAAAGAAAAGTCTATGGCGATGATCTTGCTCAGCAATCTTCTCCTTTTTGCCGTTGTATTTTCTATTTTGGGCATCGTCCTGAAATACACGCTTGGTTTGAAAGGTTACCGGTCGGCATTTTGGTACTTTCTTGCATTCGGTGAGGGGCTTGGACTTTTTGACCTTATCGTAATTGATCTCCTTTGGTGGCGCAGTATCAAACGCATCCGCTTCTCATTTCTGCCGGAGAAAAAATATTATCAGAATCCCGAGAAGCACATCGGGTCATTTGTAAGAGGAATTCCTCTGTTTGCTGTGGCTGCTGCGATTGCCGCTGGAATCGTTACCTTGTTTTAGAAAAGTAGGGATTGCAGTGAAAAAATTGAACTATACCCTGAATCACAAGGCAGATGAGGCGTATATGGCGAAAATGTGCCATGAAGGTTGGGCTGCAACAAGCCTTGTAGAGGGAATCTGGACATTTGAGCCTTGCAAACATGATGCGTATACCTTTCGCATATGCTATCTTCGGGGCAAGGATAATGCAGCGGTGGAGGAACTCAAGCGCAGTCTTGCCGCAGCGGGAATCGAGTTTGTTTCCCGATATTCCTTTTGGGCGATCTTTCGCAGTGTGCATGATTTTCAGCTCTACACACCGGAGGAGGAACTTGCCATCTGCAAGACCATCCGCCGTCCCATGCTTTGGGGCAGTGTGTTCAGCTGGCTTGCCGCTGTTGTGCTTTTGTGGTTGACCATCAAAATCAGCGGGTGTTTTGGGATTTTGTGTGTGCTTCTCGCTGTCTATGCGGTGATGTGCACGCTGCTTGGTATCTCCTACACCCGCCTGATACACAAACTGGGGAGGAAACAAATATGATCGTACTGCAATTGCTGCTCTATTGCCTGCTGTTTACCGGAATGGTGAAGATCTTCGTGATTGGCGGAGCAGTGAATGGGCTGTATTTCTATCCAAAAGAGGTACAGGAACGTGCCATTGCGCTGGGACTGACCGACCGAAAAACTGTGGAGCGAAAACGAAAATGGTTTATGACGACGTTTTGTCTTGTGATGCTTGTCGCACTTGTCCTGATTATCCGTGTATGGAATGGCATTTCCACCTTTAATGCAGCTTATTGGCAGGCGCTGTTGTTTCTTGAGGTGATGAATATTTATGATGGCGTTGTGATCGATAAGCTATGGGTCGGAAACAGCCGGTTCTGGGTGCTGCCGGGGCTGGAGGATGTGCCGTTTGTGCAGACTTGGCGGCAGGTGCTGATCAAAAGAAGCATCATGGCGCTTGTCTGGTTCGCAGGAGCGGCAGTCGTAGGCGGACTCATCACATTGATTTTTTGAAAGAAAGCGGGATGTTGATATGAAAAGAGCATATGCAAAGTCATCCTATGCGAAACCGTATGAGCAATATTGTCGGGAGAAATATGCAAAGGATTCCGAGCAGATTTTTGCGAAAGCCGAGAAGTACTATCTTGCATTGATGAGAGAGGTGCCCGATCTTGGCAAAAATATGATGGCAAAAAACATGCTTGACTGGTTTACAATTCTCGCATTCTACGAGGCGAGCGAACACCAGCTTGACGGAAAGGCGTTGCTTGAAATCAAGCGCCGTGCCGTAGATAAAATGAAATTCCTCGGAAAATTTGTCGATGGCAATCGGCAGAAATGGCCGTATAAGCTGTTTGAAAAAACGTATAGGAAATATCAAAAAATGCAGAAAATGCATCGGGAACGTGGCGAATGGATGGATAGCTGGCGTGTTGTGCTCAATCCTGATCACCGTACTGAGGGATTTTGCTTTCACCTGATTGGCTGTCCCATTGCCAAACGTGCGAAAGAACACGGCTATGAAGCACTGCTGCCGTATCTTTGTAAAACCGATCACTATCTTGCCGAAGTCATGCATGCCCGTCTGGTTCGCACGCAGACAGAGGCACTTGGCGACGACTGCTGTGACTATTGGTACGTGGGGGATAAAAGTCCAGCGCTTGAAATGTACAAGGATTTGGAACAGATATAACCTGTAACAATATGAAGCAAACGGAAAATCGACGAAACTTTACGGACGAGCTTCCCGAAACAGCAGCAGGGAAAATGTATTTCCCTCCGGATTGCACCGCAGGTTCAGGTGCCCGTTCTGCTCCGCGGCAATTTTTAGCATATCTACGTATCTTTTTGAAAAATTTTGCTGCATCCTGCGTAAAAAATACTTGCCGGTCGATAGCCCGGCAAGTATTTTTGCCTTGTCTGCAACAAAATTATGCTCGAAAATCCACATATATTTCTTGTGAAGACAAGTTCTAACTTGAAGTATATCAAAGCGTTCTTACAATCTTGTAGGGCATATCAAAGGAACTATCGGGCTGCAATTGTAGAATTTGCCGTTTTTCAAAACAGAGGGAAGATCGGATTGTTGAAAATGTAAAAGAAATGTTGACTTTTGGAATAAAATGTAGTATAATATTCCCGAGGAGGGGCTGCTTATGAAGTTGTTTTTCAGCTATGGTCACGATAATCACAGCGAAGTGGTATACAGGCTCGCAAAAAAGATCGAATCTCTTGACAAGAAGATGGATGTGTGGATTGATACAGATAAGATCCCACGTGATTCGCACTGGAGAAATAAAATTACAACGGGCATCATCGGAAGCAACAGCGTAATTGCTTTTTTGTCCAGCTATTCTGCAAGAGAAGAATCGGTTTGCAGGGACGAGCTTTCCATTGCGCTCTGCTCCAAGCATGGTATGATTAAGACAATCCTGCTGGAACCTGCAAATTCTTTTACACCGCCCTCCATTGTGACGGAGTACCAGTGGGGCGATATGAGCAATTATCCTGATTATCTCGATCAAGGGGAGGAAGCCTTTGATCAGTACATAGAAGCGGAAGCAAAAAAGATCATCCGGCTTGTAAAGAGCGACGAGATCCAGAAATATGATCGTGAAATCAGAGAACTGCTCGGTCTGCCCGAAACAGATGTACTGACTCGATTTGACAAATTGCTCGGCAGCGAAATTGTCGGACGTACATGGCTTTTTGAAAAGATAAAAGTGTGGGCGGAAGATACGGAGGGCAGCCAGATCATGATGCTGTACGGCAAACCCGGTGCAGGGAAAAGTATGTTTGCAGCGCATCTGCAAATGTATGAGCCGCACGTTATTGCAGCATTTCCCTGCGACTGCCGGAGCAGTGAATTCAGCAGAACAGACAGCATCATTCGAAATATCTCCTACCGCCTTGCACTGCGCATGCCCGATTACCGGAGCGTGCTGCTGAACATCCTCAGAAAAAGACCGAACTACAATGACGAAAATATGATGTTCAATCTGTTGATTGCCACACCCCTTGCGAAATACAACATTGACGGCGGCAGAGAAACACAGATCATCATTGTAGATGCGCTGGATGAAATGAAAAATGACCATCTTGCACAGTTTATCGATCAATACGCACCAATGATGAAGCGCTACGTGCGTTTCCTGATTACGTCCCGAAAGATTCCTGAGATCACCGAACGATTCAATAACTATTCGAGCATTGACATTGACGCTTATACATCAGCGGGAAAAGCCGACCTGAAAGCTTACTATGAAAAAAGACTGGGCGAGGCACTGGCAGAATATCCCGAAAAGGATGCGTTCATTCAGAAGCTCATCGAGGCAAGCGAGCTGATGTTTGCCTATGCGAGATGTGTGTGCGATAATATTTTAGCGGACATTGCAGAAGGCCGATTTCGTATTCACGAATACCCGATTCCCAAGGGATTGAATAAGCTGTATATGGCAACGCTTGACCGCTATTTCAATTCCAGCGATGCGCCGTATACCTTTCAGGATTATGAGGACAACTGGCAGGAGGCGCTGGGGATGATCGCAGCGTCGCCGGAGCCAATGCCGATCAGCACACTCATGAAATTGATGGGCTGGGGAAAGAATGCCCTGAAACGCTTCTGCCGGCCGCTGTCAGCGCTGCTTGTGAAAACGGGGGAAACGCTTCAGCTCTTTCATAAGTCCTTTATCGAATGGCTTAACACCACAGACTGCGGATACGCTTCATCGGTGGAAGATGGCATAGGAAATCTTGCAGATCGATGCTATGCGGTTTATGAGGAGGATGCCGAAGAACTCGATGCATATATGCTGCTTTATACCACTCAATTTTGCCGTGAGGCAAAGAGGAAGAAGCAGTATGAGGCATTGAAAGATGATGATAACTATGTAATGAGAGTTATTGAACATGCTGAACACTTGCGAGAAATGGAACATGCATATTCGTATGCCATGAAATTTTATGAAGAACTGTTGTGTGTGTTTGATAAGGTGGATGTTTTGACCTCTGCTGGAAAGCAAGCAAATATGTATGGAATTACAACTAGCAGAATCGGTGTATGCTATGAGGTTACAAGTAACTTTCATATGGCGATGAAATACTATCGCAAGGATCTTAAAATTTCTGAACAGTTAAAAGATGCCTATCCGGAAAATCCAGACTATCTGCGAGATTATTCTGTAGCTTTGAATCAAATAATCGGAATCTATTTGATTCAAATAGCCGGAATCTATGAGACAATGAATCAACTGAATGATGCACTAAAATACTATCAGAGAGCTCTTGAAATCAAAAAAAAGTTAAAAGTAGCCTATCCAGAAAATTCAGACTATCTGCATGCTTATTCTATATCTCTTGAAAGACTTGCCGGAATTTATGAGGCAATGAATCAACTGGACGATGCGCTTCAATACTATCAGGAAGAGACTGAAATTTTTAGACAGCTAAAAGATGCCTATCCGGAAAATCCAAGTTATCTTCGTGGCTATTCTATAGCTTTGAATAAAATAGCTGAAATCTATGAAACAATGAATCAATTGGATGATGCATTTCAATACTATCAGAAGGATTTTGAAATTTTTAAGCAATTAAAAGATTCCTATCCGGAAAATCCAGACTATCTGCGAGATTATTCTGTATCGCTTGAAAGACTTGCCGGAATCTATAAGATGATGAGCCAATTGGATGATGCACTTCAATACTATCAGGAGAGTTTTGAAATTTCTAAGAAATTAAAAGATGCCTATCCGGAAAATCCAAACTACCTGTATGATTATTCAGCATCTTTGAACCAAGTAGCCGTAATCTATGTGGCAATAAATCAACTGGATGATGCACTAAAATACTGTCAGGAGAATTTTGAAGTTTCTAAGCAATTAAAAGATGCTTATCCAGAAAATCCGGACTATCTGCGAGGTTATTCTGTATCTTTGAATCGAATAGCCGGAATCTATGAGACAATGAACAAACTGGATGATGCACTTCAATACTATCAGGAAGCACTTGAAATCAGAGAACAGTTAAAAGATGCCTATCCAGAAAATCCAGACTATCTACGAGGTTATTCTGTATCTTTGAATAAAATAGCTGGAATCTATGAAGCAATGAATCAACTGGATGATTCACTTCAATACTATCAGGAAGCACTTGAGATTAGGAAACGATTAAAGGCAGCCTATCCGGAAAATCCAGACTATCTACTAGGTTATTCAGTATCACTTGAAAAACTTGCTGGAATCTATGAAGCAATGAATCAACTGGATGACGCGCTTCAATACTGTCAAGAAGCATTTGAGATCAGAAAACAATTAAAGGCAGCCTATCCGGAAAATCCAGACTATCTGCGAGGTTATTCAATATCGCTTGAAAGACTTGCCGAAATCTATAAAGCGATGAATCAACTGGATGATTCACTTCAATACTATCAGGAAGAGACTGAAATCTTTAGACAGTTAAAAGATACCTATCCGGAAAATCCAACTTATCTGCATGATTATCTTATAGCTCTGGACAATATATCTGAACTTTATGAGACCATGAATCAGCTTGATAACGCAAACAAGTACCATCAAGAAGCACTAAAAGTCAAAAAACTGCTTCAAAGCCACAACACCTAAAGTCCTATACTGTCAGTCAAAGCCCCCGCCCATTCCTCATTTTCACCTTACTCATCTGTCTCACACAGCATCGCCTTATAGTGATTCCCCCACTGTTCCATGGCATCCAGAATCGGGTACATGGTCTTGCCCAGCTCGCTGAGAGAATACTCCACCCTTGGCGGCACTTCCGCATAGGCGGTGCGAACCACAAGACCGTCCGCCTCCATGGAGCGCAGGCTCTGGGTCAGCACTTTCTGGCTGATGCCCTCTAGCGATTTTTGCAGCTCGTTGAACCGCCACGGACGCATCCGCAGATTGCGCAGGATCAGCAGCTTCCATTTATTTCCGATCAGCTGCACGGTAGTTGCCACAGGGCACTCCGGCAGCTCTTCTTTTTTTCGCATAATATCACCTCGTTGGTTTCTGATGGATCGGCATATTGCACGCAAAATTTCAACTTTTTTGGATTCGCGAAATGTTTACAAATAAATTTGCGGGGAAAAATCACGGTTTTCCGCAAGAGTTACCCCTTGGTAACTATCTTACAAAAAAGTGCGTACTTTTCAAGCACAGGGATTTGTGGTATCATAAAGTCACAGAAAGAGATCAAGCGCTTGTTCTTCTGAATTTGAAAAAACCAAAAACTTTCAGGAGGAATCTATCATGAATAAGAATACATTTACCGCAGTGAAACTCGCAAAGGGCGAAGTAAACGTCTACGATTTCGGCGCAGTCAAACTCCACGCCTACAAGACCAACGATCTGATCGACAATGAGGTTTTCATCGTGGAGAAAGCCGGCAAAGCAGTCATCCTCGAATCGCCCTGCTTCTTCGACAACATCGAGGAACTGACCGCCTATCTGAACGGCGTTGAGGTCGTGGGAATGCTGATTGCCTATCACGGTGCCGGTGCAACATTCTTGCCGGATGTGCCCAAGTATGCGACACAGAACGCCGTGGAGTACTCCGAAAACGGCGGCGGCAAGGCGCTCATCACCAACTTCACCAATGCATTCGGGGAGAGCTTCGACAGCTCCGTTCACCAGATCACCAACGTGATCGGCGAGGGCAAGTGCAGCATCGGTGGCATTGACTTTGTGATTCAGCAGACCGCAGAGGCATTTGACGTGGAGATTCCGGAGATCAATGCGGTTTACACCCACATGCTCGGCCACGACTGCCACTCCATCGTTGCCGGAGCAGGCCACGCCGATGCCATTGAGGCGCAGCTTCGTGCCTACATCCACAAGGGCTATGACCTGATTCTAACCTCCCACTACACGCCGGAGGACTTGAAGGACGCACAGACCAAGATCGACTACCTGGAAACGCTGAAGGGCATCGCAGCCAAGTGCAATGATGCAGAGTCGTTCAAGGCGGAAGTCCAGAAGCAGTACCCCAACTATAGCGGCGGAAACTATCTGGAGATGACTGCCGGCTTCTTCTTTGCTTGATTGATCGTTCAAGAATTTTACGCAGGGACTGTCTGAAATGCCGGACAGCCCCTGTCCGCATGGAGAAATTTGATGAAAAATACGGATTACTTTGCATATTTGGTGGATGAGATCCATTCCGTGATCGCAGCAACCACAGACGAAAATGGTTTGCCCGTCACCTGTGCCATTGACATCATGGACTGGGATGAAAACGGACTGTATTTTCTCACGGCAAAGGGCAAGAACTTTTACCGGCGCCTGAAACAGCAGAAATACATTGCCCTGACTGGTATGAAAGGTGAGGACACCATGTCCAGCACGGCGCTCTCCATTCGTGGAAACGTGGTGGAACTTGGTGCGGAGCGGCTGCCACGGCTGTTCCAAAAGAATTCGTATATGCATCAGATTTACCCCACTGCGGAGAGCGTTGCTGCGCTGACCGTGTTCCAGATTTATGCCGGCAGCGGAGAATGGTTTGACCTGTCGAAAAAGCCCATTGAGCGGGACAGCTTTGTCTTTGGCGGAATGGAAGCAGCGCAAAATGGCTACGTGATCGGCGAGGAATGCTGTGGCTGTCGGGCGTGCCTGACAGTCTGTCCGCAGAATTGTATTGACTTGCTGGAGGGCAGGGCGGTGATTCGGCAGGAAAACTGTCTGCACTGTGGGAATTGTATGCAGGCTTGCCCGACAGGTGCGGTGAAGAGGAGATGAGTGTATGACAAATCAAACGTGCAGAAACCTGATCGACGCTCTGTTGTCGGAGCGACCTGAGCTGACGGGTATCGAGATTCCGGATGACGAGGCGGCGCAGTTCCGTCTGTACCGCAGCCTTGTCAACATTCGCCCCGCTGATAGCGCCAGTGCAGAATATCTGTCGGCAGAAGATGCATTTTTGCAGGAGATGACACGGCGAAAGGGCATCACAACCGTTGCCGAGCTAGAGCCGGCGGAGGACCACATCTACCTCTGGAGAGGGGATATCACCACATTACAGTGCGGTGCAATTGTCAACGCCGCCAATTCCGGCATGACAGGCTGCTGGCAGCCCTGCCACAATTGCATTGACAACTGTATTCATACGTTTGCTGGTGTTCGGCTGCGGATGAAATGTGCGGAGATCATGCGTGTACAGGGACACGAAGAGCCGACGGGAACTGCAAAAATTACGCCCGCCTACAATCTGCCCTGCGATTTTGTGATTCACACCGTCGGGCCAATTGTGCGTGGCAGACTCACCGGTAAACACTGCGAACAGCTGAAAAGCTGCTACCGGAGCTGTCTGGAACTTGCGGTGCAAAGCGGCGTTTCGAGCATTGCGTTTTGCTGTATTTCCACTGGTGTGTTTGGCTTCCCGCAAGAGAACGCCGCTGAAATTGCCGTGGAAACCATTCGAGAATTTCTGAAAACCCACGAGATCGAGGTGATATGCAATGTTTTTTCCGAAAAAGACTTCGACATCTACCAAAGACTACTCGGCTGAGATTGACCGCCTGAAAAATGAAATAGAAACCGCAGATGCTATTCTCATTGGTGCAGGAGCAGGGCTTTCCACAGCAGCAGGATTCACGTACAGCGGAGAGCGTTTTGAAACGTACTTCGCCGATTTTATCGAAAAGTACGGCTTTCGGGATATGTATTCCGGCGGCTTCTATCCTTTTGCCACATGGGAGGAGCACTGGGCATATTGGTCGAGATATATTCACATCAACCGTTATCTGGATGCGGACAATGGCACCTATCGGAGATTGTTCGATCTCGTGAAAGACAAAGACTATTTTGTACTGACCACCAATGTGGATCACCAGTTTCAAAAGGCAGGTTTTGACAAGCACCGTTTGTTCTATACGCAAGGGGACTATGGACTTTTCCAGTGCTCCGAACCGTGCTGTCAGGAAACCTATGACAATGAGGCGTGCATTCAGGCGATGCTGGAACAGCAGCAGAATATGCGCATTCCAAAGGAACTGATTCCGCACTGCCCGAAATGTGGAAAGCCTATGGCCATGAATCTGCGTGCAGACGACACCTTTGTACAGGACGAGGGCTGGTATCTTGCGGCAGAGCGATACGAGGATTTTCTCCGTCGGCACGAGAACCTGCACATACTGTTTCTGGAGCTGGGCGTGGGGTATAACACCCCCGCAATTATCAAGTATCCGTTCTGGCAGATGACGGCGAAGAATCCGAGGGCAGTGTATGCCTGCGTGAATTTCGGCGAGGCACTTTGTCCGGAGCAGATCCGATCACAGGCGATTTGCATAGATGCGGATATTCATACGATTCTGGAACAATAAAATTTTGGCATAGGAGGTTCTCATGGCATTTTCTTTGAAGAAACTGACGCCGAAACAACAGGAACAGTTTGTGCGAAAACAAATCGAAAACCCGCTTTCTCCTGCCCTCGGGGTGCTCCATCCCAGTGCGTGCATTGCAGACGCCGAGAAAGATGTGATTTTTGTGGCAATCGGAACCCATCGGGATTATCCGGATGAGGAACTGTTCTTTTTGCATTGGAGGGCGTGGGAGATGATCCTGCCGCTGAGAAAAGAGAACAGATTGCCCAACACCAGAGTTTGGAGTCTGAACACATCGTGGGAGAATCCCATCCAATCCGTGCCGGATGAAATACGGCCGCAGATCATGGCGGATCTGAAAGAGATATTAGACGTCTATCGGGTGGATGGAACAAGGAATCCGGATAATTTGTCTGTGGAAATTTTGTATGACTTTTGAGAACCCCCCTTCTGCAATGAAATGAAAATCATCCGTCAATGCTGCCATAGGCTTTAGTTCCGCTTTTTACAATTTTTTCTGTTCCGGCTGTGGTATGATAATACTCGAACAAAGGAGTTCAGATGAGATCAAACATCTGAACTCCTTTTTTATTTTGCTTTATTTTTCAGGAAGCGCAGCACACACTGGCGTGTGCCGGACGTTTCGTAGGAGGTATTTCAGATGAGCTATCCAGAAGTTGATTTTTTGTATCTGAACGAAGAGGATATGGTGGCAGCTGGTGTCAAGGATATGGCAGGCTGCATCGATGCCATGGAGGAAATGTTCAAGCTGATGAAAGTTGGCGATTATCGGATGGGTGGCGCAAACGGCAACTCCCACGGATGTATGGTCATGTTCCCGCCGTCCTCTCCGTTTCCGGAAATGCCGGTAGACGGTCCGGACAGACGTTTTATGGCAATGCCGGCGTATCTGGGCGGTGTGTTCGACATGGCAGGCATGAAGTGGTACGGCTCCAACTGTGCCAATAAGGAAAAGGGTCTGCCCCGTTCCATCCTGATGCTGACGCTGAATGACAAGGACACCGGCGCACCGGTGGCATATATGTCCGCCAACATCCTCTCCGCTTATCGCACCGGCGCAGTTCCGGGTGTGGGATACAAGCACTTGTCCAAGCCGGATTCCAAGGTGGCTGCCATCATTGGTCCGGGCGTGATGAGCAAGACGGCGCTGGCAGCGATCATGGCGGTTCGTCCGAACATCGAAACCATTAAGGTCAAGGGACGCGGCAAAGCTTCACTGGAAAAGTTCATTGCCCACGTGAAAAAAGAATATCCGCAGGTGAATGTGTATGCGGTGGATACCATGGAAGAGGCGGTACGGGATGCCGATATTGTTTCGGCAAGCACTTCCACGCCCACCGGCGATCCCAGCCTGTATCCGTACATCAAAGAGGAATGGATCAAGCCGGGTGCACTGATCAGTTCCACTGCGGCGCTCCGGTTCGATGATGACTTCATAATTCACCGTGCAAGAACCGTGACGGACAACATCAAGCTGTACGAGGCATGGGAAGAGGAGATGAAGCCCAACGCTTACAACACCGTTCCGATTCCGGCAGTGCACGTCATGGATCTGATTGCAGAGGGCAAGATGAAGCCGGAGCAGGTGGACGATCTGGGCGACATCCTGATGGGCAACATTCCGCTGCACCGGAAAGACGATGAGATCATCGTGTACTCCATCGGCGGTATGCCGGTAGAGGATGTGGCTTGGGGCACAATGGTTTACCGCAATGCGCTGAAAAAGGGCATCGGCACAAAGCTGAAGCTTTGGGATACCCCGCAGATGGTATAAAGAGACAGGAGGAGCAGACATGAGAATACAGGAACATCCGATTCTGGGAACATATGAAAAGGGACAGCTGGTTTCCTTTACTTTTGATGGAAAAACACTACAGGGATATGCCGGAGAGCCAATCGCCATGGCACTGAAAAATGCCGGCGTGATGGTGCACCGCTACACCAGAAAAGAGCATAAGCCAAGAGGAATCTTCTGCGCCATCGGGCGCTGTACCGACTGCGTCATGGTCGTCAACGGACAGCCGAATGTGCGGACGTGTATCACGCCGCTGGAAGAGGGCATGGAGATCCGGACACAGTATGGTGTGACTGCAGAACAGCCGGGGGGTGCAGCAAAATGATGAAGCGTTATGATATGATTGTGGTCGGCGCAGGGCCGGCAGGCTTGTCCGCAGCCATTGAGGCGGCAAAAAAGGGAATGCACGTTGTGGTATACGATGAAAACGCAAAGCCCGGCGGACAGCTGTTCAAGCAGATTCACAAGTTCTTTGGCTCGAAAGAGCACAAGGCAAAGATTCGAGGCTTCCATATCGGTGAAGAGCTTCTGGCAGAGGCAGCATCTCTGGGGGTTGAGGTTGTTCTGAATGCCATCGTGATCGGCATTTTTCCGGAAAAGGAAGTGACTGTCAAGGTCGAAGACCATGTCATCCACGTCAAGGGGGACACGATTCTGATTGCCACCGGCGCAAGCGAGAACATGGTCACGTTTCCGGGCTGGACGCTGCCGGGTGTCATCGGCGCAGGTGCAGCGCAGACCATGATGAACCTCCACGGCACACTGCCGGGCAAGCGTGTGCTGATGCTGGGTTCCGGTAACGTGGGACTGGTGGTCAGCTTCCAGCTGATGCAGGCGGGCTGTGAAGTGGTTGCCGTGGCAGACGCAGCGCCCCGTGTGGGCGGTTATGGCGTTCACGCAGCCAAGGTAGCAAGATGCGGTGTGCCGTTCTATCTGTCCCATACAATTATTTCCGCAGACGGGGAAGATTGCGTCACCGGCGTGACCATCGGAGAGGTGGACAAGAACTGGCAGATCATTCCGGGCACGGAAAAGCACTTCGATGTGGATACCATTTGTCTGGCAGTTGGTCTTTCGCCCATGTCCAAGCTGTGCGATATGGCAGGATGCGCCATGGAGGACAATCCGGCAAAGGCCGGATTTGTTCCGGTTGTGGATGAATACGGCGAAACATCGATTCCCGGCATCTATGCTGCCGGAGATGTTTCCGGTATCGAAGAGGCTTCCAGTGCCATGATCGAGGGAAGAATCGCCGGGATTGCAGCAGCTGCACGGCTGGGCTTTATCTCGGAGGAAACCTGTAAGGAAGAGGCAGCCAAGCAGGAGGCTGCGCTGGCTGGTCTGCGGCAGGGTATGTTTGCACCGGGAATGCGTGGCAAACAGATTACCGAGACCGAAGAGGGTGTGGAAATTTCGCAAAACCTGTTGAAACACGGGTTCGTTGCCGAGGCGGAGATCGAGCGCTTTCCCGGTGTGACCCACGGCAGCGGTGTGCATCCGGTCATCGAGTGTACCCAGAACATCCCTTGCAACCCGTGTCAGGATGCATGTCCGAAGCACTGCATCCGCATCGGCAGCAACATCACCGCACTGCCGTCCATCGATCCGGAGAAAAAGTGCACCGGCTGCGGGATGTGTGTAGCTTCCTGTTCTGGTCAGGCAATCTTCCTCGTGAACGAGGATTGCGGAGACGGTACCGCAGAAATCACACTGCCGTATGAGTTCCTGCCCCTGCCGCAGAAAGGCGACAAGGGCGTTGCCCTGAACCGAAAGGGCGATAAGGTCTGTGAGGCAGAGGTGGTCAATGTGCGCAGCGCAAAGGCATTCGACCATACGAATCTGCTTACCATGAAAGTGCCGAAAGAATATGCCATGAAAGCAAGATTTTTTCGGGAGGAGGAGACAGCATGAATGACAGAAACCGTGAACTGAAACCGTTTGTTCCCCAGCCGGACGACGACATGATCGTCTGCCGCTGTGAAGAGATTACGAAAGGGGAGATTCGCCGTGCGGTGCATGACGGCATGTTCACCCTCACCGAAATTCGCCGGTATCTGCGAACCGGTATGGGACTCTGTCAGGGGCAGACCTGTACGAAACTGGTAAAGGGCATCGTTGCACGGGAACTGGGCGTGCGTCCCAATGAACTCGGTCCTGCCACCGGCAGAGCGCCCATGCGCCCCATTGAAATGAAAGTGCTGGCAAGAGATAAGGAGGAGACAAAATGAATGCAGAAGTCATTATCGTTGGCGGCGGCATCATCGGATGCGCTGCGGCATATAATCTTGCAAAAAATGGTGTCTCCGTTCTGGTACTGGAGGGCAGCGAGAACATCGGCAACGGCGGCTCTACCCGCAACGGCGGCGGCGTCCGCCAGTCCGGCCGTGATCCCAGAGAACTGCCGCTGGTGATGTATGCCATCCAGCATATCTGGCCGCACCTGTCGGAGATGCTGGACACCAATGTGGAATATTATCAGGAGGGCAACCTCCGTCTTGGCAGCACGCCGAAGCATCAGAGGATCCTGGAGGGACTGGCAGACCGTGCCGTGGCCTGCGGCGTGGATGTGCGCATGATCTCCGGCGACGAGGCAAGACGCATCAATCCGTATTTGTCCGATGCTGTGACCTGTGCCAGCTGGTGTCCCACGGACGGACACGCCAATCCGCTGATGGCGACCATGGGCTACTATAAAATGGCACGCCGTCTTGGGGCACACTTCATCTCCGGCGAAAAAGTCGTGGAGTTGCGGAAAATCAAGGGCGCTGCACGTCAGGTTGTGACTGAGTCCGGCAATGTGTACGAGGGCGACAAAATCATTCTGGCAGCGGGCTATGAGAGCCGTTTCATTGCATCAACTGTGGGCATTGATGTTCCCATGCAGCCGGTGCTGCTGGAAACACTGGTCACCGAGGCAGTCGCTCCCATGTTCTGGCAGATGCTTGGCACTGCGGATGCGGATTTCTACGGGCATCAGACGGAACACGGTTCGTTTGTCTTTGGTCTGAACTCCGGCTTGGAACCGTATGCAAAGCCAGGCAAGCCTCTTTCCTCCAGCATCGCTGCTTCGGCAGCCTGCCGCGGCATCATGCACTATTTTCCGAATCTGGCAAACATCAAGGTTGTCCGCAGCTGGGCGGGCTGGATGGATTCCTGTGCCGACCATGTGCCGGTTATCAGTACTGTGGAGGAGGTTCCGGGACTGATTCTGGCGTGCGGATTTAGCGGACACGGCTTCGGCATCTCGCCGGCAGTCGGGCTGGTGCTGTCGCAGCTGGCAATGGAGCAGGAAACAGCAGTGGACCTTTCCGCACTGCGGTACGACCGTTTTCAGTGAGTTCGGATTTATACAATTTTTTGAGACGTATGTCTGCTATAATAGAAACAGAAAGACAAAGATGTCGAGTTTCTCTGAGAAATTCGGCATCTTTTTTCTTTTTTAGAATTGTTGCAAATGACAGGAGGAGTTTTTATGAAGTTATCCAGAGTTGAGATCATCACCGGTATTTCTAAGATCGAGCCGCTGAAAAAGGCATTGGGAAAATTTCACATTACCGGCATGACGGTATATCAGGTGTTGGGCTGCGGTGTGCAGCACGGCACGCAGGAATTCGAGGTGGAGGAAAAGAACAAGGAGATCAGCCTGCTGCCGAAAGAGGTTGTCATGATCGTCCTGCCCACTGAGGAACTGGACGGGCTGCTGGAGTTTGTCAAAAAAGAACTGTACACCGGACACATCGGCGACGGCAAAATTTTTGTTTCCGATGTGACCAATGTCATTCGTGTCCGTACTGGTGAGGAGGGCATTGATGCCCTGCTGTACGGCGAGAAATAAGGATTTGTTCCAGAAAGAAAAGAGTTGAGAATGATGCAAGAGAAAAAGTTGGGCTTACCCAGTATTGTGGCGACTGGTGTCGGCTTGATAATTGCCACAAGCTGTCTGCTCTCCATCGGGCAGGGGGCATCGGCCATTGGTCTGCCGTTTATCATTACCATGGCGATTGCCTGCGCCTTTAACATGCTGACGGCGTTTTCCATCTGTGAGCTGAATGCTCTGATGCCGAACCTGACAGGCGGTATGGCGCAGTACACGCCTGGCGTGCTTCGGACCGTTTGTGTCCATCGTCATCACTGTGGGCGGTTATCTGACATGTCAGACCATCATGGGCAGCTCGGAAGCTGCCATGTTCGGCAACACTCTGAGCAGTGTCCTTCCCAATGTTCCCATTCCGGGTTCGGTTTATTCTATTGTGCTGATTCTGCTTTTGCTGGGCTTGAACCTGTTCGGTGTAGACATGTTCGCCAAGGTGCAGAATATTGTGGCATACGGGCTGATCGGTTCGCTGCTGTTTCTGGGCATCATGGGAACGATTAAGCTGGGCACCGGTCAGGTCGTGGAACAGCCGGAGGTGCTCTCCTCGAAGCCCGGCGATGTGTTCTCCCTGCTGGGACTGGCATTCTTTCTGTTCATTGGCGTAGAGTTCATTGTCCCCATTTCCACACAGGTCAAAAATCCCCGGAGGAAAGTGCCGCTGGGCATGGTCATCAGTCTGCTGGCAATTCTGCTGATGCAGATTTTCATGGTCGTTGGCTTTAGCCACTATACGCCGTGGGAGGAACTGAGCGTCAGCACTGTCCCTCATATTCTGTACGGTACCCTGCTGTATGGCAAAGTCGGTACGATCTGGATGACCATCATCTCTCTTCTGGCAGTGGTCAGCACCCTGAACACCGCTATGTTCTCTATCGCTCAGATCTGTTCCGGTATGGCAAAGCTGAAGCTGCTGCCCGCTGTGTTCATGCGCAAGAATCGGCATGGCACACCTTATGTAGGGCTGCTGCTGGTGGCAATCGCAATGATTCTTATCAACATTACCGGACTTTCCACCAGCGATCAGCTGACATTCCTGATTCTGACGGGCTGCACGTTCTGGATCTTCTCCTACATCATTCTGCACTGCGATGTGCTGATTCTGCGGAAGCGCCTGCCGAAAGCCCCCAGAACATTTAAGCTTCCCTTTGGCCCGCTGATTCCCATTATCGGCGTTCTGGGCAACGCTTTTATGATCTACAACATCGACTCCAGCTGGGAGGTCAAGAAACGGATCTATCTGATTTTTCTCATTACCGTTGCGATTTTGTCGGTCTATGCGGTCATCTGGATCAAGTGTGTGATGAAACGTCCCATGTTCAAGCCGTACCAGATCAAGGAAGTCATGGCAATGGAGTCTGATCTGTATCAGATCAATCACAATCCGGAAGTGGCAAAGAAATTGCATCTGGATGCTGTTCCGGAGATTCAGAGCGTACCGGCGGACGTTAACACCGGGACTCGTCCGGAGTAAATCACTGCACAATTCGCAGCTTTTCGTCAAAGTCATCGTTTCGCAGCATGGTTTGGTATTTCTTGGGCGTCAGTCCGGTATACGCCTTGAAATCGTGCACAAAGTGGGACTGGTCGAAGTATCCCAGATCGGCAGCAATCTCCGTCAGAGAGCGCCCGATGTGCTGATTCTGGTTTAGAGCAGATATTGCACTTTGAAATCGCACGATCTTTGCCAGCTGTTTGGGGCTGAGTCCGGTTTCATTCCGGAAACATTTGTCAATGTATCTGGTCGTGTAGCCGGTATCCTCCGCCAGCTGTTCTATGGAAATGCTGCCGGCAGAGCGAATCATCAAATTAGAAGAATGGAGCACCAGCAGGTTTTGATGCTCCTGCGGACAGACCCGGCGATAGATGCTCATATAAGAGCGCATGAACACACGAATCTGTTGCCGGAAATCTGTAGTATTGCAAATGCCCTCCAGCATTCGCCTGTCCTGAATCAGGTCGTCCAGCGGAATGCGGTGGTTGACCAGATGTGACATAATATCGGCGCTGCCAAAAACCGGATTATACCCCGGCAGAAAGCGAACGCCGAAATAGGAGGTGTTGCTCTCCGAGAGCACAATCTGCGGCGACAGGACCGTACCGCAGATTTCTGCGTAGGGATGCTTCGGATTACAGCAGAACACCATGTCCACACACCCGTCCGGAATCGCATAGCGAGGCTCTATCCCAGTAAAGCAATGATAAAAATGCACGATGCCAAACCGGTTCAGAATAAACTTTTTCATAGGAACGGGAGGACGTTACGAAAAACGGCTGCTTCGGTGTCATATAAATCTGTTTTTCCATGTATCGCTCCTCCTCTCATGCGATTTCCCGTTAAAATAATTTCTATCCTATTATAATACAGCCCCTTAGAGATTTCAAGTAGCATCTGATAAAAAAGCAGCCTTACAGAAAAACTTTCTTTCTGTAAGGTTGCCTTTTCGACGGAATGTTTTAGTTGCCTTTATCTGCAAAGAATAACAAAGCAATTCCGGCGATGCTTATTCACACAGTGCTTCCTTTGCCTGTTCCTCAAGAATTGGTTCATTCTTTCCGTCGGCGATGAGATACTGCGTGTCATGAATGATCTCATCATGAAACTCCTTAATAAGGAATCCTTCATTCTCAATACTTGGAAGTTTATAAATCTCTTTTACCAGCGAATGAAGCTCTTCCTCCGTCAAAGAAGTATAGATTCCATCTGCAATCTCAGAAATTTTATCTTTCTGTATGATAGAAAAAAGATCGCTCTTTTTCTGAGAAATCAGCTGCAAGACAAAGTTCCGAATTCGCTCGGCTCTCTCCAAATCGCTGTTCAGACTGCCTTTAATATGTCTTAAACGGACATAAGCTAAACTTTTTGTACCATTTAAGTGTTGAATGCCGGGAGTTTCTTTAAAATGGTAATTGGTTCCGAATAGTCTATTTAAATCGTCCAGAACCGGAATGATACCATCAACAGTTACCCCGTCTTCTTCCACCTCGGTGCTCAGCATTTCTTTGGTGATCTCGATATCCACTCCGCCCAGTGCATCGATCGTCTTGCAGAAGTCCTCCCACGAGAAGTTGATAATGCCTTGAATTGGCATTTTGAAATTCCATTCAATGCAGTTCACCAGATTGTTCAGCCCCTGGGCATAGAACTCTTCAGTTGTGTGGTCGCTTTCGTCAATGTATTGCAAGGTCAGTGCGGCGTTCAACTTAGCCTTGAACCATTGTGTGCCAGCAGCTTTTTTGAGTGCTTCGTAGTTGGGCAAGGACGGATCCAGATCATCAATGCTGGGAATACTCTTATCTTGCATACTAACAAGGAAATCTCTGGAAATTGAGAAGAGCTTGATGGTTTTGGTATTGGCGTTGAAAGATATTAGCAGCATGACGTCAGCGTGCGGGGTCAGCATGCCTTCCCGGGCGTCTGAGCCAATGATGAGGTAATTCTGAATCCCGGCATAAGTTGTTTCAGTGTCAATGTATTCTGCATAGTCGTGTGTCAACACCACGGGGTAAGTAGACGCAGCAAAGGTGGGAACTGTTGTATGTTGGATGTATGCCTCACTAAAAATCACCGTCGTCAAAAACGCAATCACAAGGAGAATCGTTAGCAGGAATCGTGGCTTCCGACGCTGGACTTGCATCGTAGTCTCGTTCTCTAGTGAGTAGCGTTTATTCGCATAAAGCTTTTGCTGATACGGCGAATAGAGAAAGAGATCCTTTCCGTTTTGCTTTAGATAGGCGTTGCTCTCCGCTGCAATCTGGTATTTCCTGTTTTTCCCATTTTGAATGCGGATGCGGAGCTTCTCTTTGACACCTCCTTTGTGGGTGATTTTTAGTCGGAGCATCTTTGTCCTTTGGAACCGGAGAAATTGGATTGGAATAAAACAATACAACAGTTCCAGAAGAAAAACGGTGCCAATGATAATTGTGACGAGCAACATAGATCATAACCCCCTTATTGTACTTCAGCAGCTCTCTTGATTTGCTTCAGTTTTTTCCAGCAGCTCTTCTTCTCGGCCCTTGCACGTCGCAAGTTTTGCCGTGCCTGCTGGATACTGTGGTCAGCGTGAGAGAATACCCGTTTTTGGAATGCACGCTTTATCTTTCGGCGAATCCGCCAGTTGGCGTGGTCATAGAAGTTGCGGATATTGCCATAGCTCTCGCTTTGGAAATCATTCCATAACAGATCACTCAAAGGTTGGACACATATTTCCTGGTAAAACGGGAGGTAGTCGGAACTTTTGACAAGACCGAGGTAGTACGCATCATGGATGTAATGGATTGTGTATTCTCCACGGAGCAGGGCAATTTCGGCTTCGTACCCGATACAGGTGAATTCGTCAGCAAATCTTTTTTGCAGCGCTTCGTTTTCTTTCAAGGTCATGAGCAGTTGGTGACGAATCCTTTGGGAGGAACGAATCATGTCCATACAGCTTTGCAGATAGGCCTGTGCATCTCTGTCATCCCAGATAGCAGAGCAGAGAAGCAGAAGCTCCAGATGCATGCGTGGATTGCTGAAACCTTTGTCCAATAGGGCGTGAACCACCCTGGTCAAGCCTGTATTAGAGAGGATGACGTTTGGCAGCATCGCGCTCGATAACAGCGGACACAGGTTATCTATCTCCTCGATATCCGCATGATACAAGGCGTTCAGGTATTTTTCAATCAATTCCTTTTGGACAGCGGGCACATTCCGGAAGCAATCGATTTCGTCTTCCGTGAGAGGCTGTTGCTGCGTAAACAAGTACAGCAGACCCTTTGCTTTGTAGGGGCAGTCCGGCAGGCAGTTCAGAGCGCTACGAATTTCCTCTGCACTATAACGGATGCTTGCAGGATGATCGAAGTCAATGGTTGCCAGCTGGATTGCCTGAATCTTACTGTTGGTACTGTTGTTCAAGCTGCGGGAGATGTATGCCGCCCACATAAGCGACTGCTCCGTCAGAGAGCAACAAATCTCTCGGTACTTTAGAATTTCAGTGATCTCTGCTGAACGAAGGTGCTGGTTGGCGCTCGGTTTGGCAGGGACAAAGAACTGCTCGGCATGCCAATCTGGATTTTTTGTGATGGCTTCGGTGAACAAGCTCCATGTCTGGATGGCAATGGCTTCGTTGGCGGGGAACTCAGCGCTATGTGTTTTGAAAAGGAAGTCAGAAGCCAGTTCTTGAAAAAAGCGTTTGTCATAGTCAGCCCGCCGTGTTCTCATGAGGCGGTACACCGAAATCTCATCCGCAATACGTCCTCCGTTGGAGGGCGGCGCATAGTCCTGCTGAATGATGATAGCCTCGTCGCTCTGGGAGATAGCGAAGTAGAACCTCGTTTCGCCTTTCGCAGGAAAGCCATACGTTTTCCGAATGGCAGGAAGCACCATGGGTGCTTTGCCCTCGTTGTGGAACTCATTGTTGCGATGGTTCTGCTGAAATATCATTTCACCAAAATAGGAACGATCCATAGTTTTTATTCCTCCTTACTTATACGAGAGAAAGTAAAAAGTCCCAGAGATACTGTGGGTTCCATGCTTTCTCAAGCTTGTATTCGCCGTCTTGTTCACATGCTCTGCACCCGAAGGCTGCAACACAGGTAACATCTACGGTTCCATACTGTTTCAACTTGTGGTAAATATTGGTCTGCGCAGAGGCCGGAAGTTCATTTTCATGTTCAAACATCCGCCGGGCAGCCAGAAGTCCAGCGAAGTCATGAAACTTGCTTTCCTCATAGGGCTTTATCATGAGTCTTTTACAGAAAAATGGAGTGAGCTCATCACACTTTACAAAAGCAATCATCTCTTTTGAGTAGGTTTCTCCATTCTGGTGAAGCTCATCAACTTTCGCATTCAGGAAGCGATCTTGCACATCTTTTTCCTCAGCGTTATTGTCGAACAAATATACTGGAATGGAATTTTTTGGAATGGTGAACATGGTGTTTTTCAGCGCCTCGCCGGGGTAATCATGAAAAATCAGAAGCGTTCCGTTTACCTTACAGTAGAACAGAGGCTGACGATTTGGATTCATATCATCATGCTGAGTGGGAGGCTTTGGAAATTCAGTGCTGTTGTAGAACTGGTACTCATAGGACTGTGGTGAAGAGGCAAGTTCGACATGCTCCGGCTTTGTCATAGGAAGCTCACGCTCAGCTAGCAGCTTCGCAATGCTTGTGATCAAAGCGGTTTTCGAGGAACCCGTCACACCAATCAGGAGGATGTTTTTCACAGAGGTGATATCCCTATGATATAGAGGGGTGATGTTGTTGTGGCAGTGCGGACACGCCAGCTGGTTTACTCTGCCAGTTCCAGTGGGGAACTGGATCGTATCCCCATGGATGTACTTCTGGAGTTCCTTTGGGGGATCCCCTTCATAGGTAACTTGTTTCAGCTCATCTTCACTTGGAGCGACACCGCCAAAATTGGTGATGTGTTTGTAAAGAACGTTATCTGTTGAAATTTTATCCTTGATGTCCGGAAGCATCTGAATTTGCTTGGCTGTAATCAGTGTCAGCGGACTCTCCACGTCTCTTCCGCAGTTGGGGCAGGTGACTTTGCGAGTTGTTTTCATAAATAGTTCCTCCTTCTTTTAATGCAGTGCTTGGACAGTCAGTTCCTGTCCACCAACAGAAATGGCAACGGGATGCTCTGCCAGCATTTTCCGGCGCTGGAACGTGCCGTTAATGTCTTGAAATTTTCCACAAATGTACAGTGCCGATTTTGTTGGAATCACAGACACTGGTAAGGGAAGCGTCAGCTCCATCTCTGTTCCGTCCTGCGCAATGGCGCACAGCTTGGGAATGTGCCGATGTTCAGCATTGGTGTTCACCGAAAACCCTCCGGCAAAGATTTTTCCATTCACTGAGAACTTCACGCCGACCATCCGGTAGGGTGACTTTGCTGAGGGGATGACGTGGTATCTCAGTAGGCACTCCAGATTGGAGAGCAAATGCACTTGTGAAACCGACTGAACAGCGCCACGCAGTGTTCCGAGCGAGAGGGGAAACTTTTTTGCCAGCTTGCCAAAAAGTTCAAATACCTTTGGCAAAAGCAAGATGACTGCCATTACGATGCAGCAAAAGATCAAAAATTTGATGATGTTCCCAAGAGTGAACTGGAACAGAAATTCGTCCTTCAGGGCAAGGAACCCTTTCTTCACATGGTTCTGATCTAAGGCATCTTTTAAAAGGTGGTACAGGTAGGCAAGGTGGTGGTCTCTCTTGTTTCGCCATGCAATCAGTCCACTTTTTGGCAGGCAATAGAGCGCTGCCAGAATGAACAGCACGCCTGAAACTTTTTTATAGAACCTCAGCAAGATGCCTCTTTTTTCTTTTTTGTTTGCCATGAAAATCACACTCCTTTTGATCATTGGTAGAGCATATTCAGGATCGCCTGCAAATGCTTTGCGTCGCCAGAGGCGTACTGGTTAGGTGAGTTGGCATATTGGAAAACAACCGTTTTCGTTTTCTCCACGCTGGCTTCTGCGTCGGTACAGGTCGCTACGATGTAGTGCAGGTCATTTTTGCTGTCGTCGTCGGATATCTCGGCCGTGCCTGTTTTACAGTACAGCTGGACACCCTCCGGAACGGTCAGCTTCAGATCTGCCGCTACATCCGACATGCCGCCTTTCACAGCTTCCGTCAGTTCGCTGGGGATGGTGCAGAGCGTTTGCGGTTTGGTAAGCGTTTGGATATCCTCAAGTGTGCGGGTATCCACGACCTTCTCTCCAATGTAAGGCACGGTCATCGTACCAGTGACTACTTCATTTGCGCACATGGCGATGTATAAAGGACTGATATTGTTGCGTTGCCCGAATCCGGCTCGTGAGAGGTTAGCATTGCTGTCCAGCTTGATGCTGCTGTTGATCGTCACGAAGTCGCATGCAATGGGCTGGCTGTAACAAAAATACTTGTCCAGCGCATCAGACACTTTATCAGCTCCCAACTCGTAGAACATCTCGGCAAAGAAGCAGTTGCTGGATACACGGAACGCCTCTCTCAATGTCCGGTGAATCGGCTTATCGTATGCCTTGCGGTTGCAGTCCCAGTTGCTGATGTCCAGCGCTTCCAGATAGCCCGGGTCATCAAATTCAGTGAAGCCGTTCGCAGCTCCAACAACGGCAGAAAGCATCTTGAACGTACTGCCGGGGCACGCCGGCGAAACGCACGCATTGTACGTGGCATCTGGCGACAAGTTCATCTCGGAATAGTCGGCGTTCGCATTGTAAGAGGGATACGAAACGAGTGTTCGTACTTTGCCGTCTGCCTCCAGAATCGTGACGCTGCCTACGATGTTGTTCTGCTCGAGGTAAGTGTAGACATTGTTCTGTAACTCCGCATTTAAGGTCAACACTACGGACTCTCCCATGAGGTGGCCGTTGTCCGAGCGAAAGGCTTTTGGATTTTTCGTTCGCAGCACTTCCTCAAAGCTCTTGTCGAGAGAAATCAGCTGCGAATGGTAGGAATCAACAACATTTCCCAGAGATTCTTGGTATTTTTCCGTGATACACCGCATGGTGTCCTGATTCTCCATGAGAATCGTGTAGTTGCAGTCCATCAGAAACCCCCGGTAGATCCGGTCGGCATCCTCGATGGCACTTGTGCCAGTCGTTTCTGCTGAGGTTTCTCCCGACGCCGGCTGTGTTTCCGTGGGAGTAGTTTCCGTTTCGGTTGTTTCAGCTTCTGTGCTGGATTCTGAGTCCTCGTCTTTGGGACGTGCAACTGCAAAGACAACAGATGCCAGAAGCAGACCTGCCAGAATGGCAGCAAATAGGACTTGTTTTTTCATGTTACATACCTCCTGTTTTGTTTTTCTGAATGGATAGGATAAGAACTGTGAGGAAAAGGAAACTGGATATCGCCGTGCTTCCGCCAGTAGAGAGGAACGGGATGTTGACGCCGGTGAAACAGAACCGAAAGACCAGTCCCGATATCTGCACCAGTGTCTGGAGAAGCAACATCGCCGCACTTGCTTTGGCGAGCATGTCTCCTCTTCGCCAAACCGCCCAGAGCAGTGCCGCTATAAAAAGCAGCAGCAGAGCGAGGGCAATCAGATTCCCGAATGCCTCTACCAGTGAAACGTAGGCAAAGTCTGAGATTGCCTCTTTCGAGGTGGCATAAGGAATGGTGATCTTGGTGTTGAAGTTGAACTGGATCGGTGCAGTATGCTTTATGGTTTGCCAAGCCCCAGTCACCTGCGAGGAGTCGCCGGACAATCTGGTGGAGAGCGTGACCATTTTCTTTGCAATACCGCTTAGACCTTGATAGGCGTGTTCGCCGTCTGCTCCACGATACGGATAGACTTGATACAAGATGCGCTTGGTCACGCCTGTGACCGCAAAGAACACAATGCCGAAAACAACAGGAAAATGGCTGGAACACGCGAGTCTTGCAGCAGCAATTTTCGGGACTCCGACATTACCTTGTTTCCAGAGCAGCAGGAATGCCATCACCAGGGCGAAGTAGAGGAGAATCAGGCAGGTTCCGGTTTCACGAATAAAGAGAAGAAGCACAATGCTGATGATGAAGTCGGCATAGAGCATCCAGATGTAAGCCTTGTGCTTGCGGTTTTGCATGGCTTCCCAAGTGAAGTGCGCAGTAAGAACCAGCTTGATTTTTGTCAGCTCCGGAACTTGAAATGTGAAAACGCCAAAGCCAATGGAAGCGTCGCCTTTGTTGGTGCGGAAAAGCAGATACAACAAAAGCAGCAGACCGTTTCCGGCAACGATAAAAACCAGAAAGAAGAGGATGGGATGACAGGCGCAGCTCGTTTGGATTTTTTCCCACGAGAGAAACTTGCAGAGCAAAGCGCCCAGTACGATTCCCAGCACTGCAGAAAAAAGCGTCGCCACCAGTCCACGGATGGACGAAATATGTCCTGCCAAAAACCGGAGGAGAATGCCGATCTCATAGAACATGCTGGCAGCCTCAATGGGGAAGCGCACGTGGGTATCCCTGTCAAAGTCGTAGCGCAGCATGACTGCAATTTTGAGTGCGGCAATGCCGAACAAAACCAAAATGACGGAGTTCGGAATGATCGGCGAGAACGCCGCCAGAATGGAAAGGAATATTTCAATGCTGGCTAGACGCACGATGGATAAGAGTGTCAAATTTTTTCACCTCGGATACAAAAAATTGCAGGAAGAAACATTTTTCTCCATGGTTTTATCTTACACCATGGGAGTTTCGGAAATCATGAGGAGTTCAAAAAACAGCGTTGGAAATGCTTGACATTTCGGAAAAAACAGGTATAATGAGTCACATAAGGACTTGCTTCGTGTCTTTTCTCGTGGTACCGAGAAAAAGAGATAAGGCGAGATTGAGGAACATGCATGATACTTTGAAAGGATGGCAATTGCAATGAAAAAATTATTCATTTCCTACAGCTACGAAGATGTTGTTTTCGTGAAAAAATTCACCTTGCTTCTGTCGCTCTATGGCTTTGACGTATGGATGGATGAGAAGAACATCTCGAATGGAGAATATTATACCTCCAAGATTTTGAAGGGGATTCATGAGTCAGATGCCTATCTGGTGTTTCTGTCCAAGAACTCTGTAAATTCGAAATGGGTTGATGCAGAGATTGATTTTGCGCTGAAAGAAAAAATTGAAAAGAACCGGCTGACAGTGGTGCCGGTTTTGATGGAAGATGTTGAGATTCCGGTTCCGCTGTCGAATCTGGACTGTCTGGATGCAAGATTTTCAATGCAGGAAGCTGTTGCAGACTTTGCAAATCAATGCAAAGCTTCGCTGGGAAAGCGGCCGGAAAATGCCAACGGCATTCTTGTATCCAGCGTTTCGTTTGCCATTTCCGAGAAAACTTCTGTGGAAGTCGGGCCGTTTCAGGAAGCTATGACGATGTCCGATCTGGAAGAAGATCGCAATCGCATTTTGCAGGAGCTTCGAAAGAAGTCCTATGGGATTCTGATGAACTTCGTTTCGGTTGACCAGTTCGATTTTCAGTCTGAAACGCCGAAATTTTCCAACGGGCTGTATGCGGAAAACGTGACGAGAGAAGCCGGCAGTACTTCGGGGAGTATACGAGAGAGAGTCGTCGTAGAAACGGATGTATTTCGTCCAGACATGAATAAGGTGAATCGGCTGTTGAACGAGCGTTTGGATGTTCTGAGCATCAGTTCGGTTTGCTTTGGCTTTTCGGTTCCGACCAAAGAGGGAGAGAACATGCTGGATGTAGGAAAGCGCTGCATGCAGAAGCTACAGGACAAGTATATGATCTTGTCCTATGACCCCAATGAGGGCGCAAAGATCGAGCTGTCTGAGGACTTCTATCTGTTTTTTGCGATTTCGGAGGATGTGATAAGGATCAAACTGAGTACCAAGTACAACTGGCAGTTTGAAAAAAAGTACAGGGATTTTTCTGTATTTGAGTTCATTCACGAAATCCTTGCATAATAGATGCATTTTTTCTCGCCCAAAAGCTTCTTTACTCTATTATAGCATAGAATGATATATATTATATGCTGAAAATAAGCCGGGATTCAACGGCTCTTGCATTAATTTTTTGGCAATAATTAAAGTTGAATTTCCAATGCTTCTCTTTTAGCGAAAGATATGATATCATAAGAACAAAAGCCAAGGAGGAAGTTCCATGACCATCTATGAAGTTCCCGAGTGCAGCGATTCTCTGCTGCAAACCATTCTCACCATTTGGGAGGCATCTGTCCGTGCCACGCACCATTTCCTGTCCGATGCAGAAATCGTCCGGATCAGGGAATATGTTCCGCAAGCCGTTCGTGCCGTAGAACATCTGGTTTTGGCAGAAGATGCATCCGGCACGGCCGTTGCATTTCTGGGTGCTGAGGGGCATCGGCTGGAGATGCTGTTTCTCTCCCCGTCCGAACGGGGGAAAGGCATTGGCAGACAGCTGCTGCAATACGGAGTCCAGCATTACGGAATCCGAGAAGTTACCGTCAACGAACAGAATCCGCAGGCAGCGTGATTCTATGAGCACTTGGGCTTTGAAACCTACCGGCGAACGGACTGCGATGAAAACGGCGATCCTTACCCGCTGTTGTACATGAAACTGGTTCGGTAAGAATACCGAAAAAAACAGGAGAGCTTGTTAAAGCTCTCCTGTTTTTGGTTGTATTGTAGAAAGATGGCGTATATCATGCAAGGATTTTGTAGAGGAAATCCGATACAGTATTTCTCCAAACCACCTTTGTCAATCAAAAACAGCTCCGAAATATTTAAAAAATTCGGGAACTATTATGGAATCCCCTTTCCCTCCGATTGTGATAAAATAAGTTTGGGAGGTGAGAGAAAATGCTTATGAATGGTGAGATATTGACCGGTTTGAGCGATCTGAAGCGCTGCTTTTCCATTGACGAGCTTCTGTACAGCTATGGCAACGGTGAACTGGAGATCTTTCTGGAAAAAATCGGGGAACATCAAAAAGCAGCGCAGATTCGGGAAATTCCCGAAAATAATGCGCTGCTTCTAGTTCGGCTTTATGATATTTTTGACTTGCCCTATGAAGACTCGGAGGAAAAGATCAGGAGGGATTTCGCATCAGAGCAGTGATCTCCTCCACGATGTGTGCAATCTGGTTCATTTGCGCTTTGGAAAGTCCGTTCATTGCGGAGCAAATTCGATAAAGCGCATCAGATTCAGAGGGCTCTGTGTCTGCACTGATATCGATCAGCTTGCTGAGCGGAATTTTAAGTCCGTTTGCGATTTTTCCCAGCGTTTCAATGGTCGGACATTTTTCCCCGCGTTCAACTTTTCCGATATAAGCGGGATGGATTTCGGAGGCAAATGCCAGCTCCTCTTGGCTGAGGTCCTGTTTGGTGCGGAATTGACGGATTCGTTCTCCCACGACGACGGAGAGATTGGTTCTGTTTTTCACGATGACTACCTCTCTTTCTGCGCTGAGAGCCTGCTTTGGATTTTGGGTAACACAAATTGTCAAGACACGAAAGGAATGATACTTTTTATTTTATCGGTATTTTTTTGTCAAATCAAGTCTATATAGGGATAAAATAATATTCCTTATAACCATTATCATCAGAAAGAAATGGCGGAAAACTCTGAATTTTCCGCTTAATCTTTACAATCAAGCGTTTGAATAAAAGCAGATTAAGCGGAAGATCTGGCAGGCAAAGTCCATATAGAGATTGAAAATATAATCTCTATAGCTATTGACATTAGAAAGAAATGGTGGTAAAATAAAAGAAAGGTCTGATTTTTGGAATTTCTATGAAAAAGGAGAAGAATTATCATGTTTTGTAAGAACTGCGGAAAAGAATTGCAGGAAAATGCAAAGTTTTGTGCGGGGTGTGGCACAGTGGTTGGCAGCGGGACGAATCCCACGGCGCAGGCACCGGCTGCACCGGAAGCGCAGCCGGTATCCGCTCCCGCCGCAAGTGCAGACGGCACAGACACAGCTGCGGACGGAATTGTGGGGAAGTCTTATGTGTTTGACTACTACTTTCTGTTCAATTTTGGACGAGCCAGATTGAGCCGTGTGGGCGTTGGGTTTGATACGGACAACCTGCTGTATGCCAAGGGACTGAAAAAATTGCAGATCCCGTACTCCATTGTGCGGGAGATCAGGGATGAGAATAAGACCAGCAAGTACATGATCTTTTCGCTGATCGTTGCGGTGGTTCTTGGCATCCTCTGTGCTCTTGGCGGACTGATCCCCGTGACAGTAGTATGTGCAGTTTTTGCGGTACTTGTTTTCTTGAAGCGGAAAATGCGTGTGGTGACGATTGTCACCTCCGACGAAAACAAGGAGTTCAAGATTCCTGTGCTCCCGAAAAATGCGGAGATCGACCAGTTTATCGGGGAACTGAAGCGCAAATCCGGATGCAATGGATGAAAACGAAATAGAGGAGGATGTTATTATGTTTTGCACCAATTGTGGGAATGAGATGTCAGAGGAAGAGCAGTTCTGTCCGAATTGCGGTGCACCGCAAGAGACAGCAGCATCGCAGCCGCCGCAGCCGCCAGTACCGCCGGTACAGGGGATAGGAATGCCGCAGGGGACTGTGCCGTATCAGAACGGTGCAGCAGTCGCTGTAAAGAAGAAAAACAAGATGCTGCCGCTGATTATCATAGGCTCGGTAGTTGGCGGAATTGTCATTCTTGTGGTGATTATTTGCATTGTCGTAGCATTGCGCTCCGACGACTTTTCCATTGATACAGTGAAAGATGGAACACTGATGGATTTTGATGAGGGCGCAACGATTGGAGAAGCGTTTGACGATGCATTCCACGACGGCTCGTGGTATTATGATGAAGACAATGACACAGACGAGAAATACGTGGTTTTCGACGGATATTTCTACTCGGAGGATGACGATGAGATCGAGGTTAGGATTGGATTTCGGCACGATCCGGATGTGCATGATAGCAACGAGTTCGAAGTCTTTGCTGTTGAGCTGGAAGATGATTACGGAGATGAGGCAGACGTTTCGGACGATATGGAGGGATTTTTCAATTACATTTTCGATGGTGATTCATTTGAATGGTATTGGAACTGATTGCACTTGAGCGCCTGTTTCATATTTTCATTTTCTCTCAAAAATCTGATGGTGCAATCTGCACACGTCTGGATATTGAGAACCTGTCTTCACAAGAAATATATGTGGATTTTCGAGCACAATTTTGTTGCAGACAAGGCAAAAATACGCAGGCGGGCTGTCGCCCGGCAAGTATTTTTCACGCAGTATGCAGCAAAATTTGCCGAAAAGACACGTGTATCCGCTTGTGAAGACTGGTTCTGAATAAGCTCTGAAATCGTGAGCGTAAAGGAGGATAGATATGGTTTGTAAAAACTGCGGAAAAGAACTCAAAGACGATGCGAAATTTTGCGATCAGTGCGGTACGAAGGTAACAGAGGCTGATTCTCCGGAGCAAATTCCGGAGAACAGTGAGAGCACAGCGCCTGCCGAAGCAGCGGTAACAGCAGAAGAAACCGCTGCAGCGCCGACCGGTGCCAAAGCCAAAAACAAAAAGGCTCTGCTGATCGTGGTGATCGCTGCTGTGCTGGTGGCAGCCGGAATATTCACCGGCTTGTACATGACCCATGTGATCTGTTTTCACAAGTGGCAGGATGCCACCTGTACCGAACCAAAGACGTGCACGGTCTGCGGAAAAATTGAGGGCGAAGCACTGGGGCACGATGCGTCAGAGGTGACCTGCACCGAAGATTCCGTGTGCCGGAGATGCGGCGAAGTTCTGGAAAAGGCGGCTGGACACCAGTGGGTCGAGGCGACGTGCCAGAAGCCCAAGACCTGTTCCGTTTGCGGTGCAACCGAGGGCGAAGTGGCAGAGCACCAGTGGAAGGATGCCACCTGCACAGAACCCAAGACCTGTTCCGTCTGCGGTGCAACGGAGGGAAAACCCGCAGGGCACCAGTGGAAAGATGCCACCTGTACGGAACCGAAAACCTGCACCGTTTGCGGTGTTACTGATGGAAAGGCACTGGGGCACGACTGGAAGGAAGCCACGCTGTCCGCACCGAAGACCTGTGCAAGATGCGGGGAGACTTCCGGCGAAAAGCTGAAGCTGACTTCGCTGGATACACCGTCGATTTATACGGTAGTCAAGGAAGTTCCGGTTGCCTTGAACGGAATGGGAAAAGAAATGTATTCCGGAACGCACAGCTGCGACGTGGTCTGCTGGGATGCAATTCCCAATGCCGATGGCTATGAGGTGTCCTATGTCAAACATTATGGATATGAGTCAGAGGGAACAGCGACAGTATCGAACGAAATGCAGAAGGTCGGAACGAATACCTTTGTCTTTGGAAATTTGACGGCACACAATGAGAACGAGTACAGTTCAACACAGCTGGAACATCTGGCAGTCAGAGCATATGCCAATACCGACGACGGCGTGATCTACAGCGAGTGGAGCAATGAGATCACAGCGATATGGGAGTAAGAGTCCGCTTTCAAAAGCGTGAGAATCGAAAAGGAGCGTTGCAATGTTTTGCACAAATTGCGGAAGACAGATAGACGACACGGCGAAGTTCTGTGACTACTGCGGAACGCCCGTCAGTGACACAGACGATGCCGAACCGGCGCAGGATCGCATCAGCACCAGCCCGGCTGCACCGCAGATCACTGTACCAGCCAGTAAACCGGCTGGCAGCGGAAAGGTGGTCACGAAGCGCTATCACAAGCCGGCAATCATTGTCATTGTGATAATTGTTGTTGTGGCAGCTGCTGCGATTGCGATTGTTGCAGGGCTGGAAAGCCACTGGAACAAAAAGGGCGACCGTGCCATTGAAACAGTTCAGAATTCTTATTTTGAATTTCTGCCGGACATCACAGTGGGCAACCTGATTACAGCATATTACGGCGAAGATTACTGGACTTACAATTCCGACGATGTGGTGGAATTTTTCGGAACGAACCAGAAGGACAATACCGGTCTGTCCATCCAGTTCCAGCAGGAAGACGACCACACGGTTTCCGTGCCCTATCGGATGTTTTGTAAGGCGGATGAGGCATCCCATGAAATCAGCGAGGAGGAGTTCGAGTCGTACATGATCAGCTTGTACGACCAGCTGGACGGCAGCACCGCCAAGGCAGATACCACAGAGGCAGTGACGAAAACCACTGCTGCAAAGGAAACCGCCGCCCAGCAAACAACCACCAAGGCGACCACCACGGAAGTGGCGAAGTCCAAGAACTATATGGCGTATATGGATACGATTGAGTTGTATGGCGGACTTGCAGATATCGCGAAAAACGACTATCAGGAGAGTGTCGCACATCGGGAATACTATCTCTATGACATCGATCAGGATGGAACGCAGGAGCTGCTGATTCGGTTTGGCGGAAGCGAAGCGGATACAGAAACGATGGTGTTCACTTTGGACGAAGATGGAACCATTCTTGATTTGGGCAGCTTCGCCAGCGGAAACACCACGCTGTATCAAAAGGACGGCAAACTCTATAGCAGCTACGCCCAGATGGGACAGCAAGTTGTGTCGGAAATTCAGATTGTCGGCGGTTCTGTTACACAGGAAAAAGTGATGGAACAGTCTTATAGTGGTGAGGAACGGAGGTATGGCGCAAAATTCAAGGGTTGTGATCTCTCCGACACCATCAAGGTGGATCTGCTGCTGCCCTATGATATAGAGATGCCGTGTATCGTTGAAGCAAATGTGAATACCTATCTGCTGTCCGGTCAGGACGGCGTGGAAACACGGCTGTATGTGGATGGAGATTTCGCAAACGTGATGGTCACGAAATTCTCTCTGGAGGACGACAGCGTCACGAATGTGATTGGAACTTACAGCAAGGCAGAGTGTCAGGATTCCGTCAATCTGAAATTTGATCCTTACCAAAATCCGAAGAGCTATCTGTTTCTGATTCCCGTAGCAGCCGATGGAACAGTTGGCCACGGTGTTATCCGTGAGATTCAGCAGGAGACCAGCGGAACCGTCCAGAGCGGCGGCTATGCTGTCAGCATCCCCGACCAGAAAGGACAGATCAATTGCCATGGCGGGGTTGTTCCGGGCTACACCACTGATTACATCGTCAATGGCGGTGCATGCGAAACGGTGAGAAAGAGTCTCGGCGACACATGGCACGTCACGGCGAAAAACAAGTGCACCAATTATGGAACCACATGGTATGAACTGTGGGATACGGATGACAACGATTACTATGGCTGGGTGGATTCCAATAACATCGATTTCTATTGATGGGATTTCCTCATGACCCGTGAAAAAAGAGCACACCAGTGATGGTGTGCTCTTTTGCGTCAGATATAGGGATATGTCTGTGAAGATGTGTTTTTACTTCTATTCTGCGATGACGCTTCTCATGCGCCGTTCATGTCTCCGGCATTCCTGCGGTGCCTGTCTGGCTGCCTGAAACGCCAGTTTCACAAAAAGACCGGAGCCAATGGGGCGCATGGTTTTCAGCATGCCCTCCGGAAAAACGAAGTGTGTGCCGTGGGGATATACAGCAATCTCCGCATCGCAGTCATTTCACAGCGGAGCGTGCCGTGTAGTCCTCTCATGTTAAAATGTAAATCCGCACATGATTCAACTTTATTTTAGAATGATTTTTGTTTGGTTTTTCTAACGGTTCGAAAATGGTCATAATTATTTTGATAAAATATCGTATTTTTTGGAAAAAGTATTGCATTTTGAAAATTGACATGGTATAATTAGAGTATGATCTAATTATATATGAAAGTGGTGTAGAACATGTCGAGAAGATATGATAAGGAGGACGCCAGGCGGAGGATTCTCTCGGTCTGTGTGCGTTTGTTTATTGAGAAAGGGTACAGCCGGACGACCAATGCGGAGATTCTGCGGCTGGCGGATGTGACCAACGGAACGTTTTATAACATTTTCAAGTCCAAGGATGGCATCCTTTTGGAACTGACAGAATTCATGTTTTCCAACCAGTTCAACATTGCAGGACAGCTTGCCGGCACGGCGACCGATCCCATTTTCCTGTATGCGCTGGAAACCTCGATTCAGATGACGCTGACGGAGCTGAATGAGAATCTGCGGGAGATCTATGTGGAGGCATATACCCACCCGCAGGTCGCGGAGTACATCCATCATAAGACGGCAGCGGAGCTATCCAGGATTTTCGGCAGCTATCTGCCGGAGTGCAGCGAGGCGGATTTTTTTGAACTGGAAATTGGAACCGCAGGCATGATGCGGGGCTATATGGTGAGGAGGTGTGACTGCTATTTTACGCTGAAACGAAAACTGCAGCGGTTTCTGCGGATGAGCTTCAGCGCATACAATGTGCCGAAAGAACAGCAGGATGCGGTGATCTCACAGGTGCTGCAAATGGACATCACGTCCATTGCCAACATGGTAATGCAGCAGCTGTTTACCGCACTGGAGATGAAGTATGACTTCGTTCTCACAGAAAAAACAGACGAAGAAACCGGGAAAACGGGAACCAACGCAGGCAAGCTCTCATAAGAGCTCGTGTTCATAGGCGTCTATCTACGTCTTTTCGGCAAATTTTGTTGCATACTGCGTGAAAAATTCTTGCCATACGAAAGTATGCCTGCAAATTTTTGCCTTGTCTGCAAAAAAAATTGCTCGAAAATCCGCATATATTTCCTATGAACACAAGCTCTAAGATATTTTGCGGAGCATATGCAAAATGAACAAGAGGTGAATGAAATGAAAAAACATTTGGGAAAACAATATGCGCCGGGGGGCGCAGCGCATAAAAAGCGAACAGCTGCCGTGGTGACGGTTATGACGCTCTGTCTGGCAGTGTCTGTTGCAGGCGGACTGGTGGGTTATCACTGTTATCAGGAAGCCAAGAACCGCATTACCGTGTCCTTTGACACCGACGGCGGCAGCGAAATTCCGGCGATGGCGGTGAAAAAGGGAACCACACTGGAAAGCATCCCCTGTGCTGATCGGGAGAACAGCGATTTTACCGGATGGTATTACGATGAGGCGCTGACGCAGCCCTACTTTTCGGATGACGCATTCGATGCCAACACAATGCTGTATGCAGCATATGAGGAGGACAGCGACGAGGTCTATGAGAGTGAGTCGGCCTATGTGCCAGACTGCGATGCATCGGCATCCATCATTCTCCAGTCCGATGACGAGATCACGGCGGAGAATCTGGGGGAGTATCTCACAGTGGACTCCTATCTGGGAACTATGCCCAGCGGTTTCACGGTAACCTCGCTGGGTGACGGCAAATACGAAATCACACCGGAACAGGTGTATCAGGCGGGCTGTACCTATGATTTCTCGACTTCCAACGGCGCTTCTATCGTTACGGAAGAGGAAGGAGAGGTCACCTCACTGTCCCAGCGGATTCACAAAGAGGATGCGGAAACAGTCGTGCTGAAAAACGAGATCCTCTATTTGGACTGGGACAGCGTGATTCGGGACGGCTCGGACTATGCGCTGTACATTCCGCAGAGTGATACGTACACCCTGACGGAGGGCATGCCCATCTGTCTGCTGGACGGCTACACGGAATGGGTCGCTGCCGGAGAAGATCAGGATACTTTCGGACAGCTGTTCAACGATGCCACGCTGTTCCTCAAGACCACGGCGGTGGACTGCACTTTTTCTGCAAAGACCGTTGCCGGTCAGCCGGTATCCGGCGACACATGGTACTACGTGACGGCAGAGGACGGCGAGCTTGCCGATGTCATTGACGATGTGGACATCTACGCAGAATACAGTGTGCCGGCGAAAGAGATGATCGACACGGCGGAACTGGAAAAGAGCATCAGCGAGAGCGCCGGCGTGAACCAGATCGCCGACCTGCTGACCTGTGCCGTTGCAGACGATGCCACATTTCTGCAAATGGCAGATGGAGATGTTCGGGTGGATGACCTCCTGCTCAACTCCCTCTCCGCCTCGGCAGCAGACGGCAATTCCCTCTTGTTCCGCAGCGGGCTCAGCATGGGAAACGAAAAGGGCGTCAAGATTCCGGTGCGTGGGGATAACATCACCGTCAGTGTGTCGTGGAGCGGTGACAGCGCCTCCAACCCGAATTTCCCCGGCGTGGATGCAAGCGACCCGAACAACAACCAGTGGTCAGCCATGCGTGTCAAGATCAACTTTGAACGGGAGATCAAGGGCGTTGCCGTAAAAGCTGCGGTGGATGTCACAGAATATCTCAAGGTGACCATGCAGGGCTATAAGGAGTGGGACGGCAGCAAGATCTCATTTGACTACGCTGCAAACATGTACTCCCAAAGCAACTTTGATTTCAGCGTGCAGGTGCGCACAGACGGCGGTGACTGGACGGACATCTCGGACAGCATCAACAGCAGCCTGAGTTCCGCCGACATGGTGCAGAAGTATCAGCAGATGATCGGCGCAGACGGCGGATATATCGACCTGTGTGATGTGGAGCTGGTGGGAAAGGATTTCTATGTCATTCCGGAGTTCCCGATTTTCACTGTGCATCTGGGCTTGAACTATGTGCTGAAATTTGACCTCTCTGCCGGCATTACCAGCAACTTCAGCTATCTGGATGCCACACAGATCGGTATGCGCGGAAAGACGGGAGAGGGCATCCAGTCCTATAAAAATGAACTGGTGGGTGCGAACCGCTATGCCTATAATCTGGATGCCTGCGGTTATCTGGGCATCAAAACCGGTTTAAAGGGCGAACTGACCCTCTCGTTTACCGGACTCCGGAAACTGGGAGAAGTCGGAATCACGCTGGAACTGGGCACGTATGTGGATGTGTACGGTTATCTGAGTCTGGAGATCACGAAGCCGCAGCAATATTCCAGCAAGGTCAACAAGTCGCTGACTGGCGGCTACTATATGGAGATGGGCATCTATCTGGAAATTCGATTGATCGCCCGATCGCAGACCTTTGATGTGGAGGCAGGTGTGACGCTGCTGGATGAGAAGTGGAAGCTGCTCTCCCTCGGCAATCGCTATGTGGCGTGCGGCATCAATGGTACCGGAAATGCCGAGTACTTCATGCACACCAACAGTGCGGATATCACGGATGTGTGCGGTTTGAGCACGACCTGCTTAGACCTCAAAACCGGTGAGCTGGTGGAGAATATCCCCCTCAGCAGCCTTGGGAAATTCTATCCGCATATCTCGGATTCCTCGTTTCAATTCAGCAATATGCAGCTGAGCATTGACGCAAGCAAGTCGAAGCAAAAGACAAGAGTCGCAACCATCGACCTGTATTGCAGTGTGCCCATGCTCACCGCTGCCAAGAGCAACGACGAGGGCTATGTGTGCATTACCACCAAGCTATACTGGGCAGACCCGAATCTGGCAGTCAACTCTATTGCGGATTTCAGCAAGACGTTCCGTGCGGTTTACTATCTCAAATTCCCCGACGGCACGCTCCGGGAAATGGATTCCAAGGAAGTGCGCATGGGAGAGAGCGTCGGCTATTTCAGCTTTAGCATGTATCATGGCGGTTACGATCACATCTACCAGATGGAGGATGCGCTGTATACCGACACAGAATCCAACGTCGCAAGCTTTGCGGATATGGACCGTGCGCTAAAAGATGTGTATCTCACAGAGGACACCGCTTATTATCGTAACGCAGAGAAGAAGCAGTTTTATGTCAGCTTTGTCTACTACGACAGCTTGGCGGGATGCTGGAAGGGTGACATGCGTGTCTGCGCTGCCGGCGACATTCCGGTTGTGCCGGAGACAGCCCTGAATACACCGGCGCTGAAACAGTGGGATGGCCACGACAATGCAGCGGGCACGGATGTGTCGGCAATATCTGCGCTGTCGGATGATCCGAAAAACTATTATTATCAGTGGAGCACTATGGGAGAAGATCCCAGCCGGTCATTGAAAATATATCAGGGAACAGAACAGCAGGTGCAAAATCAGATCGAAGAATATTTCAATGATCTTAAGGCAGAAGAAACCGGAAAGAAAACCCACTATAATCCGGAGAGCACATTTACGCAGACCTATGCTGCAAGCTATAACGATTGCAATGTCACATTTATCTACGGAAAAGATGGCGAGGAATATTCCGCATCTTCTACCATGAAGTTTGATTCGCCGATCACGACACCGGACAACGCCTATTTTATTGAGAGCGTAGGTTATCTGGAAGGATGGGACGTGGACGGCGACGGCATATCGGACATTGGCAAGGATAAAAATAATAATTTTGTATTTCCAAATGCGACAACGGATGGCCTGGTATATCGGGGAATCTATGAACAGCCTGATATCAGGGTTCACGTACAGGCGTATGACACGGCTCAAAGGGACTATGTAGAGGTGGCATCTTTCAGTGCCAAGAGCCTGCAGCAATTCACCTTTGACGGGAAAAACGTATTGCTGGATGGGGAAAAGGTCATTCTGGACGGCGACACTGTCGACTGTTTCCAGAAAGCACTGGATCAGACCAGTGCAGATGCAGAGTTCCTCGGCTGGGAACGCTCGGCATATAGCTACTATGGTTTTCAGAGTGTCAATGAAACCGAATCTTTGTCGTATCTTCAGAGACAGTGTTACTTCCGCCCGAAGTGTCAGGTCTATCGGAATCTGACCTATTTGCCCGCAGAGGGAACGAAGCTCAAGAGAACGGTAGACGGCGTGACACAGGAGCTGGACAGCTACTGTGCAAAGATTACACAGGGCATGTACTACACGATGTACTACTGGTGGGGCGATTTTGATTATTCTGTATTTCAGTCAGAAAGCGCAGATGAGGTCACTTCCTTTGTGGGATGGGATTCCAACAATGACGGCGTCGCCGACTATGGCCCCAGGGACGGCGTTGTGGTTCGGGGAGATATGACCTTGCGGGCAGTTTGCGAAACAAGGAAGCTTCAGGTCAATGTTGAAGATATTGCATCGCCCATTCCGCTGGACTTTCCGGATGAAGTTCTGCCGTTCATTACGGACAACACAACAGGCGATGGCTCCGACGGATACCATTATTCCTTTGAGGGTGTGTATTCGGATTATCTGAAACTGGACGCTTATATTGAAGGTCTCTACAAGACTACCAGATATGTTGATCCGGAAACGGGATATACGGTGTTCTATTATCGGTGGATGGCATCGACGACAACGCATACGTATTATCCCAATGGAAAGGCGGAAACCGTTTGGTATCAAAGAACGATGACCATTCGTGAAGTGCATAACGGACACACTGTCACGTTCAATGCGGGGGAAGGCGGATACTTCCAAAACAATGACGGAACCAGAAAAACAGAGTTTACCAAGGAACTGGACAATGGCACTTACTCCCTCAGCGAAATCACCAAGTATTACAGTACAACACCATGGCACGATGCAGAGGGTGATGTTGAATATTTCGTGGACTACTGGACCGATGAGAACGGCGACAAAATCGAAAACGATGAATTTGTGGTTTCCAAGCAGGGAAAGACGCTGACTGCCCACTGGTCGTACAAGGCGCACGCCAAGCTGAGAACCGGCAACCAAACCTATGGCGATTACACGAGTGAGGTTCCGGGAAGCATGTGGATGCCGGCAGGAACGTACAAATACGGCGATCTGATTCCGCCGGTGTCAAATTTCTTCTCGAAGCGGTATCGCTACGAAGTCACTGGCTGGAAAGACAGCCGTGATACCGAGGACATCATACACTCGCTGGATGAGGAATTCACTTTCTCGCCGAAGGATGATGTGACATTTACCGCACAGTGGGAACTGACAGGACTGGAGCTGCACTTTGGCACTTATGATGAGTTCAGCGAAACAGGCAATCTGCCGCTGGGAGAAGATTTTAATTTCACGCACAGCGTGATGCTTCCTCCTGGGGAATACAGTGTCAGTGATTTCCCGATTCTGAAAGGTTGGGAATCCGGCTCCTTTACGTGGCGCTGTGCCGGCTGGAAAGATGCCGGCGGCAATATCTATTATCTGAATGACGAGAATGCCAAGATCAGTTTGACCACGGGTCCCGTCACGCTGACTCCGGTTTTAGAAGTCATTGCAGCGGATGTTTACTTCCATGCCAATGGTGGTGTTTTCGAGGAAGGAAAACAAGACATCACATGGCGGCTTCAGGTTGGCGACCACAATGTTGCCACAGATTTCCCTGTTCCGACTCGTGAAAATACCATGTATGAGGAATACACCCTTGCCGGCTGGCGTGTCAATGCGACGTATTATGAACCGGAGCAGTTTCTCGCATTAGATGATGTGTTCCACATGAAGGATATCACCTATCCTGTCGTTGCGATATGGGAGATTCGGGAGCTGGAGCACCGTTATAACTATGTTTACGACGAAGAATCGCACTGGCAGGTTTGCCAGAATGAATCGTGCCGTGACATGCCGGAGGGGGAGAAGCAGGCGCACACCCTGGATGCAGACGGAATCTGTACCGTGTGCGGTTATGGCTGCGTGACACCGCCTTGCGTGGACGGCGTCTATGAGATCTCCAATGTGGCGCATCTGTATGGATTTGCCAAGCTGGTAGACAGCGGCGAAACCGGCGCAAATGCCGTGCTGACCTGCGACATCACTGTCAACGAAAATGTTCTGGACTCCAACGGGGCATTCATGGGCAGAGATCTGATTGAATGGACACCCATCGGAAAAGACAATCCCTATACCGGTATCTTTGACGGACAGGGACATTCCATCAGCGGCCTGTACTATAACAATCAGGCGTACAATGAGGGACCGGGCTATGCAGGTCTGTTCACTGGGATTTATGGCGCTGAGGTCAAGAATCTCACCATTGCGGACTCCTATTTCGCTGCAACATTATACGGCAGCAGCATTGGCAGTATTGCAGGGCGTGCAAAGAATTCTGTGATCTCCGGCGTGGAGAACCAGGCGACGCTGCAAGGAAGAATTGCCGGCGGTATCTGTGCGGTGAGCATTCAGTGCACCATCGAAAACTGCATGAACCGTGGCAAAATCACCGGAAATGACGGGGCAGCTGGTATCGTCGTATATGCGTACGAAGACGACGAAGAAAATGATGGAATTGCTTTGAGCCGTGGAAATCTGATTCAGAATTGCTGTAGCGTCGGCACTTTGAAAGTCATTGAATCGTCGGATATTTCTGCGATTTGCAGAGATAGTATACAGGTTGAAAACTGCTACTATGACAGCGATATTTTGGGGGATGTGATTGACAGCCAGCAGGTTGCCGGAAAAACCAGAGAAGAGATGCGTTCCGGCGAGGTCGCATATCTGCTCTCCCAGGGCGAGAACGGAAGCATCTGGGGGCAGACCATCGGCGAGGACGATTATCCGAAGCTCGGCGGTGCAGCGGTCTACCAGAACGGCGAAGTTTACGCCAACGGCGTTGCCAGATTGCAGGGCAGCTCTATCACTCTGGACGGAACCATTGGCGTGCACCTCTACCTCAGCCTGTCGCCGGAGGTAGCGGACGATGCGGGCGCTTATCTGGAACTGCGCTTGCCCGGCCGGGAGAAATGTGTGCTTCCGGTTTCTGAGGGCGAGATCCGATCGCAGGACGGCAGCGAATATCATGTCTTCTCGTGCAGTGTCGCTGCAAAGGATGTGTCGCAGCCGATTCAGGCCAGCATTTACTGCTCGGACGGTACGCTCATGGGCGCTTTCACCTACTCGGTGGAGGAGTACGTGGCATATATGACGGAGCATCCGGACGCATATTCTGCAGAGAGTGTCGCACTGGCACAGGCAATGCTGCAATACGGCGAGTATGCCAAGGCATATTTCGATGGCGACGCTCTTGCGGAAACGGCAGAGATGCAGAACATCACAGCGGACACCTTGTCCGGCTATGTCATGACTAAGAGCGGAACGCTTCCGGATGGCATCACGTATTATGGCTCCAGCCTGCTGCTGGAATCGGAAACCACGGTCAGACACTATTTCAAGGTGGCAGAGGGGACGGATCTCACCGGTTATGATCTGATCGAAAAGGATGGATACTACTACACCGAGGATCGGAACATTCCGGCGGGAAGCCTTGGCGTCACACGAACCGGAACGGTCGGCGGTTGCCGGATTGCGTATAGCCCCATGTGCTATGCCCGTGCCGTGCTCGGCAGCGATTCTGCGAACCAGAATCTGAAAACGCTGATGAAAGCGCTCTATCTGTATGATGCAGCAGCGCAGGCGTACCTCGGCAAATAACCTACCGCAGATTCTGCGGGAATTGTAAACGCAATCATTTCAAAGATGCTCACAGGGAAACCTGTGGGCATTTTTTTGCGGAAGATATTTGCTGCACAAAAAAACGGACATCATTTTGACAGCAAAATGCTTGCCCTGCGGTACAATATACTTACAGCAGGGAAACATCCCTCAAAGCTGTGAGAGCTCGTGTTCATAGGCGTCTATCTACGTCTTTTCGGCAAATTTTGTTGCATACTGCGTTAAAAATTCTTGCCATACGAAAGTATGCCTGCAAATTTTTGCCTTGTCTGCAAAAAAATTTGCTCGAAAATCCGCATATATTTCCTATGAACACAAGCTCTGAAATTTAAAAAGGAGGAATCGTATGGACCATTTGGAATTACTGGACGGCGGTCTGTTTGCGGAGAGCAGCCTGCTGGATGACATTCCGGCACAAAAGCCCCGGAGTGCAGATCTTGCAGATTTGCCGATGTCAGCGGCAGGCGGTATGCCCGTTCCGATCGCATTGAAAGTGGATGTGGGACAAATCGTCACCGCCTGCACCAATGCCTATCGGGATGTGGCGGTCAATCAGGAGATCCAGCGCACCGAACGGGAAAAGGTGCGGCAGCTGGCTCGGATACAGATCGCACAGATCGAGGCGGACACCCAGCGGTATCTGGGGAGGCTGTTGATTAAGAAAGAGGAGCGGATGGCTATCATCAGTCAGCTCTCCGGCTTATTGACCAAGGAAAAAATCGATGCGGAAGTCGCCACTCTGGTCAAGTATTTTCTGCAATATCTGTTGCAGGACAGTCAGAATCTACAGTATCTCGGCGACAGCCATAGAAATTAAAAAACAGGAGGAAATCATCATGGGACTTTTTGGAAAAGGCGGTATTTTTGGCGGCGGACTTTTCGGCGGCGGAGGCGGTTCTCTTGGTAAATTTATCATCAGTGAGAGCAAGATCCCGTCGATAGATTTGCCGGAGCGTGTGAAAGAGCGCAACCGTGAGAGCAGCAATCCGCTTGTACAGACAGTACAGGCGATTGACGATGCCAGGGAAGAGGCAAAAGAGATCATGACGGACGGCGTTGTGGAGATGGTATTTAAAGGAAACGAAGACTACCAGACCTCTTTTGAAAAACGTGAGAAGGCGGACAGAATCATACAGCAGGAACGCTCCAAGTATAATCGTGCCTGCGAACAGGTGAATCAGGAGATCGCAGCGTTAAATGCACACATCGAGGAGAGCCAGCGGAGAAAGCGGAAGCTGCTGCAAGGGATTCGGTCAAAACTCTCTGTGCAAAGCACAGGCATTAGCGGGATATTTCAGAACAATTTTTCCGCACCGGAGATGCAATTCCAAGGTTTCTTAGACATGGCATTTGATTCGCTCTTAGGAAAAACCTCGGCAGACGCCCGAAAAGAATCTGCCGATGCATATCTGGAGGATGCCAGGGATTATCGGGTACAGGTCAGCGGAAAGATTGCGGAACTGCACAGTGTTAGCGCAAAAATCGCCTGTGTGGAAACCGTTCTGACCGAAGAACGCACACTTTTAGACGGTTTGGAAAAGTCCCTTGCAGTGAACCGCAGTCTGGAATACGCACAAATTGCCCGGAAGCTGCAAGTGCTGGTTTCCACGTATATCATAGAACAAACCGGCAATCCGAATTCAGTTTATCAAAAGACATTAGACGAGCTGAAAACGCTCTGCCCGAAGTTCTAAGGAGGAATATCATGAAACCGCAAAAGACCACATGGATTGAGTGCCGCAACACCTCCCAAAAGGGATTTGTGGCTTTTTATATGATTGCATCGGGAAAAGAGTACTATCTTTTTCGTCAGAAGTACCGACGAGGTACCTGGAACTTTTATCGGAATGGCGTGCGCTATGAAGTCGCCATTGATTTTCGGCGGGCGAATAACGATCATGGCATGCTCAATGCTATGAAGCGGATTCGTGCCAATACCTGTTACTTAATGAAACACGAGGATGTGCAGATTCCGGAACGGCACAGACCTGTCAAAAAACAGAGAAAGAAGGCAGCCTGAAATGTACGAGAATTATCGCAGAGAGGACATTGAGAATCATATCCATAAGATCGGCTTTCATCCGCTGGATGTGATGGTGACAGGCGCAACGGGTGCCGGAAAATCGTCCACGCTGAACAGCTTCTTTGACAAGGTGGTTGCCAAAGTGGGAGAGGGTGTGGATCCGGAGACCATGGAGCTGTCAGCCTATAGCTTGACCGACCAGATGCGTTTCTGGGATACGCCGGGCTTGGGCGACGGCATTCAGCGGGATGTCGCACACGCCAAGAAGATCACAGATCTGCTTTTGCGGACGCATCACGAGCGGTTTTATTTTCTGGATATGGCAGTGATCATTGTCGAAGCCGGCACACGGGACATCGGAACAACGCTGAATCTGATGGAGCACGTGCTGCGCGGCAATCTTCCGGCAGACCGGATTCTGGTGGCGCTGAATCAGGCGGATTTTGCCATGAAGGGCAGACACTGGGATGCCCGGCACAACTGTCCGGATGCTGTCCTGAAAGCATATCTGGAGGAAAGAGCCGATTCCCTGAAGCGGAGAATTTACGAATCTACGGGAATCCGCCTGTGCAGACCTGTGTACTATTCGGCGAGATACCGCTATCACATCGATAAGCTGTATGATCTGATCATCGATCATATGCCAGATTCCCCGCGAAAAATTTCAGCGTAATATAATGAGAGCTCGTGTTCATAGGCGTCTATCTACGTCTTTTCGGCAAATTTTGTTGCATACTGCGTTAAAAATTCTTGCCATACGAAAGTATGCCTGCAAATTTTTGCCTTGTCTGCAAAAAAATTTGCTCGAAAATCCGCATATATTTCCTATGAACACAAGCTCTGAGAAAGGATTTTTGAAAATGAGCAACGAAAAAAATGTTTTGGATGGACTTGCAGAGAACATCAACGCAAGCAGCGAGATCCCGGAGGACACAAAGCGTCAGCTAATCTCCAACATCATGCGGGCAAAGGAAGAACCTGTCAACATTCTGATCACCGGTCCGACGGGCTGCGGAAAAAGCTCCACGATCAACGCAATGTTTAACATGGAGGTGGCAAAGGTTGGTGTCGGCGTGGATCCGGAGACCATGGAGATTCAGGAGTACCAGCTGGACAATCTCCGAATCTTTGACAGTCCGGGACTTGGCGATGGAAAGGAGCGGGACATTGCGCACTCCAAGAAAATCGTGGAGCTGCTGCACCGCAGAGATGCGAACGGCAATGCGCTCATCGACCTTGTTCTGGTCATTGTGGACGGAAGCACCAGAGATTTGGGAACGACATACGAACTGATCGAGAACGTAATCATTCCCTCGCTGGGGGAGGAACGCCATAACCGGCTGCTGATCGCTGTCAATCAGGCGGATGTTGCCATGAAGGGCAAGCATTGGGACAGCGTGAACTGCCGTCCGGACGAGGTGCTCACGGCATTCCTCAACGATAAAGTCCGTTCCATCAGGGAGCGTATTCAGACAAACACCGGCATCACAGTCAATCCGATTTTCTACAGCGCCGGATATAAGGAGGAGGGCATCGATCAGGCACCGCCGTATAACCTCTCGAAGCTGATGCTGTACATCCTCAAGGCAATTCCGCCGAAGAAGCGTCTGGTGGTGGCGCAGCACGCCAACTGCGACGAACAGATGTGGAAGAAGTCGGACGAGCTGGAAAACTATCAGGAGGAGATCAAGAACTCGCTCATCGACTCGGTGTGCGAGGGCGCTTCCAGCGGCAGTGCCCGTGGCGGAGAGATCGGCGGTGCAATCGGCAGCATCTTTGGCTCTGCGGGCGAAAAGGTTGGCGAAACCGTAGGCAAAATTGTCGGCGGTATTCTCGGTGGTATTCTCGGCGGCATTGGCGGATTGTTCCGCAGATGATCGGATTGGCATAGAATGACAAAGACTTGAAAAATCGCCTTCTGTGTGATATAATGAATCCACAGGAGGCGATTGCCATGAAGGAAAAACCGGAAGCCTATGAGGCGGACATCTACGAAAACAGCGGAAGCTATACGGAGCAGATTTTAGAGGATAAGATTTTTGGTTTTGCCGGAAGCGGGACGGTCGGGGATGCGGATTATCAGGCGTGCAAAATTGGCGGGGCGATGCTGACCGATAGGGAAATCGCCCGCCAGTTCTGCGACAGCCTGCGAAAACTCATGCAGGACTGCGGCTATACGGGTGCGACAGGAACGGATAAGGATGCGCTGCGGCAGATGAAAGCGTTTTTGCGCAGGGCATTCCAGGGACTCGGCACAGACGATGTCATCACAGACAAGACTCTTGGCAGATGGCTCAGCGGAGAGAGCAGTCCGGATCACTCTGAAAAGTCACGGGAATCGGTGTTTCAGCTGATGTTTGCGCTGAATGTGACACTGGAACAGTCGGCTGCATTTTTCCAAAAGGCATACTATTCCCAGCCGTTCAATTTCAGGAGCATCCATGAGTGCATCTACTACTGGTGCCTGAAAAACCGGTGTCCGTGGGAGACAGTGCAGGCAATGAAAGCGCAGATCGCCGAGATGCAGCGCACCTTGCCGGAGCTGCACTCGTTTTCCGGAGAGACGGTTCGCCTTGGAAAATCCCTCAGCGAGATCGAAACACAATCCGAGGCCGTCATTTACATCGCCAACAACGTCCTGCCGGATGAGGTGTATTTTCACAGGGCAAAGGAAGCTTTTGCAGATTTGCTGGAAGAGGCAAAGGAAAAAGCGGAAGCGGAGTATGAACTGTACCGCAATCGGGAGATGCAGTGTTTCACCGGCGAGATCGAGGACGGCATCAAAAAAGATGACAGGGAGAAAAAGGATTCCCTTGGCTATCGGCGGCAGAAAAACTCCATTGATTTTCTCCTCCTGATGATTTTTGGCGGGAGCGAAGCGCTGAAACCCAAAAAGGATTGGGAGGTGCTCATTCGGGAGAATTTCCCCACCAAGGAGCAGTTCCGCCGGTGTGCCCACGATGCGGTCACCAACGGTGACATCCTGAGAAAGTGCCTGATTCTGCTGATGTTTTTCAACACCTACGCTGGCGTGGAATCGAATCCGATGGAGTTCGACATGTTCTATGAGAACGTTAGCTTTCAGCTGGAGGAGTGCGGATTTCCCATTCTCTATGCGGCAAATCCCTATGACCGCCTGTTCCTCACGTGCGTATTTTGCAGTGAGGATGGCTATTCTCCGCTGGACTGTTTTCGGGAGATTTTTAGCTGAATCCGGTACATATGGCTTCCGCAGGAAAGGAGTAGCAGATGCTTGGCATTGCAAATATGACGGAGATTTCCAGACACTACACCCATTCCATCTACACGGATTCCCATCGCTTTTTCACGGTCTTTGCGCCGGACGATCTGGTGCGGCGGTGCGGCGGACAGTTTCAGGTGATCTGCGGACTGGAACATGTGCTGGAACATCGCATGGCAGTATGCCTGAATAATCTCCGGACACTTGCGGAACTGCGGCGTACATTCTCTGCGGGTAATACACTGCCGGATTATGTGGAGATTCACGAGGAGGGCGGCGTGCTCTGCGGTGAGAGCCGGTATTATTCCTATGAGGTCTTGCAGACGGAGGACGACATGCGGTTTTGCCGGAAGCTTGCGGCGGTCTGCGACTGGATGAAGCAGCTGATCGCCGAGCTTGGAAAAGAGCCGGTTGCGGAGTGGGACGACATCATTTTTGAAAAGGGGAGTACAGAGGCACTGCACGTGCTGCATTTGGATGTGGTTTCGGCGGAAAAATCGCCCCTCTGTTTCCAGCTCAGGAATTTGGTGGTCCGGCAGTTTTTCGGCAGAGCGCCGAGAATCTCCGACCATATCTTCGAATTGGCATCCGGTGCTGTTCCGAACCATCACCCCAGGTTTTCTGTGCTGGTGTGTCAGCTGATTCAGGAACTTGCGCCGGTTCACAGCAATGCGCAGCGGTGGGAAACGCTCTCTGCCATAGCTCATGCACTATGCGATCTGCTGGAATCCGATCCGGACTATTTTCTCCGGCCGTGTGTGCCAAAGCGGACGGCATCGTTTCCGATTGCAGAGGAGATCAAACGGGAATTTCAGTCCGGCAATCATGTGGTGTTTCTCTCCGGTAAGAATGTGCTCCGGCTGCGGCAGGCGGCGGACAGCTACCGTTTTCAGAATTGCAGGCGGTATCTGCACACTGCGCAGGGAACGGCAGAAAATGGACTTTCGGCGATGCTGGAAGGGGAGGCGTTTGCGCTCCACTCCGGCGCATCGTCTGCCGCCGCACGAATTTCCGCCATGAGAGGCATGTGCGCCGATGGAATGCTGCTGGTTGTGAAAAACTGCGACATTGAGAACGATCCGCTGTTCCGCCAGATGCTCCGGCTGCCGGCAGACATTTTGCTGCTCACACCGCAGGACTACGGGGAGTATGGATTTCCGGTATTTGAAGTTTAAGAACCTGTCTTCACAAGCGTATACAAGTGTCTTTTCGGAAAATTTTGCTGCATCCTGCGTGAAAAATACTTGCCTGCAACAAAATTATGCTCGAAAATCCACATAT
>ENA-OURU01000497-OURU01000497.1-human-gut-metagenome-genome-assembly--contig:-NODE-497-length-60870-cov-5.878583_pt1 | contig 60870 bp, 49 predicted proteins | sample MGYA00242137_ERZ509064 | MGnify/ENA primary metagenome ERZ509064 (study PRJEB26280, sample SAMEA2338777) | human gut metagenome | biome: human gut; feature: human-associated habitat; material: faeces...
TGGACACTAACTTTGCCGCCGACCTGACCATTGTGGAGGAGGCCAGCGAGCTGATTCGCCGTATCAGGGAGCAAGATCGCCCCCTGCCTCAGTTCACCAGCTGCTGCCCGGGCTGGGTGCACTTTGCTGAGATCTATGCCCCGGATCTGCTGCCCCATTTCTCCACCGCCAAAAGTCCAATCGGGATGCAGGGACCCACGGTGAAAACCTATTTTGCCAAACAGATGGGTCTGGATCCCAGTAAAATCGTCCATGTGGCGCTGACCCCCTGTACTGCCAAAAAGTTTGAGATCCGCCGGGAGGAGATGCACGCCGCCGCCGACTACCACGGCGTGGAGGGAATGCGGGACACCGACCAGGTGATCACCACCCGGGAGCTGGCCCGGTGGGCTAAGGCCGCAGGCATTGACTGGAACGCACTGGAGAACTCCTCCTACGACTCCCTCATGGGCAAGGCTTCTGGCGCGGGAGTCATTTTCGGCAACACCGGCGGCGTGATGGAGGCTGCTTTGCGTACCGCCTATGCGTATTTGACCGGCCAGAGTGCACCAGAGTCTTTGCTGCAGCTCAGCCCCGTCCGTGGCTATGAGGGGGTGCGGGAGGCCCAGGTAGAAATCGGGGAGTTGACACTGCAGGTGGCAGTAGTCTACGGTACGGCCAATGCCCGCGCCTTTCTCCAGCGGATGAAGGAGAGCGGCAAGCAGTACCATTTTGTAGAGGTCATGGCCTGCCCCGGTGGCTGCATCGGCGGAGGCGGACAGCCCAAAAATCTGATGAAAAATACCGACGAGACTCGCAAGAGCCGCATTGCCGCTCTCTATCAGCGGGACGGTTCCATGACTTTGCGTACCAGCCACGAAAACCCTGAGATCAAAGCGGTCTACGAAGCCTTTTACGGCCAGCCCCTCAGCCCGCTGGCGGAACAAATGCTGCACACCACCTATCAGGATCGAAGCGAACTCATTCATAAGAAGGGAGGAAATTCTGTGAAAAAATGGGTCTGTGGGATCTGTGGTTACATCTATGACGAGGCAAAGGAGGGAGTTGCCTTTGATGCGCTGCCAGACGACTGGGTATGTCCTTTGTGCGGCGCAGACAAGAGCGCATTCGCTCCTCAGCAGCCTGTCGGCGAACCTAAGGCAAAACCTGCACCCCTCCACCAGACAGGTGAGATGCGGCAGTTGTCCGCCGGGGAGTTGTCTGCCGTCTGCTCCAATCTTGCTCGGGGCTGCGAAAAGCAGTACCAGGAACAGGAGGCAGCCCTGTTTCAGGAACTTGCGGACTATCTGTCTGCTGCCCAGCCTCTGGTGGCTGATCCCAGCCTGGACAAGCTGTTGGAGTTGATCCGGCAGGATCTCAGCGAGGGCTATCCCGATCTCCGGGCCGCTGCCGAGAGCGCCGGTGACCGAGGCACCCAGCGGATCTGCGTCTGGGGTGAAAAGGTCACCCGGATGCTGGAGTCTCTGGTGAGCCGTTATCAGAAGGACGGGGAAGCCTTTTTGAAGGATACCCAGGTGTGGGTCTGCACCGTCTGTGGATTTATCTATGTGGGCGATAACGCACCCCAGCTGTGTCCAGTCTGCAAGGTTCCGGCATGGAAATTTGAAAAGGTGGAAGGGAGGCGCTGAGCCATGAAACAAATTGCCGTACGAAATCTGCGGTTATGCACTAAGGACTGTCTGTGCCTGTACGTTTGCCCCACTGGGGCCACAGACACAGAGAACAGCATCATTGATGTAGATAAATGCCTGGGCTGCGGTGTGTGCGCCGATGCCTGTCCCAGCGGCGCCATCTCTATGGTACCCACGGAGTATCCGCCCCAGCAGCCCAAGCAGGATGCTGTGATAGCCTGTGCCAACACCATGGCGGGGAATAAGGCCGACCAGGAGAATATTGCCCGGCAGCTGGCAGACCAGGCAGAGCAGGAGGGCCTCTATCGCCTGATGAAGGCCGCGGAGAAATCCGTCCGGCTGGTCAATGAAGACCTGCTCCGGGAGGCTGGCTATATGCTTCCTCAGAGCGCCAATGCTCATCAGCTGCTACAGGGATTTGTGGACGTACCGCCTTCCCGCGATTTTCCTGTGCAGGCAGCAAAAACACTGTTGGAACGCATTCCCTGCAATGAAACAACATCTAAATCTGAAGGAGCTAAAAAAGCGATGAAAAAGTGGAAATGCAAAGTTTGTGGATATATTCATGAAGGCGACAGCGCCCCGGAGTTCTGCCCCATCTGCAAGCAGCCCTCCTCCGCCTTTGAACTGATCGAGGAGGCCACCGTCAAGAGCGCAAATAAGTACGCCGGCACCCAGACCGAGAAAAATCTGGAGGCAGCCTTTGCCGGAGAGTCCCAGGCTCGGAACAAGTATACCTACTTCTCTTCAGTGGCTCAGAACGAGGGCTATGAGCAGATCGCCGCCCTGTTCCTGCAAACTGCAGAGAACGAGAAAGCTCACGCCAGAATGTGGTTTGAGGAGCTCAATGGTGTGGGCAACACAGCCGAGAATCTGCTCCACGCCGCCGAGGGTGAAAACTACGAGTGGACGGATATGTACGACGGCTTTGCCAAGACCGCTGAGGAGGAGGGCTTCCCGGAGCTGGCCACCAAGTTCCGTCTGGTAGCCGCCATTGAGAAGCGCCACGAGGAGCGCTACCGCGCTTTGCTGCACAATGTAGAGACTGCTCAAGTTTTTGAAAAGAGCGAAGTCAAGATGTGGGAGTGCCGCAACTGCGGGCACATCGTGGTGGGTACCGCCGCGCCCGAGGTCTGCCCCACCTGTCTCTATTCCAGGAGCTTCTTTGAAATTCACAGCGACAACTATTGATTCCATAGGAACAGGGAGCGCTGCAGATTTGATTCTGCAGCGCTCCCTATGTTTTATCTGCCAAATGCGCAGCCTAAATTTTATCCTCTAGCCACCAAGTCATAGACGGAATACTACAGCACCTTTGCCAGTGCATGAAGGATTGAAATGCGTCTTAGAGATGTTGTTGCGTCGCTATTCATACATCTGGATGGAGCGCAGAAAAACTGTGCGCAGTTCTGAAAACTGTGCCTAAGAGTATCCAGCTTGCTTATACAGACGCTCCAGATTGATGGGCCTTTTTGATCTATTTTTCAATGGTGTCCACCTCATGCAGGATATCTATCTCGTGGTAGACCGGATATCACCGGAGCATCCCACCAAGCTTTGTGACGGTAGTGGTGGCTTAGAAAGTCTGATTCATATGACACTGAAAGTGATTCCCAGCATATTCAAGCATGGTCCCATAGTGGACATGGGGTGTTGCAGATATAGTTTGTTATGGGCGTGGATTTCCCATGTCTGATACCTCTGAGGTGCTCCAGTTTGCCATTGACTCACAAACCGGACGGAACAACTTTTAAATATACAGAGTCCAATCCCACACAGACCCCAAAATACGAAAGGTTTCTTGAAACAAGCAGGGCACAAGAGTGATAAAGAGAAACCGCCGGAGCAGAAGAAAGCGGCAAAAAGGGCGATGGAGTGATGGCTGAAGGTTCAAATGTACATTTGGAAAACACGGTCAAAAATCCCGAGCCTTCGAACATAGTACCAGTATTTTTGAGGACCTTCTTCATTCCGCAGAAGAAAATAGTGCTAACCACAGATACTTTTTTCAGTATATATCCCCCAAGGGGGCTTGTAAAAGAAGTTTCCGTGTGAGAACATATTTCAGCATAAAGCGCAGTAGGAACAATTGTGGGGTGCAGGTAGGAGCAGTAGGCGATGATGAAAATTGAGGATATATTTCAAAAGTGGACACTGGATGTAGTTGATGAGCAGGCAGGTCTGGAGCGGTGGAATAACAAGGCGGACCATTTTGAGAAGTTAAAATTGCCTACAGCTAGTAGCAGCCTTGCCATGCGGCTTATAGAAGAGAATCGCATGGTCGCCCCCGGAAATCGTGTATTGGATGTCGGCTGCGGCGGAGGGCAGTTTGCTCTTGCGCTGGAGCAAATGGGAGCAAAAGCTATCGGCACAGATTTTTCAGAAAAGATGATTGAGAGCTGTCGACGTAATTGTGCTGCATTGGGCATGCAAACCGAATTCCATATATGTAATTGGCATCATGCTGATCTGGATGAATTAGGTTGGAGAGGGAAATTTGACTTGGTTTTGGCTAATATGACACCAGCTGTTGCGTCGGCGGAAACTTTTTGGAAGCTATCCGAGGCCAGCAAGAAGTGGTGCTTGATGGTAAAACCTACCCGAAGAATAAACTCTGTTTTGGATAATCTCTTTAAGTTAGTAGGGGCTAGGAAAGAATCAGAGAAACTGGATGAAACAATTGCGTTTGCATTTAACATTCTCTGGCTCAAAGGATATAGTCCGAAATTAGAGTATGAGTTTCAGACTTGGGAGACTGAGCAGCCTTTGGAAAAAAGCATTGCTGAATATACAAATCGTATCCGTTCAGTTTCTTCGTTAACGGAGCAACAGGAGCAGGAGATAAAGGACTATTTGATGAAGACTGCTGTTGATGGAATCATTCGGGAGACAACAACTACATTGATAACAGCTATGTACTGGCAGGTCTGACAGAAAATATGTAGCGGAAAACAAACTCATTTTGACTTTAATTTTATAAATAGCAGAGAAAAACGGCCTTTTGTGCTGCGTGTGGACAATTAACAACAGATAATATATCTATAAATAGATATGGAGGAACTCAAATGGAGAAAAGCGGACAGACAAAGAATACAGAGAAAGAAGAAAAGCTTTTAAAGTTGATTCGCGAGATGAAATTTGGAGAAATCCATATTTATGTTGCAGATGGGCAGCCTGTAAGAGCCGAAGAAATAAAAAAGAGCGTTAAATTTTAAATAAAAGCGGACCGACTGAACAACAGCAGGTCATACTTGTAGTTTTTGACTATAAGTATGTGCTGCTTTTTTTGTTGCTATTTTTAAAATTTCAGGTCATAGACTGCCTAAAAATATCGGGCAGTGAGATCGATGAAAGGGATACTTTATGAGCCTATTCCCCTTTGCTGCCATTGTAGATCAAGAGGATGTAAAAGAAGCCATTATATTGAATCTGATCAATCCAGCTATTGGCGGTGTTTTAATTGATGGAGCATGTGGTACAGGAAAATCTACTCTTGCTCGAGGAGCCGCTGAATTCGCAGACGTACCTTTTTATTCTCTGCCGATAAACTGCTCAGAAGATCGTCTGATTGGATCAATTGATATTGAAAAGACGATGACTAGTGGAATACCTGCGCTAGAGGAAGGAATTCTGCACAAAGCCCGTGGCGGAATCCTGTTCGCTGATGATATTTATTTATTGCCGGACAACGTGGCAGATTTATTGCAGACAGTTGTATCTTTGGGCGAGATTCATGTAGAACGGGATGGTATTTCTGATGTTCGTCCCTGTAAATTCATGGTTTTCGCAACGATGAACAGTCAACTGGGACAGATTCGCAGCAGTTTGGCAGACCATTTCGGCCTCTATGCACGGGCAAACTCCTTGTCTGATGGTTCGAAACGTCTGGAATTGCTTCGAAGACGTCAATCTTTTGATGATGCGCCTGAAAAATTTCGAGAGGCATGGCAACTGCGAATGGAAATCATTCGAGAAGAGATTAGAAAGGCAAGAGAGTTATTGCCGTCTGTGTCGGTGCCTACGGAAATACAGGACTGCATCGTGAAGAAACTGGAACAGGCTTGCACAGAGGGACACCGGGCTGACCTGGTCATGTATCAGACGGTACGGGCTGTTGCGGCCTTTCATGGCCGCAGGGAGTGCGTTGTGGATGACGTAGATGAGGCGGCATATTTTGTTTTGCCGCACCGGTCTAAGACGCCGCTGCCGCCACAGGAGGAACCTGAGACAACAAATGAGCAGGAACAAGAGCCGAATCAGTCCCCCGACAAGGAGGATAACAGACAGGATCGTGGACAAAGTCAGCCACAAGACGCGTTACCTTCAGATGGGCAAAAACATCAGAGCCATTACCGCAATGTACCGAAAATCTTTGCGGTCGGTGAGTCGTTTCAGGTAATATCCTTTGCGCACAAGAAGGATCGCCGGTCTCGTAAAGGATGGGGCCGAAGGACACAGACAAAGACAGAAGCTGCCTCAGGCCGATACCTGTATCCTACCCTCCAGCGCCGCAACAATGACCTAGCGCTGGATGCCACCATTCGGGCGGCGGCACCTTACCAAACGCTTCGCCCGAGGGGTGATACTGCCATTACGATCCGGACTGAGGATATACGGGAAAAGGTGCGGCAGAAAAAGGTGTCAAATCTCCTGGTATTTGTTGTAGATGCCAGCGGCTCTATGGGCGCGATGGATCGCATGGTAGAAGCGAAAGGGGCGGTATTGTCACTTTTAAAAGATTCCTATGTAAAACGTGACAAGATAGCCATGGTGACATTCCGTGGTGCAGAGGCGCAGGTTGTACTTCCGCCTACCCGAAGCGCGGAGAGAGGATATCGCTTGCTGAGGGAAATACAGACAGGAGGAAAAACCCCCTTGAATGCTGGAATCAGTAAGGCGCTCTCCATTATACAAAGCCAGCTGCGGCAGCAGCCGGATTTAATGCCGATGCTGATCATCATTACAGACGGCAAAGGAAATGTCAGCATTGATTCCGATAAAAAGCCTGTGCAGGAGTTGCTGGAACTGGGAGAGAAAGTAGCAAAAATATCCCAAATAGAGACAATGGTCATTGATATTGAACGCGGTGGGTTAATGCGCTTTGGTATTGCACAGAGGCTGGCTACCGTAATGAAAGGAAAATATTGCAGGCTGGATGAATTAAAAAGCCAAGCCATCGCAGATGCAGTTAAGAAGGAGCGCGAGAGATGAGTACACGAATCTATCCCTATCCCTTTAGTGCCATCGTGGGCCAGGAGGACATGAAACTGGGGTTGGTATTGAATATTGCCGACCCAAAGCTGGGAGGAATCCTTGCTTTTGGTGAAAAAGGAACTGCCAAATCTACGGCTGTACGTGCCATTGCAGGCCTTTTGCCGGAGATCCCTGTGGTAAAAGGCTGCCGTTTTCGCTGTGATCCCTTTGATGCCTCTACGATGTGTGAGAGCTGTAGGGAAAAACTGGCTGCAGGGGAGAATTTGGAAACGGAATATGTACCGATGCGGGTAGTGGATCTTCCTGTATCGGCCACAGAGGATCGTGTTGTCGGTACATTGGATCTGGAGGAAGCGATCCAGAAGGGGAAAAAGCGATTTGACCCTGGTATTCTGGCTGACGCAAATCGCGGTATTTTGTACGTGGATGAGGTGAACCTCTTAGACGACCATATTGTGGACCTGCTGCTCGATGCAGCGGCTATGGGTGTAAATACCGTGGAACGGGAGGGGGTAAGCTATAGTCATCCGGCCCGATTTATCTTGGTGGGCACTATGAATCCGGAAGAAGGCGAGCTGCGGCCGCAGCTGCTGGATCGGTTTGGATTGAGTGTACGCATCGCAGGCATTCAGGACCCGGTAAAGCGTGTCCAGATTATTAAGTACCGCAGTGCCTATGATGAGGATCCGGAAGCTTTCTGCCAACGGTTTGCGAAAGAGGACAGAGAAGTAGCCCAAAAGCTGGTTTCGGCCAGAAATAGGCTGCGGGATGTCCAGATCAGTGACGAGCTGCTTTTAAAAATCGCAGAGGTATCTATTTCCCTGGGAATTGACGGCCATCGGGGCGATCTGACATTGATGAAGGCGGTTCGAGCCTACGCAGCGTTGGAAGGGAGGAATGAGGCGACTAAGGAAGACATTCTGAAAGTGGCGTCTATGGTATTTCTCCATCGCATGCGCAGTTTGCCCTTTGAACAGGTCAGAGAATTTGATATCACTGCCATTGAAAAAATCTTGGCTCAGGAGGAAAAGGAATGAAAAATGTGGTGGCTGTCCTTTGGCATACGACCGCCTCACGAATGCGTTCCATCATTCCGGAAGTGAGTGAGCGGGTTGTGCTGTCTGTGTACTCTGCAAGGGCCTTGAGCGAAGGGACGGAGGACTTTGAGGAGCTGTGCCGTGATTTGGATACAGCTGATTTCTTCTTATTTAACCGCACCTCTGGTGACAGCATCTGGCCACAGATCGAGCAGTATTTACAGGGAAAGTCTATATCCGGAGCATATATCGGCTCTGATGCTTTAGAAAATATTACAGATACAAGCATGCTGGAAGTTTCAGCCCGCTGCAATGAATACCATACATACAGTGGTCGGAAAAATATGATCAATTTGATTCGGTATTGCGCGCACTGTGCCGGAGACATGTCGATATCTTATGACCCGCCTCGGCAGACACCTTGGGAAGGAATCTTTCACCCAGAGGAACCAGAGCGGGTATATCAGAGTGCTACTGAATTTTTTAGAAATCATCCCAGAAGCGGCAAAGGGGTAGTAGGCCTCCTGACCTCCCGGGCGAACTGGGTAAATGGCGACATGGCATGCGAAAATGAAGTGATCCGGTTGATTGAAGCGGCAGGATACAGCGTGTTACCGATGTACACGTATTCCTGGCCTGAACCCGGCTTGGGCGCAAAGGGGCCGGCTTATACGCTAAACAGATTCTGTTTTGATGAAAATGGAAATTCGATATTGGATTTCCTGATCAAAATGACTGGCTTTTTTATCGGTGGAAGAAACCAGGCCGATAATGCCGGGTTATTGACAAGACTGGGATGCCCGGTTTGTAAGCCCATCTGTTCAGTCAATATGTCGGTGGATGAATGGATGGATAATCCTGACGGGACCATCAAGGATGTAGCGTGGAGCATTGCCCTGCCGGAACTGGAGGGAAACATAGAGCCCATTTTTATTGGCGGAACCAGCCGGGACAATGAATATGACATGCGCAAGCCTGTGGAAAGCCGCTGTAAGAAGCTGGCAGAGAGGGCAATGAAGTGGGTCGATCTGCGTCGGAAGCCCAACGATGAGAAAAAAGTCGTCTTTATCCTGAACAACAATCCATGTGCCTCTGTAGAAGCTTCAGTAGGCGGTGGAGCAAAGCTGGACACCTTGGAGAGCGTAGCGCGCATCCTGCACTCCATGAAAAAGGCGGGATACCGGCTCTCTCAAATTCCTTCTGATGGGAAAGAGCTGATTGAAACGATCATGGATCGGAAAGCGATCTCTGATTTTCGATGGACAACTGTAGGGGAAATTGTAAAGAAGGGAGGGGTACTGTACCGACTGAAAAAAGAAGAGTATCTCCCTTGGTTCATGGAGCTGCCGGAGGAAACCCGGAAAGCTATGATCAAAACCTGGGGGCAGCCGATCGGCGAGGAAATAGATGGTGTTCCGCCTGCGATGGTATATGAGGATACCATTTGCATCACGGGCGTTAGTTATGGAAACGCTCTGGTGTGCGTACAGCCAAAGCGGGGATGCGCCGGCTCCCGCTGTGACGGTACGGTCTGCAAGATCCTCCATGATCCCCACTGTCCTCCCACGCACCAGTATTTTGCCACTTACCGATATTTTGAGCGGATCTATCAGGCAGATGTGATTATTCACGTGGGGACGCACGGCAATCTGGAGTTTCTTCCTGGAAAAGGGACTGGACTCTCTGACGGATGTTTCCCGGACATCTGTATTGGCACAATGCCCAACCTTTATATTTATAATGCGGATAATCCCCCAGAGGGAACCATTGCCAAAAGGCGGGCGTTGGCAACGATTGCAGATCATATGCAAACCGTCTACATTCCGGGCGGCTTATATGAGGATTTGGAGCAGATCGATCAGCTGGTGCAGCAGTATGAGCAGATTCGACATACGGATCACGCGCAGGCCCATCAATTTCAGCATCAGATCATAGACGCCATATTGGCAAGTAAGCTAAAAGATCAGATTAAAGCGGAGTTGACCCACGATAATATGGATGCCATTGTGAAGGAGATCCATACGCTGCTGACGCTGATCCGAAATACACAGATTCAGGACGGTATGCACATCTTCGGAGATATCCCTGCAGGAGAAAAGCGTGTTAATCTGATCCATGGCATTTTGCGCTATGAGGGCAACGAGGATCCCGGAATCCGCCGCCTTACCTGCAAGCTGCTGGGAATGGATTTTGCAGAGCTTCTGCAAAATCCAGAGCGGTATCAGCCGGCATACCACAAGACGGCGGGGGCAGTTCTGGAGGATGTGGACAGGCTGGGGCGGGAAATCATACGGCGTTTACTGGAGGGATCTGAGATTGATGAAACCATTGATCCCACTGGAACGTATACCATCATTGCGCCAGAAGTTTTACATGAGCTGGGGGAATTCAGTGATCGGGTATTGGATCTGAACAACCGGATCAGCGCATCCCAGGAGATGGAAAACCTTCTGTCCGCAGCAGACGGGGTATATGTGGAGCCAGGCCCTTCCGGCGTGGTGACACGAGGAAGGGACGATGTAATCCCAACGGGGCGGAATTTTTATACCTTGGATCCGGATACCGTGCCGACAAAAGCTGCCTGGGTGATTGGACAGCGTTTGGGAGACGCTGTCATGGAGAAGTATCTGGCTGATGAGGGGCGATATCCGGAGAGCTTTGGCATCTATTGGATGTGTAACGACCTCCTGTGGGGCGGAGGTGAAGGAATGTGCCAGATGCTCTATCTCATGGGGGTAAAACCGCTTTGGAACGCCAATGGAAAGGTAATGGCTTTTGAAGTAATCCCTCTGGAACAGTTGGGAAGACCTCGAATCGACGTGTCAGTAAAGCTGTCCGGCATCTTGCGGGACAATTTTCAAGGGCGCATCGATCTGCTGGATCGGGCCATTCTGGCGGTGGCGCAGCTGGATGAGCCGGCTGAGATGAACTATGTCCGCAAGCATACATTGGAAAATATGGCCGCAGGCCTGCCGTTTGAAGAAGCGGCTGCCCGGCTGTTTGGCGCCCGGCCGGGAACCTATCTCAATGGAATCACGCTGCAAATCTATGCCTCTGCCTGGAAAGAGCGCAAGGAGATGGTGGATGTATACACGTTCTTCAATGGCTATTCCTACAGCAGTGGAAGCTATGGAAAAGAGGCATACAAGGTACTGCAAAATAGCCTGAAAACAGTGGATATTACCTATAACAAGGTGATGACAGATGAACATGACCTGTTGGGATGCTGCTGCTACTATGGAGTACAGGGCGGAATGACGGCAGCGGCCCGGGAACTGTCTGGCCGGGATGTAAAGACCTACTACGGGGACTCCCGGGAAGCCAGCAACATTCAGGTGCGTACTATGGCAGAGGAATTGGGCCGCGTGGTTCAATCAAAACTCCTCAACCCTAAATGGATCGAGGGGCAAAAACGCCATGGATATAAAGGCGCAGGCGACATCTCCAAACGAATTGGCAGAGTATATGGGTGGGAGGCTACGACAGACGAAGTCGGCGATTGGGTCTTTGATGAGATCACCAAAACCTATATCGAGAACCAGGAGAATCTGGAGTTTTTCAAAGAGAATAACCCGTGGGCAATGGAAGAGATCCAAAGACGGCTGCTGGAAGCCTATGAGAGAGGCCTGTGGCAGCCTGGTGACGGACTGCTGGAAACATTGCAGGAAAGCTATCTGGAGATAGAGGCTGTTCTTGAAGAGTCTATGGGTGACGGAAGTGAAAATTTCCAGGGCGGGTCGATTGATGTAAAGGAACTCGGCGAGCTGAGCGCCATGAAACAGCATCTTCAGCACATGCATGATATGTTGAAATAACATCAAAAGGAGAGAGAAAATGAAAAGACTGCTTAGTTTACTGCTGGTAATGGCCATGGTTATCAGCCTTGCGGCCTGTGGGGCAGGAAATCATAAGAATACAAATGAGAGCACAACTGATCAAACACAAAATGTGGACGGGGACGATACTGGAAACAGTGGTGACAAAACAGACGAGCCTCAAACTGAAGTTATAAAGGATTCCCAGGGAAATGAGTTTGAGGTTCCTATGGAAATCAATAGCGCGATTGTCCTTAATTCCAGCATTTATGAAATGATTTGTGTGCTGGGTAAAGATGATGTGGTTATTGGTGTAGGTGACACGATAACTTCTCCTGCGTCTGCACTTGAGAAGGATAAATATGGCGACTGGAGAGAGCCGAACGTAGAGCTGATTTTGGAAGCTGAGCCGGATATTGTATTTGGTTATGCCAGCTGGCTGGATTCCGGTATTGCTCAGCAGTTTACCGATGCCGGTATCCCTGTATGTATGTTGGACCTTTATGTTCCGTCCACCATCATGAATGAGGTGAGCTTTTTAGGAAAACTTTTGGATGCAGAGGAGCGTGCCGAGGCATTTAACAACGATGTTCGAGAGATTCTGGACCTTGTTGCTCAGCGCACTGCCGATCTCGAACCCATTAGTGTTTACTGGGAGGGGTATACTGACTATAAATCTGTTGGAAAAGGATCTGGTGGTGATGAACTGATGCAGCTGGCAAAGGTAAAAAGCCTAACTGGTGAAGAAGAAACAGCTTATCCTGAGATCAGTGACGAATGGCTGCTAGAAAACAATCCGGATATGGTCGTAAAAATGATTTCCTCTACAAAGGGAATCATGGGAGAGACGATAAATGATCCCACAGCTGTACAGGAAGTTTACAATGGCATTGTTTCCCGTCCGGGATGGAGTGGTGTGAATGCAGTAAGGGATGGAAAGGTTCTGATTCTTTATTCTCGAATTGGCACCTCACCCCTTGGATTAGCCATGGCTCCTCTGTATATAGCAAAGACAGCATATCCTGACCAGTTTCAGGACGTGGACCCGGATACATATCTTAGCGACATGCTCAGTACGTATTGGGGCGAAGAGCTGACCGGCATCTGGACGTTTGTAGGGGCATGACCAAGAAACTGCATGGACAGAGGATGTCTCCTGAATGGGAGGAGTTCCATCGGCGCTCTGGGAAAAAGGCCAAACGGCTTTGTTTGTTGGGGATGATTCTCCTTTTATTAATCGTCTTGTCTGCGGCAATTGGGGCATCCAGTGTGGATCTAAATATTGTGGTGACCGTATTAAAGGACTGCATTACAGGAAGTACAGAAGCATCCTCTGTACAGCACAGCATTGTCATGAGATCCAGACTGCCCCGCATATTTGCAGCGGTTTTTGCAGGAGGGGCTTTAAGCCTGGCGGGCCTTCTCATGCAGGGGATTTTTCGAAATCCTCTGGTCAGCCCCTATACCTTGGGAGTGTCCAACGGAGCATCTTTTGGTGCTTGTGTGGCCATTGTTTTGGGCTATTATGTAACAGAGCTAAACTTCGTCAGATGGCTCACACCTGCTTTGGCGTTTGCCTCCGCAGTGCTCACCATGCTGATCGTATACGGTATCGCAAAAGTAGCAGGGCAATCAACAAAGACGCTGGTTTTGACAGGCAGTGCTATTGCATACCTCTTCTCAGCACTGGTGTCTGGTATCAAATATGCGGTAGATATCACCGCTCTGCCAGAATTGGTTTTTTGGCAGATGGGAAGCCTGACAGGACTTACCTGGGATGTAGTGGGGATTCTGTTGGCGGCGCTGGCGATCAGTGCCACAATCGCTTTGATAAAGGCGTGGGACCTCAACGTTATGGCGCTGGGCAGGGAGGAAGCTTCTGCGCTGGGTGTAAATTATCGCCGCATGCAGGCAATAACCTTTGTCTTGGCAACGCTTCTCACTGCGACAGCGGTTTCCTTTACTGGAGTTATTGGCTTTGTCGGGCTGGTTGCGCCCCATATTACCAGAATGCTGCTGGGAAACGATTACAGATATAATGTGCCTGCCTCGGTGCTTCTGGGAAGTTGCTTACTATTGCTGTCAGACACCATAGCGAGAGTTATTATTGCTCCGACTGAACTCCCGGTGGGCATTGTTACCTCTCTGATTGGAGTCCCGTTTTTCCTCTATTTGGTAGTAAGAAGGAGGCGAGTGGGGTAATGCTCTCAATTTGCAACCTGCATTTTGGCTATACAAAGCAGATAGAGATCCTTCACGGCATCAGCTGTGAGATTGAGCAAGGGGAGTTGGTATCTGTACTGGGGCCAAACGGATGCGGAAAGACCACTTTGGTAAAGTGTATCAACCGGATACATGATCCTTGGCAGGGGACTATTCGCCTGAGAGAGCTCCAACTGCAATCTTGCTCTCACAGCGAGATCGCCAAGCGCATTGGCTATGTGCCCCAGGTTTCTTCAGGTGCTCTTAGTGGGACAGTGATTGATTTTATTCTTTTAGGACGACGTCAGTACCTGAGTTGGAGGCTGAAGGAAAAAGATCTGATAGCTGTGATGGCAGTTTTGGAGAAGCTGAATATAAAAGAATATGCCAATCAGGATTTCAACGCATTGTCCGGTGGGCAACGGCAAAAGGTTTTGGTGGCCAGAGCACTTCTTCAGGAGCCGGAGCTGTATATCTTTGACGAGCCTACCAGCAATTTGGACCTGAAAAACCAAATTGAGATTATGGATTTGGCCCGAGGTATTGTTGACAGAGAACGGAAAACTGTCATTATGGTGGTTCATGATCTGAATTTAGCCTTGCACTATTCCGACCGGGTTATTTTGATGAAAGAAGGAATGGTAATTGCGCAAGGGAAGCCTCAAGAGGTGCTGACTTCTGAGAATATCAAGAATGTCTATGGTGTGAACACGAGACTAGAAACGTGCGGATATATCAATCCATTTCCGGCTTGAATATTGGTGCGCTTCTGACGACAGGCGTCTGTTTGTCATATCCGTATATAGTTTTACTAACTTGATGTAAGAAGCAGTAATTAAGAAGAATTTGCTGAGTGAATGAAATAGGAAGGCTCTTCTGAGAGCCTCCCTATTAAAAGTGAAAATTAATATTTACATGACTCAACATATCTTAAGAGCCATTTAAAAAGTAGAAATATCAATTCAACAAAAAATAATCATTCAGCCTTGGAAAGTGCTATCATACCAAAAAGATAAAGTTTCTTCGGGTCCCAGGCAAAGGGAAGGCTGCAGCGTCTTGCTAGTTCCGCCACATCCACGCAGTAGGCGGACATGCAGCTGATCCGCAGGTCGGGGTATGCGCAGGGCTGGTTCTCTGCCCGTTTGCAGGGCGTACAAAGGGAGCAGCCGCCGTATCCGGAGCAGAAGCAGTCATATCCGGTAGCCTTAAATGCTTTAAGCAGACGCCGAAGAGCGCGATTATGAAGATCCCGTGCCCCATTGACGGTTTCCCGGTCCTCGTAGCCACTGATTTCCCGGACAGTTTCAACGACCAGGATGGTTTCAGCCTCCAGCAACCGCTGGTGAAGCGCCTCAGGTGTGCCGCAGTCGGGAGGACAGGAATAATTTGCTCCATATCGGCCGCAGAGGTTCTGTTCACAGTAGACGCGGAATTTTGAGTCCACCGGGACCTCATCCGGCGAGATAATCGCCGCACAGAACCCCTCCGCAGCAGCGATGTTCAGTAAAGCTTGTTTTTCCATAGCAGTCACGTCCTGGTTCAGTTTGATAAAACAATCCAACACGGCAAGCGAGTTAGATTGCCATAGGACTATTTTATAGCGTTTTACGGGAAAAAGCAAATATAGATCCATATGCCGCAGACAGGACAAATGTGCTTCAGGACCCTCGTCAAGATTTTGTATAAAAATTAAAATCTTGTTGACAATACCGGGTTTAGACAGTACAATGTGGACAATTGAATAGCCCTGTTCAAGTGCCATTGATTTTGCTTAGAAATCTATGGAGAATAGTGAACCCGGTGCGAATCCGGGACGGTACCGCCACTGTATACGTGGAGGCGCCGCACGCGACGAAAGTCAGTCATTGGGAGAATTCCTGAGAAGGCAGTGCGGTTGCTGATGAGACGTGAGTCAGGAGACCTGCTTGAAGAGATGTACGTTCCTGCCTGCGAGTTATTGGGGGGAGCGTTGTTTTGTTGTGCGTGTGTTACGGGAATACGGCCGTGGCAGCTTTTGGCTGCCACGGCTTTTTATTTTCAATGCCTTATTGGACAGTGAGGATTACAAGAAATGAAAGAAGTATTTGACTTTATCAAACGAACCAAAGTGTTTCATTTTGCGACTGTGGATCAGGAGGGACGCCCACATGTGCGACCTTTCAGTGGATGTATCCTGTTGGATGGCCAGATTCACTTTTTTACTACCAACTATAAGAAGGTTTATGAACAGATACAGCATAATCCTTGGATTGAATTGTCTTCCCACGATCCAATGAGCCATGAGTGGATGCGTTTGAGCGGCAGAGTGGTATGGGATGATGATCCCCGCGTATGGGAAGCTATGGCAGCTGCACGACGAGCCCGTGTTGCTGCCGGAAAAGCGAAACAGGAATCTGTTGTTCCCCCTGAGAGCAAGGTGTATTTCCACCTGGAGCAGACAAGGGCAGAATTTCATGGCACCGGCCGTGAAACGAGAGTTGTGGAATTCTAATTTTATATTTAAGCAATTTTTTCGGGCTAATCTGAAAGAAGGTTTACCATGAAAGATACACACAAAAAGGTTCGACAATCTCGGACTTACAGGCTGACGATTATTTTAATTTTGGCTGCGCTATGCGTAGTATCCACGATGGTGTGCGTGGCTGTTGGTAGTGTTCCTTATACACTGAAACAAGTGGCAGATGTATTTCAGTTGAATTTTCAAGGGAAGACCCTTACTGATATTCTCTCCAACAGCACAGCAGAAGCCTGGTTACTTGTATGGAATGTACGATTGCCCCGTGTCATCTGCGGTGGACTAGTAGGTATCTGCCTGTCGCTGGCCGGTTGTATCCTCCAAGGTGTTATGCGCAATCATCTTGCCTCGCCCTCCACTATTGGTGTTACCAGCGGTGCCAGCTTTGTGGCCTATCTAACCCTGGTAGCATTTCCACAATTTGCCTACTTGTTGCCCATCGGCTCCATTGTAGGCTCCTTCGCAACTACCATGGTCATCTATATACTGGCCTACGAAAAGGGCGTCAGTCCCGTGAAGATGATTCTGTCGGGTATGGCGGTATCCGCCATGTTTGGTGCCTTCAATGATATTATCCGCACGTTTTTTTCGGAAGAACTACATAATGCAACCGGTCAGCTGGTAGGCAGTTTGAACGGTGTGGTATGGAAAAACTTCTATCTTATTGCCCCCTATGTACTTGTAGGTATTATCGTGTGTTTCTTCCTGCCCTCTAAGATGAACATCCTTATGTTGGGCGATGAAATGGCAAACTCTTTGGGGTTGCGGACGGAGCGATTTCGCCTGTTCCTTATTGCGGTGGCCTCCCTGCTGGCAGGCGCCTCCGTAGCCGTAGCTGGCTTGATCAGTTTCGTGGGTCTTATTGTTCCCCATATTGCCCGCATCATCATCGGCTCTGACTATAAATATCTGTTTCCAACATCTATTTTCCTAGGTTATTCATTTGTAGTTGTCTGCGACACTATTGGCCGTGTGGTAATGCCGGTGGGTGAACTGTCTGTCAGTATCGTTCTTTCGTTCATCGGAGCTCCCTTCTTCCTATATCTGCTGCGGAAGAAGAATGTAACTTGAGAGGAGGGAGAAAGTATGTACTTTGGTTTTGACAAAGTTTCTATCGCTTATGGTAAGCATCATATTTTAGACGACATCACCATGGATTTTGAACGCGGTAAGATCACTACGATTATTGGTCCCAACGGTTGCGGAAAGAGCAGCCTGCTCAAGACCATTTCCAGGGTGGTGACGCCTGTCGGCGGCACTCCGGTCTATGGGGACCGGCCTATTCGGGAATACGCACCAAAGGAATTAGCCAAGAAAATTGCTTATCTGCCCCAAACTCATATGTCCCCCAAGGATATTACTATCCGCACCCTGGTATCTTATGGCCGATTCCCCTATAAGAAATTCGGACAGGGGAACACCATGGAGGACAAGCGCATTGTTGATGAAACTCTGGAGCTTACGGGCCTCGCCCACATGGGCGACCGTCTGCTGAACAATCTGTCTGGTGGCGAGAAACAACGGGCGTGGATTGCCATGACGATCTGCCAGCAGCCGGAAATTCTCCTGCTGGATGAACCCATCACCTATCTGGATATCGGGTATCAGGTTGAAGTTCTGGAACTGGTCAAAGGACTGTGCGATCGGCTGAAGATCACCATCGTTATGGTTCTTCATGACATGAACTTTACCGCACGCTATGCCAATCGTATCTATGTGCTGAAAGACCGCCATGTATATGATTATGGAAATCCTGAGTCAATCATTGCCCAGGATAACATGAAAGAGGTTTTCAATATAGATTCACAAATCATACATGATGACAAAAACAACTGCCCCTTTATAATTCCGGAAAAGCTCTGCGTCCCCGAACACATATAGCACTCCATATGTACGCATTCGCATGCTGCGTAACAATATTATTAACCAATTAAACAGAAAAGAGGAAATTACCATGAAAAAACGAATCGCATTATTCCTGGCAATTGTCATGTCGCTCTCTCTGGTGGCTTGCGGTGATCAGCAGGATAATCAAAAAGGCACTGAAACACCCCCATCTGTAAATGATCCTGTTAATACACCTGAAAACGTCTCCGGCAGTGACAAGGAGACGGAGCAGTCTTCCGATTCTGCAGATGAAGTGAACAACGAAGTTGTGGAGTATTACCTGAATAAGTCCGAAGATGTCAAAGTTACTGACACCCATGTCATCTTTACTGATGATGGCAGTGGTGAAGAAATGAGTGTCGCCAAGAATCCCAAGAAAGTGGCTGTCTTGTTCGGTTCCATGGCTAGCCTTTGGTATGAGGCGGGCGGCACGGTCCAGATCGGCGTCGGAGGCGAGAGTGCCATTACTACTTACAAAGAACAGATCGGTCGTGATATCACTCAGGATGAGGGATTTGTCGTTGTGACCGAAAGTTCCTCCGGTACAAACTGGGATGTGGAGACTATTATTGCCGAGGAACCTGACCTGATTGTATGCTCCGTCGGCATGAAGGGATATTCAACCATCTCCGGTCCTGCTGCTGCGGCAGGCATTCCTGTCATTGGCATCAATTATGACTCGGTACAGGATTACCTGAAGTGGTTCAAGGTATTCTGCAATCTGAACAGCAAACCGGAACTGTGGGATGAAGTTGCTGAGAAGACTGCTAACGACATTATCGATATCGTTTCTAAGGTCCCTGAAGTAGATAAAGCTCCTACGGCCATTATTTTCGTCTTGTCCTCTGACGTCTTGAAGGCATATACAGTCGACTCCCAGCCCGGCGTTATATTGAAGGAGCTTGGTGGTGTCAATGTGGTAGACCCTGACAGTGAGGGAGCTTCTGCCAGTGTCGAGATCAGCCTGGAAGATGTTTACGCCTTGGATCCTGATATCATTTTCTTGTCTGCGTTTGGTGATGTTACTATGGATACACTGTTAGAGATGCACAAGGATAATCCGGTTTGGGACTCCCTGCGGGCTGTGAAGGATGGAAAGCTGTACTTCTTAGATAAAAGCTTGTTCCACAACAAGGCAAATCATCTGTACAACGAGTCCTATCGGACCATGGCGCAATACCTGTATCCGGATGTCGAATTCTAAATTGCTATTGAGTTGAGAGCGAAGGGGCTTCCTCCGCACGTACAGTGGCCGGAGGAAGCCCCTTTGAGATTACTTAGGAGGACATAGCATTGGAGCATAAATATCCCTTTTCCGCCATTGTTGGGCAGGAAAAAATGAAGCTGGCGCTGATTCTTAATTTAATTAACCCTGCCCTGGGGGGCGTTCTTATCCGTGGAGAGAAAGGAACTGCGAAATCTACCGCTGTCCGGGGATTGACGGACCTACTTGAACAGGTGGAGGTAGTGGAGGGATGCCAGTTCCACTGCAGGCCAGACAGCTCCGATCTGTGCAGTGATTGTCAGGCAAAGCAGGGAGATTTTAGGACGGTCCGATACACCCGCCGCGTGGTAGAGTTACCTGTCAGCTCTACGGAAGACCGTGTTGTGGGTTCACTCAATATGGAGCAGGCCATCAAAAAAGGGGAAAAGGTCTTTGAACCTGGGCTTCTGGCCCAGGCAAATGGCAATATCCTCTATGTGGATGAGATCAATCTGCTGGATGATCATATCGTGGATGTGCTGCTGGATAGTGCGGCGATGGGTGTTAACACTGTGGAGCGTGAGGGGGTGAGTTATTCTCATCCGGCTCGCTTTGTGCTCATCGGAACCATGAACCCGGAGGAGGGAGACCTGCGTCCGCAGTTGCTGGACCGCTTCGGCCTGGTAGTGGAGATCTGCGGGGAGCAGGACCTGGACTTGCGTTCGGAGTTGATCGCACGGCGCATGGACTACGAGCGGGATCCGGAGTCCTTTTGTCAGCACTGGGAGGGCGCTCAGAGGGAGCTTCGCCAAAAGGTGGAGGCTGCCCAGAAGCGTCTGAAGCAGATCACGATTCCGGAAAGACTATATCGTGATGCTGCTAAGATCGGAGTAGCGCTCCAGGTAGACGGGCACCGGGCAGATATCACATTGCTGAAAGCAGCCTGTACGCTGGCGGCCTTTGAGGGCGTGGCAGAGGTCGGACGCAGACACCTAGTTACGGTCGCTCCGATGGTTCTGGCGCACCGAATGCGCCGGATGCCCTTTGACACGACAGATGGTCTGCCAAAAGATTGGGAGAGTGTTCTCAATGGCTAGGTATTGTTACCCCTTTACGGCGATTGTTGGACAGGAGCGAGTAAAGAATGCGCTCCTCTACAATCTGATTGAGCCGCGCATAGGGGGCGTGCTTTTGTGTGGAGAAAAAGGTACGGCAAAATCTACAATTGTGCGGGGAATGGCGGCGCTGACAGACCAGAAGGTCGTTGACTTGCCATTGAGTGTCACAGAAGACATGCTGGTAGGTTCCATCGACTTTGAGCGGGCTGTTAAGGAGGGGGTTCGTTGCTTTTCCGGTGGGCTGTTGGCGCGGGCTCACGGGAACATCCTGTATGTAGACGAAGTCAATCTTCTGCCGGACAGTATCGTGAGTACCCTGATCTGTGCTGCTGCCAGCGGAGAGAATCTGGTGGAGCGGGAAGGTATCTCCCATAGACATGACAGTCACTTTGTTCTGGTCGGGACAATGAACCCGGAAGAAGGCAGGCTCCGTCCGCAGTTTTTGGACCGCTTTGGGCTTTATGTAGATGTAGTCGGCGAGCAGGACCCTGAGGTGCGTGCGGAGATTATCCGGCGCCGGATGGCTTACGAGCACGGGCCGGAAGCCTTCTGCCAGGCGTGGCAGGAAGAGAGCGACTCTCTCTGCCGTCGGATACAAAAGGCAAAGAAGCTTGTAAAGGAGATCCAACCCGATAAGGCGGCCCGAGATCTCGCGGCACAGTACATACAGAAGGCGGGAACAGAGGGGAATCGCTGCGAAGTCGTGCTGATCCACACGGCAGCTGCTGTCGCTGCATGGAAGGGTAGGAGCTACATCACAAATGAAGACTTGAAGGAAGCTGCTACATATGTTTTTCCCCACAGACAGCGCAGGGAGCAGGATGCACAACCCAGGGAGCAAAAGAAAAGCAGCGGCACTGAGGAGAAAAACGAGGAGGATGGGCAGGAGAACCGGAGGGAAGAGCAAGACTCTCATTCCGCCCCGGTGCCGCCGGAGCAAATCCATGAGCAGCAGGAAGGAAACGACGGTGAAGAGTGCGAAATTCCACCGCCGGAAATCCGGGAGGGCGGCAGAGATGAGGAGCAGTTGGTAAAAGGGGAGCAGGTGATGCAGTTATCTCTGCTGCCGGTATTGCCCCGGGATCAAACGCCCCGGCGGGGTAGTGGCCGCCGGAACAAGACAAAGAGTGGGGCCAACAGGGGCCGGTATGCTTCTGCCACGGCCCATCCTTTCGCTCAACAGAGGGACCTCGCTTTGGATGCCACGCTGCGGGCGGCCGCCCCGTATCAGAGCTTGCGCTGCCACGACAATTGTGCGGTGGCCCTAGTGGACAGCGACTTACGATTTAAGATCCGGGAGGACCATGTTGGAGCGACGATTATCTTTGTCGTGGATGCCAGCGGTTCAATGGGAGCTCAGAAGAGAATGAAAGCGGCAAAGGAGGCTATCCTCTCCATGCTGCTAGATTCCTACCAGAAGCGGGATCGTATCGGTTTGGTGGCGTTCAGAAAGGACGGCGCTGAGACACTGCTGGATATTACGGCAAGCGTGGATCTTGCCCAGAAAAAGCTGCAAACGCTTCCTACCGGCGGACGTACGCCACTGGCAGCCGGGCTGTTCCATTCCTGGCAGCTTTTGAAGGCTCGCAGAATAAAAGATCCGGAACTCCTCCCTATGTTGGTGCTGGTTACCGACGGACGGGCGAACAGGCCCCTTTGGACAGAGGATGCGGTAAAGGATGCAAAGAGAGCGGCAGAATTGATCCGAAGGGACAATATCCATGTGGTGGTGATCGATACAGAGAAGGACTTTGTATCCCTTCACATAGCCAGGCAGCTGGCAGAGGTGATGGATGCTGCCTATTATAAAGTTGATGAGCTCCAGGCGAATCAGCTGCGCAGCATTGTCAAGAGCCGCTCTCCTCTGGCGTGCCTGGATGCCTGATCTGAGGTGAGCGGGGATATGGACAGGATAAAACTGTTGGTTTTGCGAGTGACGGAGCGATGCAATCTGCAGTGCGCTTACTGTTACGCCGCCAGGGGGGAGGAAACGATCCCCGATATGGATGAAGCTATGGCTTTGAGGGCAGTGGAGCTCTGCTGCCCACAGGACTCTACGCTCCGGATTCAGTTTACCGGCGGCGAACCGCTGCTGCGGCTGGATCTGATGGAGGCTGTTGCCGCGTTTGGAAAACGTACGGGACGAAAGTTGGTATTATCTGTACAGACCAACGGGACACTGCTGACACCCCAGACCTGTTTTCAATTGAGAGCGATTCAGTGCGGTGTGGGTGTCAGCCTGGATGGTATGGGAGACGCCAATAGTCTGCGGACGTTCTCTGATGGAACGGGCAGCTGCGGCGCGGTACTGCAGGGTATACGCAATCTTGGAGAAGCGGGAATGCGGTGCGGTCTGACTGCTGTGGTCACTTCAGTAAACGCAGAAAGACTGGGACAGCTGGCGGACCTAGCCCTATTCCTTGGGAATGTCGCAGGAGTCGGATTGGATTTGTTCCGTCCCTTGGGGAGAGGGAATGGTCGGGACTTGTCTCCCGATCCAGATACGTTGACGCACGGACTGGAAGAGTTGAAGACACAGACGGAGCGATTGCGCCAGGCGGGGATACATTTCCGGTTTCGGGAGCTGGATCGCCTCCAAAAAAGGCAATCCGCGCATACTTGCGGCGGAGCCTATTGCTATGCGCAGACGGATTTTTCCCTGGCACTGGATGGCCGGGGCGACTGGTGGCCCTGCTCATCTTTTGTGGGGCAGGAGAGCAGTCTCCTGGGGAATATCCGGGATGGCTTGCCGCCCGGTAACTGCTTTGCGGCGGAACTTGCAGCTCCGGAGCGCTGCAGGCAGTGCCGGTCTTTTTCAACTTGCCTGGGCGGATGCCCGGCCAGGAGGTACCAGACAGATGCGACGGATAATTTGAACTGTGTCATGCACCGGGTTTTATCCGACGATCAAAAGAGGGGAGCACCATGATTCATGTATTTTGCTTGATTGCTACTGAAGATAGACTGTGGAATATGCGCCGGGCGCTGCGGAGTCTGGATAGAAGCTATCCTGGACTTTTAAGAGGACACTGCTGGTCGGTAAGGGAGCTGTGTAGCCAACCTGAAAAAATAGCGCAGATGCTGGAAGATAGCGACTGTTGCGACTATGGAATCGTTTATTTTCATGGGGGAGCACAGTCGTTAGTGGACTTCCATCTCGTCTGGAATCGACTGACCGGGCACATGCCGGTCTACTTTGAGTCCTCCCTGCCGGATGAAGTCGCGCAGTTGCTGCCCAGTTCCGGAATGACGCCGGATGAGTACCAGGCAGTCCGACGATATTTTGGGTATGGAGGCGAAGAGAACTTTCGATCTATGCTTCTGCATATCGCGCACCATGCTTTTGGAGCGGATTGCGATGTTCCACCGCCGGTTCCACCGGTAGAGGAAGGGTTCTACACCGCGGATGGTATCTTGTCTGAGGAGGATGCTCTGGCACTGAGGCGGTATGCCTCCGTGTGTGGAAAGCCTATTGTCGGACTCATCCTTCACCAGAGCCAGATCGCAAATGGAAACACGCGGCATATTGATGCGATTCTGAAAGGCCTCGAGGCAATGGATGCACTGGCGTTGCCGCTGTTTACCCGCATGGCCAATGACGAGGATGAATGCAGGGGCGTCCGGCACGCAATGAAGCGATATTTTCGATATAAGGGAAAGCGTCTACCCCATGTGATCCTTGTGCTCACGGGATTTTCACTGACCCATATGAGTTGGCCCGGAGACGGACAGCGCGAAATAGAGGAGAGCGTTTTTGCTGAGTGGGATGTTCCCGCCCTGCAGGTGCTGGCCACGCGTTATTCAAAGGAGGACTACAAAAAACTTCCGCAGGGCATGGATAGTATGTCCCTGGCGACCTGCGTGTTCCAGCCTGAGCTGGATGGTCAGATCCTGTCGGTTCCCTGCGCTGCACAAGAGGTTCTTTCAGAGGATGGCGTGGCACATAGGATTTTTGTTCCGCTGGAAGATCGGCTGGAGCGTATTTGCCGCCTTGCAGTGAACTGGGCAAATTTGGGTCGGTTGCCCAATGATAAGAAAAAGATTGCCATTCTTTTCAACACCATGCCAGGTACAGCAAAGCTAGGCTGTGCGGAAGGGCTGGATACCTTTGAGAGTGTACATCGAATCATTCAGGCACTGAAGACGGCTGGCGTCTTGACCTCCTTTGACTTTGTTGACGGGCAGGACATTGCTGAACGGCTTACAGCCGGCCTTACAACAGACTTGCGGTGGGTCTCAGAGGAAGCTATGGAGCGCTTGGCCGCAGATGAAGTCAGCCCGGAAATATGGAGAGGCTGGTTTTCAGATTTGAGCAATAAGATGCTGGAGGAACTGGAAAAGACCTGGGGAAAGGCACCGGGAGAAGTGATGGTGTCCCACGGCAAACTGTTAATTCCCGGCCTCATCAACGGTAATATTTTTATCGGCCTGCAGCCTTCACGAGCGCTGGGGGAGCGGGCGCTGGAGCTCTACCACAGCACGGACTCTACTCCGCCCTACAGCTACATTGCATACTATCGCTGGCTGGAGGAGTGTTTTGGCGCTAATGCGGTGTATCACGTCGGTACCCACGGCTCTCTGGAGTGGCTACCCGGAAAAGAGGTGGGCCTGAGCCGGGACTGCTATCCGGATGCTGCGCTGGGCAGTCTGCCTCATCTGTACCCCTATCATATTGGAATTACCGGGGAGGGCATTCAGGCAAAGCGCCGCAGCTGGGCTGTGATCCTGGACCACATGCCGCCTCCTTTAGACGAGGCGGGGACATATGAGCAGCTCTCTGTCATCGACGAGGCCATGAAGGAATACACCCAGGCAAGGCAGGTCCGCCCGGCACAGCTTGGTGAGTTGCCCCGCAGGATTTTTGATCTCGCCAATGAAGCAAAGCTCACAACGGATCTTGGACTGACAGAGAAAATATTTTCCGACGACCCCGCTGGGGCGGTGGAGAAGATTCATATATGGATGAGCGAATTGAAGAACTCTGCCGTAAAGGACGGCCTGCATGTCTATGGAAAGGTGCCGGAAGGGAAATGCTTCGACAATCTGATGCGTATGATGGTGCGTGTTCGAAACGGCAATATTCCCTCGCTCAATGATAGTATCTTGACGGCAGAAGGGTACGAGCCGGAGCGTATCAAAGACGCGCCAACGGAGATATTTGATGGAGTATCCGGCTCCACGATTTATGACGGAGCTGTGGAAGCTGCAAAACGGCTTACTGCCTCCCTGGCGGAGCACGGTTTTGCCTCGGATGCTGTAGAGTATATCATCAAAGAAGAGAAATTCCCAGGTCCTACGACGGATCTAAAACAGGTTCTGCTTTTCATGTGTGATGTGGTCAAGGGCAAGCTCGAACATATTACAGATGAGATGGACCACCTCGTGGCAGGGACAAACGGCCGGTTCGTACCGCCAGCGCTGGGAGGAAACCCGACCCGGGGGAATGTATCGATTCTTCCCACAGGGCGGAATTTCTACGCCAGTGACCCAGAGCAGATCCCGTCACGAGCGGCGTGGGAGATCGGAGGAAAGCTGGCGAGACAGATGCTGGCACAGTACGATGCTCAAGAGGGTGGCTATCCTGAGGGGGTCGCTATGGTAGTATGGGCGGGCAATACATTGAAGACTTGTGGTGAGGACTTAGCAGAATGTCTTCACCTCATGGGCGTCCGCCCAGTTTATCTTGGAAATACGACCCGTGTGTTGGGTGTAGAGCCAATCCCCTTGGAAGAATTGGGACGCCCCCGCATTGATGTTACGTTGCGGGTATCCGGACTTTTCCGTGATATGTATCCAAACCTTATTGACATCATGGATCGCGCTGTAACGATGGTAGCTGCGTTGGAGGAGCCGGAGGACAAGAATTTCATCAAGAAGCATGTCCGCGAAGATATGGAAAAGCTGACTGCCGAGGGCATTCCAGAGGAAAACGCATTGGATCAGTCCTATATTCGCGTGTATGGCTGTGCCCCTGGATGTTATGGAACAGCGGTTTCTCACGCCATCGACAGCAAAGAATGGGACGACTTCCATGACCTAGCGCAAATATTTGAGACATGGTCTAGCTACGGGTATTCCGCCCGTGCGCATGGAGAGCGTCAGCCGGAGGCATTCCGCAGGCGGATGGCCGCCGTCAGCGTCACCATAAAAAATGAAAGCACCGCCGAGTACGATATGTTGGACAGCGATGATTTCTATGGCTATCATGGCGGCCTGGTGGCGTGTGTACGGAGCATCTCCGGGAAAAAGCCTATGGCTGTGACGGGGCACACGGATGATCCTGACCGCCCTGTGACTCGGGATCTCAGCCGTGAAATGGCACGCATTGTGCGAAGCCGTATTTTGAATCCAAAGTGGCTGGAGGGGCTGAAGCGCCATGGATTCAAAGGAGCACAGGAGATCGCTGCGGCGATGGACAGCTTCTTCGGCTGGGACGCGACGGCAGAACTGGGAGAGGACTGGATGTACCAGTCTATGGCAGAGACTTTCCTGTTCCATGAGGAGACTAGGCAGTGGATGGAAGAAGTAAATCGCTGGTCGGTACACAGTGTCAGTGAGAGGCTTCTGGAGGCCAATAAGCGCGGTATGTGGAATACAGATGCGGAAACCCTGCGCCGGATCCAGATGATTTATATGCAGGCGGAGGGCGCAATTGAGGAGGTGAGCGAATGATCGAGATTCAGCACGTCTCCAAAGTATATCCGCAGGCGAAAGCGAAAGCCCTGGATGGTGTGACGCTGACCATTGAAACGGGTGAGTTCTATGGTCTGCTGGGACCAAATGGAGCAGGAAAAACCACACTTATCAGCATTTTATCTACGCTGCTCCTGCCTACAGAGGGCGTGGTTCAGATTGATGGGCAGCCTTTGACCCGTCAGCGGCAGGACATCAAGCGAAAACTTTCCCTTATCACCCAGCATAACTCTCTGCGCAGCGACATGACCCTTGACGAGATCATGGAGCTGCAGGCTAGGCTATATTTTCTTAATCTAAAGGATGCCAGAAAGCGCAGTGAAGAGCTGTTGGCTTTTTGCGGTCTTACTGACCATAGGAAAAAAACGGTCAGAAAGCTTTCCGGAGGCATGAAGCGAAAGCTGATGCTTTGCCGGGCGCTGCTCACACAACCAGAGATCCTGATTTTGGATGAACCTACCATTGGCCTGGACCCGGCCTCCCGCCGCCAGATGTGGGATCTTCTGCGTACGCTCAACCGTCAGGGTATGACAATCCTGTTGACCACTCACTACATTGACGAGGCTCAGTACCTCTGCGGTCGGATCGCTTTGATAGACAGGGGACAGGTAGTCCGTATGGATTCTCCAGCCAACCTGATTCGGGAGCTCGGTGAGGTGGCCATTGATGAGTTTGACGGCGACCATACGCGAAGCGCCTTTTTCCGTGAAAAGGAGGAGGCGCTGGCCTATGCGACTCAGCTTAAGAACAAATTTGTGGTGCGCAGCACCACTCTGGAGGACGTATTCCTGAGTGTTGTGGGGCGGACACTGGGGGTGATGTGATGCAGCGCATAAAAATATTTTGCCAAGTGATCGTCACGGTGTTGTGGGAAAAGTGGGTGGAATTTAAATTTGAGTGGATAAAAATTACCACTGCCGCGTTGATCAGCCCGTTGCTGTATATGATTGCCTTAGGCTGGGGCTTGGGCGCAACAAGCGCAGTGACGGACCGTCCATATATTGACTTCCTTGTTCCTGGTATCATTGCACTGACGACCATGAATACCAGCCTATCCGCTGTTGCGCAGCCACTCAATGTGCAGCGGATCTTTGAGCGGTCTTTTGACCAGCTCATTATATCTCCCACACCCATGCCGGCCTATATCGTCGGACAGATGCTGGGCGGCTCACTGCGGGGAATATACAGCGGTGTCCTCATCCTCCTGCTTTCTGTACCTTTTGGTGCGCAGATTCATCTGAGTATGGCTTTTTTCGCAGTGATGCTGCTCAATGGTCTTGCCTTTAGTGCGTTGGGCGTGACAGCAGCCATTGTTGCTAGGACGCACGGGGATATTGCGCGTTTCTCTACATATGTTATCCTGCCAATGACATTTTTGTGCAATACCTTTTTCCCGTTGAACCGTGTGCCGGACTGGGTAGAAGCACTGATCCGCATCCTGCCCCTGACACATACCAGCAGCTCTCTGCGTGCATTGGCCTATGGGGATGCGCCCAACTATTTAAGCATGGTTGTCCTAGCAGCCTATGCCGCAGTATTTATGATGATTGCGAATGTGGCCGTTGCGCGGCGAAAAAATTTATGATGGAGGGATTACGTATGAGTGTTGGGTTATTGGTGGTAAGCTTTGGTACAACCCACCTGGACACGTTGGAAAAGACGATTGAGGCTGTTGAAAAAGATCTTGCGGGAGCCTATCCAGAGGCACGCTTTTATCGCGCATTTACCAGCGGGGTCGTCCGGAGACGTCTAAAGAACGAGTACGGTATCTCAGTCGACAGCGTCAAAGAGGCAATGGCCCGCATGCAGCGGGACAGCGTGCAGAGGCTCGTAGTCCAGCCGACCCTGCTCATTCCTGGCGAGGAGTATGATCGCTTACGCAGTGAGGTAATGACATATGCCGGCGATATGGAGGTTTCTATGGGATTACCGCTCCTATGGGACGATTCTGACCTCGACCAAATGATAGGAATCTTAGCAAAATCCTATCCTGTACCAGAGGACACTGTACTGCTGGCTATGGGCCATGGCACAGAACACGGAGCAAACAGCTTATATACTCGTTTAGCGCAGCGTATGCACAGACATCATGGTAACTCTATCGCTGTTTGTACTGTGGAGGGTCAGCCTGATTTTTCGGATGTCGTTGCTGAACTGAAAAAGCAACCCAAGAGAAAAGCCCATCTGATTCCTTTGTTACTTGTATCTGGAGAGCATTCTAAAAATGATATGGCGGGAGAGGAATCGGGCAGCCTCCGGGTGCTGCTGGAACAGGCAGGCTTCACTGTGAGTTGGAGTCTGAGGGGCCTCGGTGAATTGCCTGCCGTCAGACAACGTTATGTCCGTCGGGCAGAAAACGCTTTTCAGTCCCTTGCGGGGTAACGCCTGCGGCAGCTGCCGCAGGGAATACTGGCTGGAACAATTCGAATTAAGGTCGTATATCAAAAAAATTGCGGAGGACAGATATGGTACATTTTGTTGGTGCCGGCAGCGGAGCCGTCGATCTGATTACAGTGCGCGGTGCCCGGCTGTTAAAAGAAGCTGACGTGGTCATCTATGCCGGATCTCTAGTAAATCCTGAGGTTCTGCAGTACACCGGAGATGGCTGCGAAATTTATAACAGTGCAGAAATGACCTTGGAGGAAGTACTGGATGTAATCAAAGCCGCTGAGACATCCGGAAAGACCACTGTGCGCCTGCATACTGGTGACTCCAGTATTTATGGCGCTGTACGTGAGCAGTTTGATGCGCTTGATGCGCTTGGTATTGCCTATGATGTCTGTCCCGGTGTCAGTGCGTTTTGCGGCGCGGCGGCTTCTTTGCGGGCAGAGTATACCTTACCGGATGTGAGCCAGACCGTAATCATTACCCGCACTGCTGGACGCACAGAGGTGCCGGAGCGAGAGACGATTCAATCGCTTGCAGCACATCGCTCAACAATGGTCCTGTTTCTGAGTACCAAACTTACAGAGAAACTGCAGGCAGAACTACTGGAAGGCGGCTATCCTGGCGGTACGCCTGTTGCCATCGTCTATAAAGCGACTTGGCCGGATGAGCGGATTTTTCGCTGCACCTTGGATGAGCTCCATAAAACGGCTTGCGAGAATGGACTGACCAAGACAGCCCTTATTATCGTGGGAGATTGCATGGGTGAAAAATACACTCGCTCCAGGCTGTATGCCCCCGAGTTTTCTACGGAATATCGGGAGGCATCCAGATGAAGGTAGCGGTGTTTGCGTATAGCCGCCAAGGCTGTCAGACAGCACGCATGGTTATGGAGTACTTCAAAGGATGTGAGATCCGGGCTTTTACTATGGCTCGTTATGGTGAGGCGGGATTTAGCCCTTTGACCTTCTATGGACCGCTTTTTCAGTGGGCAGATGCTATGGTATTCGTAGGAGCTATTGGAATTGCCGTCAGAGAGATCGCACCTCATGTGAAAAGTAAACTGACCGACCCAGCTGTGATCTCAATCGATGAGTTAGGAAGTTTTGTTATCCCTATATTAAGTGGACATATTGGCGGCGGAAATGCATTGGCACTGAAGCTGGCAGAATATTTGGAAGCAACTCCAGTCATAACTACCGCAACGGATATCAACAAGAAATTCTCGGTTGACGCATGGGCCGTCCAGCATGGGCTGCTTATTACCAGCCTGAGTGCCGCAAAGAGTGTTTCGGCGGAAATTCTGGAGCATTCTGTTCCCTTGACTTCGGACTTCCCGATTGTAACAGACTTACCAAACGGTACGGAGGAAGGGGAGAGCGGGAAAATCGGAATCTGTATCTCTTGCTTCCGGAAAAAGCCGTTTGATGTGACACTGCTGCTGGTCCCGCCAATACTGCATGTGGGTATTGGCTGCCGCCGCGGCACGACTGCTGACGATATCCAGTGTGCGGTGGAGTCTGTGCTTGTTGAGAACCAGATCCATCGGAAGGCCATCAAACAGGTTGCGTCTATTGATCTGAAAGCGGACGAAACGGGTTTGCGGAGTTTCTGTGAAAAGCAACGGTTGCCAATAGTTTTTTATACTGCGAATCAACTCCGCGACGTACCCGGCAGCTTTACACCATCTGATCGTGTTTTGCGGGTAACCGGTGTGGACAATGTATGTGAACGGGCGGCTCTGGCAGGTGCCGAGAGGTTATATGTAAAGAAAACTGTATATAACGGAGTGACGGTCGCCATTGCCGCTGAGCCTTGGGAGGTCCGATTTGAGTGAACTATCATCCAAGGCAAAGAAATTTGCTTTGAATGGAAGAAAACCGGTCGGAAAATTCGGCCGGTTTTCTTAATAGCATACTTGGCCTGTGCCTTGCCAATAGCAATTAGATTCCGGATGGTTGGATAGTTTTCTGCCCAACTCTAGGAGAAGATTGGGGGGGTGTGACGTATTCGGTGAAAAAAGCTGCCCGCATTTTAATATTGGGAAATTTTTTCTTAAAGTAGTATTGCCGTTTTTTTGACGGAGTAATGGAAGGTGTAATATGAGTATACTGTATGTAGTAGGACTCGGCCCTGGGGATTATGAGAGTATTTCCATCAAGGCGGATAAAACTCTCCGGCAGTGCGAAACCATTGTTGGATACCATGTATATATTGATCTGATAAAAGAACGCTACACGGACAAAAAAATAATTACGACACCTATGACGCGGGAGGCAGAGCGATGCCGTCTTGCTCTGGAGGAGGCCCGTGCGGGAAGGGTTACTGCCATGGTCTGCTCCGGAGATAGCGGGATCTATGGTATGGCGGCTCTGTTGTATGAACTGCGTGGAGCGGAAAATGAGCCGGAAATTGTGGTGATTCCCGGCCTTACCGCCGCCTGTAGCGGGGGTGCGATATTGGGAGCGCCGTTGACACATGATTTCGCGGTAATCAGCCTCAGCGACCGGCTCACTCCTTGGGAAAAAATTTCCACGCGTCTGATTGCCGCGGCACAGGCAGATTTTTCCATTATGATCTATAATCCAGCCAGTAACGGACGTCCTCATCATCTGCGCATGGCTTGTGATATCCTGTTGAAAATTTTACCTGCGGATCGGCCTTGTGGAATTGCGAGAAACATTGGCAGGAAAGGAGAGGATTCCACTATCCTGTCGCTTGCAGAGCTGCGGGACGCCAAAGTAGATATGTTTTGTACAGTATTTGTGGGCAACAGCATGACAGAGGTGATTGGAGACAAGCTGATAACGCCAAGAGGATACCGATATGAATAAGGTCTGTGTTTTTGCCGGGACTACGGAGGGGCGAAAGTTGGTGGAATTTCTCTCCGAGCAGCCAATTTGCGTTACGGCCTGCGTGGCCACGGAGTACGGCGAGTCTCTGCTGGCTCCGGCGGGCAACCTTACCATCTCCGCTTGCCGCCTTACGGAGGGAGAGATACAGGCGCTGCTGCGGGCAGAGCGTTTCGATCTGGTGGTGGATGCTACTCACCTCTACGCTACTGCGGTGACAGAGAATATCGCCACCGCTTGCTCCAGTGCCGGTACACCTTATTTGCGACTCCTCCGTTCCTGCAGTGCAGCTCCGGAGGGGGCAGTATTCGTGCCGGATACCTTTCATGCGGTGGAATATCTGAACCATACAGAAGGGAATATTCTGCTGACGACGGGTAGTAAAGAACTGTCCTTTTACAAAAGCATCAGGGGTTTTTCCAAGCGGGCTTACGCCCGAGTGCTGCCGGTAGACACATCCTTGGTTGCCTGCCAGGATGCGGGGCTGGCACCATCTCATATCATTGCCATGCAGGGGCCTCTTAGCAGCCAGATGAATGCCGTCATGCTGCGGGCTACAGGTGCGAAATACCTGGTCACGAAGGAAGGAGATGCTCCAAGTGGCTTTGCTGAGAAAGTTACCGCTGCAGAGGAGACGGGGGCTACCTTGGTGGTCGTCGGCCGCCCACCCCAGCGGGAGGGCCTTTCCCTTTCCGATATGGTGGGGCTGTTATGCCGGCGTTTTGGGCTCACTTGGCGGCCCCGAGTATCTGTGGCAGGGATTGGCCCCGGCCGCAACGAATTGATGACCCGGGAAGTCTGGCAGGCTATTCAGGATGCGGACTGTCTCATTGGTGCGGAGCGGATGTTAGCTGCGGCAAGGCCGAGCCAACCAGTATTTGCCGCCATCAGGGCGGAGACCATCGCGGAGTATATCCGGGAACACCGGGAGTTTCACAGCTTTACAATGGTGATGTCCGGCGATACGGGCTTTTTCAGCGGAACCAAGAAGTTGCTGCCACTGTTGGCAGACTGTCAGGTGGAGGTGCTCCCGGGCATCAGCTCCTTATCCTATTTCTGCGCTCGCCTGGGCATATCCTATGAGGATGTGGCGCCTGTCAGCGCCCATGGCCGTGCCGTGGCCATTGCCCCGATCCTGAGAGGTGGACGTGGTGCCTTCGTTCTGGTAAGCGGCGAGGATGGCGTGGCGGCCCTCTGCCACCGGCTGACGGAGGCGGGCATGGGCAGCGTATCGGTCACAGTGGGAGAGCACTTGAGTTATCCCGATGAGAGGATCACAAGTAGTACAGCGGAAGAACTGACGGAGGAATCCTTTTCGCCGCTGAGCGTCGTGTTGGTTCAGGGTCCAGGCACCGCCGTTGTTCCCTACGGCCTGCCTGACGAGGCATTTCTCCGGGGCGGAGGAAGAGCGGGCGTGGTGCCTATGACCAAGAGCGAGGTTCGGGCGGTGTGCCTATCCAAGCTGCAGCTGCCGGAGGAGGCGATATGTGTTGGGACATAGGAGCAGGTACAGGCTCTGTGGCAATTGAGATGGCTCTACAGGCTTGGCGCGGGCAGGTGTACGCAGTGGAGTGTAGGGAGGATGCCTTGGAGCTTCTCCAGAAGAACCGTTGTCGATTTGGGGCTGAGAACCCTGAAGATAGTGCCCGGGACCGCACCGGAGGTCTGTAGATGACTCCCTCTACCTACCCACGCTTTTATCGGCGGCAGTTCCGGTAATCTCCGTGAGATTATCTACCTCCTGCGAGAAAAGAATCCCTAGGTGCGTATTGTTGCTACAGCTGTAACCCTGGAGTCCATATCAGAGTTGACATCCATCGTAAAGGAGTTATCTTTTGCGAATACGGATTATGAGGCCTTTCCCTGAAGTGGCCAAAGACAATATTGCTGGCGGCTACCATTTGATGCGGGGACAGAACCCCGTGTATATCTTTTCCATCTAGGCTGATAGTAGCGATGTAAAAGACAAAGCTATTTTTGCCCTTCAGGATATAGTTTCTTGTGTTATAGAAATATATAAAAATTCTTATAAAATCTGCGTACCGCCAGTTCATCATAAAATTGAGCTGGCGGCAATTTGTGTGCATATTTATAAAATGGCATATTTGCTCCTGGGAGACGTTGTATAGTAGCGGAGTTGATTTACATTCATGCGGTTAAAATATACAATTGCTTCAGGAAGTATAATCAGTCATATTTTTAATTCAGAAAAATTGATATATATAAATTATATAATTGCATTCAATTATTTTGAAGGAGAATTTCGGCATACTTTACGAGTGTAAAACAATGATCAATTTCTCACTCCAGTATGCAACAAAGCGAAAAGATTATGGTTTCTAATTTTCAAAAAATAATTAGAACAATACATTTTCATGCATTTTTCTTTTTGATTAAAAAAATAGTTTGTTTCAAATAGGCAAGGATTTTGCCTGTTTAGCTGTTACCATGGTCCCAAATCGAAAAAGCGAAAGGGACTGTGGGCATGCTGCCAAGTGAACGGCGTCAAGCAACCATCGAGCTTTTGTGCCAGAGACGGCACGAGACGATGAAAAACCTGGCATCGGAATTCGGCGTTTCACTTCGAACGATTCGCTACGATATTGAAACTCTTTCTCTGTACTACCCATTGACAACTCTACAGGGAAGATACGGCGGTGGAGTATATCTTGTAGATGATTATCGTTTGAGGAGCAGACATCTGTCACCGAAACAGCAGGACTTGTTGGAGCGGCTGGCTAGCACGCTTATCGGTGAGGATCTGGAGATCATGCTGAGTATCCTTCGTGATTTTGCTCTAAAAAAGGCTGACAAGGCTATACAGCACCTCGAAAAGTAAATATCCGCGTATACATACGTTCCTGGCGGGACGAGCGAAGGAAAAGATTGCGCCAAGACCACCTGTGGCGACGAGCCATAAAAGACGGCGAGGCAGGTGGCGAGCGGATCCAACTTTTTCCAAGCAGTTATGGCAAGCTGCCGCCACGACTCCCGCCATACATAATGATACTTCTGTCTACGGGCAGCTCGGAGAGATCCTCGGAGGGGTGAGAGTCCCATGAGACGGCGCCAGCCGTCGTGTATACGTGCCGCGATCTGGGAGGTGCATAGTACAAAGCAAATTGCAGGGCGGCAGAGAGGACCTCTTTCTGCCGCCCTTTCACAGAAAAGGCAAAAGGAAACGGATGATACGATGTGGTCCGCTTCCTTTTGCCTTTTTACAGAAGAACAGGAGGATGTCCAGATGAAAGATGTACAGCCTATCTATCACACCTTTGACGAACTTCCGGTCATGCTATCCATCCAGACCGTGGCCCATGTCCTTGGGATCTCCCGGGCCAACGCCTATGAATTGGCCCACAGCAAGAGTTTCCCCGCCATCACTATCGGATGCCGGATTGTTGTGCCCAAAGACCATCTGCTCCAGTGGATCGAAAGCAAGCTGAACATGGATGGACAGCGGGCCCGGAGGTAAAGGCATGGCGAGGCGCAGAGCAAAAGGGGAAGGCAGCATTCGGAAACGGAGCGACGGGCGTTGGGAGGACCGGTACACCGCGGGCCGTGATCCGGCAACAGGGCGTCTGATCTATAAAAATGTCCTGGCGAAAACCCAGACAGAGTGCCGCAGCAAGCTGCGGGAAGCGATTGCCGTCAGTCGGCAGGAGCAGCTTGTATCTGCCGCGACGATCCAGCAAGTCCCGGAGCCGCCCCGGAAAACGTACACTGTGGAGGAGTGGCTTGCCGCGTGGTATGAGTTCTACGCCAAACCAAATCTCCGGGAAACCACCAGGGAGCAGTACAGCAATTTCATCCGGAACCACCTCGTCCCACGGATTGGAGCGATACCCCTGGATGAACTGACGGGCCTGGGATTGCAACAGATGTATCACGCCTTGCGTACCAACGGAAAGTACCACCAGAATAGAAAGGGGGACCCGGGACTCAGCCCCGAGACTGTCCGAGGCATCCATATGCTGCTCCACAGCGCATTGGAACAGGCGGTAAAGGAGGGACTGCTTTCCAAGAACCCTACCAACGACTGTAAACCGCCCCGGTTGGAGAAGAAGGAGATGCATGTCTTGCAGCCGGAGCAGGTGGGCGCCTATCTGAAGGCCGCAGCGGACCGAAATGTGCTTCCCATGTTTTACCTGGAGCTGGTCAGCGGCCTCCGGCGGGGTGAGCTCCTGGCCCTTCTCTGGACAGATTTGAATGTTGAGAAACGGACCATATCCATAAACAAGTCTGTGTTGGGACGTAACGGAGAACTGGTAGTGAGCGCGCCGAAGACCCGGCACTCCATTCGGACGGTGACGATCCCGACCCACGCGGTGGAGCTGCTGCTTTCAGAGCATGCCAGGCATCCGGATAATCCATACATGTTTCCGTCGCCGGTAACCGGCACCATGTACCACCCGGACGCGGCCACCAGGATTCACCGTAAGATCCTGAAGGAGGCTGGAATCGAACCCATCAGTTTTCATGATTTACGGCACACCTTCGCTACGCTGGCATTGCAGAACGGCATAGATATCAAGACCTTGTCCCAGATGCTGGGCCATTTCTCCTCTGGATTTACGTTGGACACCTACACCCACGTTACGGACCGGATGCAGGAGCAAGCGGCGGAGAAGATCGGAAATTTCATGGAGATGGCGATGTAGGGAGGTGTCCAATGCTTCCAAATCGTCTGCTTCCGTTCATCGGTTAATGGGTCAGATAATGGGTCAAAATTAGAAAACAGCAACAAAAAATCCTCTGAAATCATTGATTTCAGAGGATTTTTGGTCCGAGTGTCGTTTAAGGGTTTTGGAAAATTACAAAGGTAAAAATATATTGGGGGCGAACAATCGGTATTTCTATCAAATGGTAAGGTCAGGTTTGCTTTATGGAAAATTGTCATTTTTGGCTTTACAGATTACAAAAAGAAGTTCCTTTATGCTCCATGTAAAGAAAGCAAGACTTACCACCATTGTAAATATTTCAGAAAAAACTATTTTGGGCAAATATTGTTCATCAATTCTAATGGTAACCAAGCCCAATGATATAAGAATAGTTGCTACATTAAATACGATTCCGATAATTGAAACTCTATACAATGTGTCTAAATACCCATAATTCCAAAGACGCTCTATTCTTGGCTTATCTGTAACGGATAATAAAATGCTTATTCCTGTAAATTGAAAACCAGCTAAAACTGAACTTAGTGATATGGCATTGTAATGAAAACTTTCCCTCTGTTCAACAATAAAATCAAAAGAAAGTATACGTAGCAACCCAAATCTATATAAACAAGCTATTACTGCAAAAAAGAGGGCAATTTTGATCCATCCTTTTAGCGAGCGTCTGTTGTTCACTAAATCACCCCCCCATTTCCTTATTTAGTCTATGCGCGTATATCTGAGTAGGTCATTTTTATTTTGTAGGTATGTCTTTTTTAGTGCCTCTAAAAAGTCGTCTTCCGTTAATGTATTGTGATCCTTTGGATTTCCAAGCGTTACTTTCCGAGTAAAATTATAATCCATCAAATCATAAGTTTGCATCGATTCAGTATAGTCTTTCGCACGGACTTTTAATTTTCTGAGTCCATCGCCGAAACGTCCAACCAATGCATCAACAAGATTGGAAAGGTTGCTACTCCGTTCAAAGACGTTCTTATTTCGATTTGCGACAATATCATAAGTGGCTTCGCGGTATTTTACGTTTCGTAATGCATCAAATTCATTTGCTCCGACATCAACAACATTTGCGAGAACATCATCATTAGGAATGGTAACTGTAAAAGAGATTTTCCCTATAATATTTTTATGAGCAATCAATTGAATTATATCATCGGTTAAAATTGCTGCAAGTCGTGCAGTTATAGTTCGTCCAAAATCATGAGATGAAAATAAAGCGCCTAAAGCGTTAATTTTGGGAGCGCCCTGAATTCCAATATAGCTGACTACTCCTGTTTCAAAATCAATTAAACAGTATGTGAACAACTCTAGGTTTTGATTAGGTCCCATCGGAACATCATTAATTTCCAGAGTTCTTTCATCGCGAATTCCGACGGTATTTGCAGAATTGGGTTGTCCAATTCTTGCAAATACCATTGAATCATTGATTGAAATTACCTCAACTACTACTGTAGAACGCGACAAATTAACTGTTTTTGCACGGCATCCATTATGTAACTCTTGCATGGAAGCATATATTTCTTGAAATAGTTGGAGGGAAACGGCATTTGTGATTGGCGTAATACGAGTTACAAGGTGTCCATCAGCATTGCGTCCAATATTTTCTTCTTCTACAATAAGCCGATAAAAATAAACGGTTCGCTTATTAGCAGGCATAATTCACCCCCCTCTTCAACTGTTACATATTATACCATAGCGTATTCTATATTGCGACATTTTTCTTGTGGAGTTGACTAACTGCTGAAATTAGAGAGATGTAAGGCATTTGAGAATAGTTAGCAGGAGTTGACTTACGATATAACTTTGGGACAAAATGTCCCAAAACGTCTACCTCAACATGGCTCGGGTGGTATATCCCCCGTCGCCGCATATTGTTCAGAACAGCCGGGAGCTGTCTGTCAAGGGTGCATAGCACCGCCGTTATACCGGCGGCTTGCTCTTGACTGACGGCCCTGGCTGTTCTATTTTCTGGCGGCATGACGGGGGTATGTCCTCCAGAGCCGCCCCCTTTCCCAAGATTGGGAAAGGGTGGGGGATAGGGTTGAACATCACGGAGGTTTTACTTATGAATTTTACCAACAGCCCCTATGAGTGCATGATGAAAGAAATCCCTCGTTATAAGAAGCCCGCCCCGCAGAAGGCCCCGGAAGGATCGCCTTGTGCGGGGTGTTCTTATTGGCATGGTATCATCTGCATTTTCTGTTATCGGAAGTATCTAAGAGCAGAGCTGATATGTTAGCATTTATTCTCAAATGACGCCCAGTTTGCAAGTGGTTCCAGCCACAGTCTTGGAGGGGCAATATGATTCCTTACCTATTCTGGATTTTCCAAAATACTGCTAACATTTTGTTTCGGAGCAGCGGGAGGCACTTGTGGAAAAATAGGCCTCAAAACCACCCCACCTGCAAGGGTTTGCAGGCATCGTTTTGGAGCGGATAATATGATTTCCTTGTACGCTTATTTTCGGAAAAATACTTTCCACTTGGATGCACCAGGGACGGTTTAGACCGTCCACCGGTGTTTTTCTTTGGGACAATTTGTCCCAAAGTTAAGGCCCTTGGGCTGCAGACAATGCGCTGTGCGCCGGGTTTGGGGAGACTCCCCAACAAGCGCTTTTGCGGTCCCCTCGGGCTGCAAAAAATAGCAAGTGTGGCCACACTTGCCCTGCTTGCGATTAGTGCGCTGCCCCAAAACAAGGGGGTATTTGGCTTGCTTGACTTATATCTCATACTTGTGATGTGTTGCGCACAAAACTATAATGGCCTTAGGACATTTCTGCAACATTTCAGCTTTAAGATAAAAAAGAGAGGAAGTGAGTGCATGAGAAGAATATTGATTGTGGAGGATGACACTCTCCTGAATCGTACTTTGGGATATAACCTGGCATCTGATGGCTATAATGTCACATCAGCTAGCAACTATAAAGGCACTGTTCAACAGTTAAAAGAGAAAGAATTTGATATTGCTCTCCTGGACATCAATCTGCCCGATGGCAGCGGTCTGGACCTTTGCGAAGAAATTCGGGGACGCGGCCAGCACACCTATATCATTTTCATTACAGCCAACGACAAAGAAAGTGCTATGCTGAAAGGCTATGAGGCAGGCGGTGCGGACTATGTGACAAAGCCCTTTTCGGTGACGGTGCTGTGCAGGAAGGTGGCGGCGGTCTTTGCCAATCTGGAACTACGCACGCCCCGGCACGATCTGTTTGACGATGGCTTTTTGAAAATCGACTTTTCCGAGCAGCGAGCATCCCTCGCCGGGGAGCCGCTGGACTTTACGCCAAAGGAATACCGTACTCTGTTCCTGTTTGTGAAGAACCCTAGGATCATCCTGACCAAACGGCAGATTTTAGAGAAGCTGTGGGACATTGATGGGGACTTTGTGGACGAGCATACCTTGACCACCATCATCAGCCGTATCCGCAAAAAAATTGAAACGAACGAGCACAAATATATCAAGACGGCCTATGGTATGGGTTATCAATGGATCGGTGGTGAGCCAAAATGAAACTGGAAAACTTGTCCATAAGGAAATTTCTGTGGCTCATTCTCTGCGGTGTCCTTGCGACCTCGGCGCTCTTACTGTTTGGTCTGTTCTGGATCACGAAAAATCTATGGGTGGTTTTATATGGAGGGGTTCTGGTTATTGCGCTTTTGGCCTGGGGTGGAGTTTTCCTGTATTACTTTGAAAAGAAACTGACTTTGTTTACCGATAGCCTGTGCCGGACGCTGGATGACATGATGGACAGCGCTGCACGGCCTGAGATGGATTATGAAGCAGAAACGCTGCTTGCACGGATCAGTCACCGACTGGAACGACTCTATAATGTCATGCAGAAAAGCCGAGATACCATCGCAAAGGAAAAATCCGACCTACAATCCCTGTTGTCGGATATTTCCCATCAGACCAAGACCCCTATCGCCAATTTGAAGATGCTCAACGAAACCATGCTGACCCGCCCTATTTCCGAAGAACAGCGGAAAGAGTTTTTGCAGGCTACCGGCAGTCAACTTGATAAGCTGGACTTCCTGATTCAGGCGATGGTGAAAACTTCCCGTTTGGAGTCCGGTGTGATTACTCTGGAAAAAAAGGATGCACTCATAGAAGAAACACTGGTGAAGGCAATCAATGGGATTCTGGCGCCAATGGAGAAAAAGAAAATAGAATTGACCGTGCACTGCCCGGAAGGACTAACCGTTTCCCATGACAGCCGTTGGACTTCCGAAGCCCTGTTCAATCTGCTGGACAATGCTGTGAAGTACACGCCTGCTGGCGGCAGTATTCATGTGTCTGTTCAGAATTGGGAAATGTATCTGAAAATTGATGTGGCTGATACAGGCCGAGGTATCCCGGAACGAGAGCAGGCCTCGATCTTCAAGCGCTTTTACCGAGAAGAAGCGGTACATGAGGTAGATGGTATCGGCATCGGCCTATATCTGGCGCGTGAGATCATTACCATGCAAGGCGGGTATATTTTGGTGACTTCCGAGGTTGGAAAAGGGTCTACTTTTTCGGTATTCCTGCCACGAAACTAATCAAGCGGGGGTCTGCCTATGTAGACCCCCGCTTTTTCAAAAGATTACAGCAACATGGATTTTAGGACATTTCTGCAACATTTGGCCGTTATCCTTTTTGCATCAAGCAAAGAAAGGCGGTATTCCTATGAGTATCCTACAAACAAGTGATTTGAAAAAATACTACGGCACACAGCCCAATATCACCCGTGCCCTGGACGGTGTGACCTTCTCCGTAGAGGAAGGAGAGTTTGTGGCCGTGGTTGGTACATCCGGTTCTGGAAAATCCACTCTGCTGCACATGATGGGCGGCCTGGACACGCCTACTTCGGGCAGCGTCATGGTGCGGGACAAGGAACTGGCAAAGATGAATGACGAGCAGCTTACTATCTTCCGCCGCCGCAATATCGGCTTTGTGTTCCAGAACTACAACCTGGTGCCGATTCTCAATGTGTATGAGAACATTATCCTTCCCGTTGAGTTGGACGGCGATACAGTGGATAAGCGCTTCCTGAACGAGGTTGTGAAAATGCTGGGGCTGGAAGATAAACTCCAGAATATGCCCAACAACCTGTCAGGTGGTCAGCAGCAGCGCGTAGCGATTGCCCGCGCCCTGGTATCCAAACCGGCCATTGTCTTGGCCGACGAGCCTACCGGCAATCTGGATAGCAAGACCAGCGCCGATGTGCTGGGTCTGCTCCAGCGCACCAGCCGGGAGTTTAATCAGACCTTGGTGATGATTACCCACGACAACAAAATCGCCCAGCTTGCCGACCGTATTGTGCGAATCGAGGACGGCAAAATTGTCGGCTAAGGGGGTGAGAAAATGACATTGCCATTTGAAAATGACACCAGCGCAGTCATTCAGAAACTGACAAGGAGAAGTCTGAAAGCCAACAAAAAGCGAAACTTTTTCCTTGTCATGGCCATTATGCTTACGACCTTGCTGATCGGCTCTGTTTTCAGCGTTGGCATGAGCCTTGTAGAATCTGTGAAGATGGAGCAAATACACCTTGCGGGTACGACGGCCCACGCTGCTGTGGGCCATCCTACGGCTTCACAGATCGAGCAGCTTCACAATTTGGATTATGTGAAAACGGTGGGAACCGGCAACTGTGTCGGCTATGTAGAAAATACGGCGGAAATGGGAAATATCAGTTTGACCCTGCATTATTTTGATGAAACAGAATGGGAAGAACTGCGCGCTCCTGCCTATGTGGATGTAGAGGGCAGCTATCCAGAGAAAGAAAATGAAATCATGGTTTCTCGTGCGGTTTTGGAGCGGATGGGAATTGATGATCCATCTATCGGTATGGAAATCCCCCTTGCCTACTATACAGACAGCGACAAGAAAGGGGCATTGATGGAGGAAACCTTTTGCCTGTCAGGATGGTTTACAAGTTATGCCTTTGTCCAATCAACCGATACTGCAGATGTGATTTTCGTTTCCCAGGAGCTGTCACAAAAATATGGAAAGACCGTGGAGAAAGACGGCTCTGCATCGGTGAGATTTGTAGACGAAGCGCATATTTCTGAATATTGCGACGCATTGGTATCCGATCTTGGGTTATCAGAAAATCAACCCATTGCAACGGTACAACTCTATGATACAAGTGCAGGACAGGAAACAGCCACCTTGCTTTCTCTGTGCGCTGTTGCGGTGTTTCTGATTTTTACCGGGTATCTGCTGATCAATAATATCCTGTATATTTCAATCTCCCGTGATGTGCGGTTTTACGGACTGCTCAAAACCCTTGGAGCAACACCCAAACAGATCAAGCGGGTCGTTAGAGGGCAAATCTTACGGCTTTGCCTCATTGGAATACCGGTTGGTATCGTTCTTTCGCTCATACTCTCGCTTGGAATTGTTCCATTCTTTATATCTGCCCTTGATGCTGTTTCCGCAGATGGAGCTGTTGTATCTTTCTCACCGCTCATCTATGTGGGCGCAATTATTTTTCCTCTATTTACAGCAATGCTGGGTGCATCGAAACCAGCCAAAAAAGCAGCAAGCATTTCTCCCATAGAAGCACAGAAATATACGGGAGTGACTGGAAGTATAAAAGGTGTTCGGTCGGTTGCTCACGGAAAACCCGTGCGAATGGCTTGGCGCAATATTTTCCGGGACAAAAAGCACACGGGGATCGTATTGCTTAGTCTGTTTTTAGGTGTAACGACTTTTTTAACGGTCACAACATTAGTTTTCAGCACCGATATATCGAAGTATATTGATTCTACCTTTGAAAGTGATTTTGTGCTGAAAAACAGTGCATGGCCTGCACAAAGCCTTGATAATTCATTGGCGGAGCAGCTTATGTCAATTCCAGGAACGGAAAATCTGCATACCACGACATGGGAGGAAATGAGCCTGGATTATTCTGATGATTTTAGAGAATACATTGCCAATCACCCTATGCAGGAGCAGATTACAGGTCTATCGGAGCAAACCATTGCGGATAATTTCAAAGGGTTCCTTCTCGGAGTTGACGGGGAAACACTGACAGAGTATCGCGATGCGCTTGGCAACCCCATTGATGTGGAAGCGTTCGAGCGTGGGGAAATCACATTGATTGCAACAGACAATCCCGAATTGTTTTCCAACATTGAGGATTTGACAGTTATGCCCTCTTATCGAGGCGAAAGCGGCACCTCGGACAGCCAGAAGTATGAGCTTTCTCTTGGTGGTTTTGTCCCATTCAACTATAAAGGGATCGGTGCCAGCCTTGCGCCTACTCTTGTTGTATCAAATGAGGTTATGCAGGAATGGTTTGGAGAGCCGGTTGCTATACAGCTTGAGTTGAATATTTCCAGCGGCTATGAACAAAATGCCTTGATTGCATTGAAGCAAATTATAGAGGACAACCCTGCAATCTCCTTGACATCAAGGATAGAAGCGATGGCAGAATTGGCTCGTGCAAAAATGGCCATCTTGATCCTTGGCGGAAGTATCTCTCTTGTGATTGCTCTGATAGGAATTCTTAATTTTGTAAATATCATGTCGGTGAGCGTGGTATCCCGCAAGCGTGAATTGGCGACGCTGGAGTCTATTGGAATGAGCCGTAAGCAGATTCGTAAAATGCTGATCAGCGAGGGACTTTGCTATGCAGGTATCACCCTGATCCTTGTGTTATCCATCGGAAACCTGATTGCATACGGTATCTTCAAGTTGTTCCAGCAGCAAGTGAGTTTTGCGGTCTTTACCTATCCTCTGATTCCAGCGGCAATCATCGCTTTGGTGATACTGGCTGTTTGCCTGATTACGCCGGAGAGAATGTATTGTGCGCTCAATAAGGAAACGATTGTAAACCGATTGAGAGAAGCTGAATAACATTAACAGCAGAACCATTGAGCAGAGGCGGGCAACACGAGTTGCCCGCCTCTGCTTTTCTTCTGTATAAAGAAAAATTTGAATTGCTACAAAAGTGAAGCAATTTAGATTGTTATTCTGTCGAAAGAAGGCGGCGTTAGGATATTTCTGCAACAATTCAAATTTATAGTGTTGATAAAGCTAAATATATGATGCTATCTGCCCGGCGGCAGAAAAGAAAAAAACCGCCGTGGGCAGATCACTCACTATGCTCTAAGGCAGAACACGGCGGTATCCGGGAGGTATCGTCGTGTCCTTTTTCTTTTTCCATCCGCCTAATCTGTCAAAAAAAGCCCGTCCGCACTATGGGGACAGTCCGGCAGCGAATGCGAAATATGGCAGTACCTAAATGAATTTGTCGTTTCATGCGCTTGCGTGTCGCCTTGCCACGCAGGCGCTTTTCATTTGCTCTGCTTTGGGACAAGTTGTCCCGAAGTTTGTCCCCGTTGCCGATCTCCGCCAACTTCGTTCAGATCGCCCATTCAAAAAAACTGAACGGAGGTACATAAGATGACTACCATCAATCTCAAAGACTTTTACCCTTGGTACACCCAGGATGAATATATGGAAGTTTCCGATGAAGTAGCGGAAGAATTGAGAGCCAACAAACGGTATGAGGCCGCCTATCGCCGCCGTGTGACCCGCAACAAGGCGCAATACTCTTTGGACTGTGACGATGGGATCGAGTATTCCGCCTGTGTCTTTGAGCCGTCCCCGGAGGAATTGGTGCTGCGGAAGGAACGGCTGGAAGTGCTGTGCCGTGCGCTCAATTCTCTGTCCGAGAAGCAAGGGCGGCGGGTAGAGGCCCGTATTCTCGATGGAAAGAAGCTCAAAGAGGTTGCCGAGGCGGCGGGCGTTATCCTTGATGCCGTCAGCGATTCCGTATTGAGAGGACTTGCAAATATGAGAAACTACCTGAAAGAAAACTGGTAAACATCCCCCGCATTGGCCTGATTTCTGTCCTTGGTATATGAGAGGATACTTTGGGACAACTTGTCCCAAAGTACTTTCATAAGGAGAGAGGCCGAGGGGCGGCGCTCCGGCGTCGTCCCTTGGTCTATTATTCATTTGGGAAGGAGGTACAATGGCGGACATCCTCTTAAAGCTCATGCTGGCGGATTTAGAGAGCGGCGACATCCTTAACAAAGGGGTGGGGCGGAGGTACAATATACTTGGAAATACTGATTGTCCGACACCCGAGGAAGGAGGATATTTTGAAACGGTCGGACAATAAAACCACTCACGGCACAGCCGCCCTCTACTGCCGCCTGAGCCGTGATGATAACATGGACAGCGAGTCCAACAGCATCCAGAACCAAAAGAAAATACTTCAAAAGGCCGCCAAGGACAAAGGCTATACGGACACTATCTTTTTCGTGGATGACGGTATCACCGGCACTACCATGAAGCGCCCCGGCTTTCAGAAAATGATTGCAGCAATCGAGGCCGGGTACATTTCGGCGGTGTTCGTGAAAGACCTTTCCAGGCTGGGCCGAAACTACATTGAGGTGGGCAAGCTCACCGAGGAATTTTTCCCGCTCCATGATGTGCGGTTGGTGGCTGTGTCCGATGGCGTGGACAGCGGCGAGGATGATTTCACCCCGTTCAAGAACATTATGAATGAATACTACGCCAAGGACATTTCCAAGAAGCGCCGGATCGTCAACAAGATGAAAGGCAACGCTGGGATTCCGCTTTCGCCGCCGCCCTATGGCTACATGAAGAACCCAGACGATCCTCGGTTTTGGGTGATTGATCCGGAGGCCGCTGAGGTGGTGCGCTACATCTACCGTCTGGCCTTGGAGGGCAACGGCCCCTTGCAGATCGCCACGGCGCTGGGGACGATGGGGGCGCTGAACCCCTCGGCCTATCGAACCAGCAAGGGGATCAGCAAGGGCGGCTCCAAAAGTACGCTGGAGCCTACCAAGTGGAACCATACCACCGTTAAGAAAATCCTCACCTTACAGGAATACTGCGGCGATGTGATCAACTTCAAAACCTACTCCAAGTCCTACAAGATGAAGCGCCGAATTGAAAACCCGGAGGAAAACCGGGCGATCTTCCTCAATGTCCACGAGCCCATCATTGACCGTGTGACTTGGGAAAAGGTACAAAGCCTGCAAACCACCCGGCGTAGGCGGCCTACCGTAACGAAGGAGTCCAGCGCCTTTTGCGGCTATCTGAAATGCCCGGAGTGCGGAGGCAATCTGACTTTCCACTTCAACCAGGGCAACCACGACATAAAGTTCTTTAGCTGCAACAACCACAATTCCGGGCTCCGCAAATGCTCGTCCACCCACTACATCCGGCTGGACTTCTTGGAGCAGGTCGTGCTCTATGAGGTACTCCGTTTGGCCTGTTTCGCCAATGAGTACGAAAACGACTTTATCAAGGCGATGGTGGGCCGCTCCGCCAAGGTAGCGGAAAATGACCGGGTACGCAAGAAGCGGGAGCTGGATGGGCTGCTGGCCCGGGATAGGGAGCTGGATATGCTCTTTGAGCGGCTTTACGAGGACAATGTGTCCGGCAAGATCGACGATGCCCGGTTTGCCAAAATGTCCAAGCGATATGAGCAGGAACAGGGCGAGAACGCCGGGCGGATCAAGGCACTGCGGTTGGAGCTGAAAAAGCTGGAAGATAAGCAAATGGATGTGGACACCTTCTTGGAAACGGTGCGTCGATACACCGACGCCACCACCATCACCAAGCGCATGGTTGCCGAGCTCATTCAGTATATCGAGGTTTATCCGGCGGTCAAGGAGGACGGCATTACCAATCAGCGGGTGACGATCCACTACAACTGCATTGGAGCCTTTGAGGTGCCAGACCGCCGGAAAATCCCCGAGCGGGACATCTTAATGGAAACGAGAAAAGGCGTAGCATTAAGCTACGCCCCCACATAGATCGCTATATAAACTTGGAAATAAAAATGCGGAGTATCATCAACAGACCTTTTCAGATCCTTTAATGATACTCCGCATGGTCCGAGTGGCGGGATTTGAACCCACGGCCTCATGGACCCGAACCATGCGCGCTACCAACTGCGCTACACCCGGATGGCTTTACCATTATAGTGTTTCCAAAGCATTCTGTCAAGTAGAAGATTTCTTGCGGCACCTGTTTCCGTCGAAAGCCAATATAGGGCTTTCGACGGAAGCAGGTGCTTATTTAAAGCTCTCTCATGAGATGGAAAGTCTGCATCAATTGGACGGCACCGTATCCCCATTGGACATTGGGGTACATCATGGCGGGGCTCCTCAGACAGCCTCTGATCAGGTATGCCCGGATCTGATAGGTACTCATGGCAGGGTCATTTTCCTCAACGATTCCCCACTGCAGCAGTAGTGCACATGCACCTGAAAGAACAGCGGTTGCAGCGCTGGTTCCGGTCATCGTACCATAGCCATAGGGATAATACCCACTTACTGATACACCCGGTGCCACCAAATCCGGGAGCATCTGTGACAGCCTGGAGGGACCTCGGGAGGAACGGGGATAGATGCTCTGGTTGGCGCTGTTATAGGCTCCGCAGCAGATCGGTCCGGCAGTGGTGGCAGGTACTGTGATGGTATAATCGGGAGAGGCTGACAGAAATTCTACGGTTGGAGAAACAAAACCGGTCATAGGGAGCCAGGCGTGATATCCTCCATTTAATACGATATCGCCATATAGGGTGACTGTCCAGATCCCAGGCGTTGCGTCCAGAATACGAACGATAGTCAGCTGACCGCCGCTGCCTTCTACAGGGAAGTGGTATTCTACCTGGACTTTTGTTCGCTCCAGGATTAGCTTTACTTCTGTCATATTGCCGCTTCTGGCAGGGATTCTGCCGACCAATTCACCGGAAGGGGAGCGGACAGAAACGGAAAAGCGGTCGGAGATGGTATTCCAGATGGCCAAATATACATCGCCGGCCTGCTCACCGACCTTGATGTCAACGGGGGAACTTTCTCCGGCCAGGAGCGTTCCCTGACAGTGGTGGCGGGCCTGGCTCTCATTTCCAGCGGCAGCGCAGAGACAGATCCCTTTTTGGATTGACACACTTTCCAGATATTCTTCAAAAACACTGAACCCGTCATGGCTGCCAAAATTTGATCCCATGCCCAGGCAGATCACTACGGGACGGTCCAGTTCCTGGGCTTTTTTCAGAATGTATTCCACCCCCACCATAATGGCGCTGGATTCATAGGCTTCATCCTGCCAGGGCGGGACGCAGTATTTCTTTCGGTAGAAAGGCCGAGCCTTCCGCAATTTTACCGCAATGATTTCTGCGTCGGGTGCAGCCCCGATAAAGCCATCCAGAGACCGGCCGGCGGCCACAGAGGCGAGAAAGGTACCGTGGCCGGTATCATCTTTTTGCGGCACGACGCTAAAAGGGTCATCAGAAGCCAGAGCCTGGTCGATATCCTGGACAGTATATTCCACCCCCGTAGAAAATCCTCTGGGAGGATCGCCTTCAGCTGTCTGGTCATAGAGAAACAGGATCTTGCTGCCGCCGTCTTCATAGCGAAAGACCGGCAAAGTATAATCGATGCCGGTGTCCACAAAGCCCAGCAGTACGCCCCGTCCCTTCAGATTCAGATACGGTTGGTTATGTACCTGGATAATACCGGCGGCTTCCAGATCCGGCCGGCCCAGAGGTCCTAGGATTACGGAGGCGGAGCTGACAAAGGCAGCCCCGAGGGCTTCCTGTAGGTGGGGGAAGTTCTGCTCTTTGATGTATCCCAGAACGTACCTGCCGGATAGGATCTGTCCAATAATAACCTCTCCGCTTTCTCGGACAAAGTCGAAGAAAGCGTCTGTGGCCCGGGTGACAAAATCCACAGTATCCGGCGCATTGATGAATTCCTGTATCTCCAACGGCAATTTCACAGCGTACCTCTTTCCCGCTGGCGGACCAAGTCCGCCAGCACTGCACATAGATTCAGTTTTCCGTATCCCCATACAGGATCGGGATAGTTCAGGAAGGTGCTTCTGGCGGCATTGGCGCACAAAAAGGCCTTGATCCTCTGCCCGTAAAGAAAGGGGTCATTTCGCTGGATGATCCCCCATTCCATAAGGAGCGCGGCGCTTCCGGAGACGAACGGCGCGGCCATACTGGTACCGGAATAGGTATCATATCCGCCGCCAGCTTTGGCAGTATATATCTGCTCCGCAGGGGCGCAGAGGTCCAGCAGAGCATGGCCCTGGCAGGGGGCGGCGCCTCGTCCGGAGAAAGTGCTGGCCGTTCCTGTACCAGATCGGTACCCGCCTACAGAAATTGGCAGGCGGGCAGTGGCGGGCAGGGTAATGGTCAGATTGGGGTCGGGGAGGAGAAAAGCAGTATCACGGCCCACCTCTTCCACAGTGGGGAGCCAGATATTGAAACCGCCTTCTACGATCCGGTCTCCATAGCAGCGCAGCTTCCAAAGTCCGTTGAGCTGTCCGGAGGGTGCGCTTAATGTATAGTATACTTCCTGGGCGGTGGAAAAATGGGTCGGTCCATTGAATACGGCGGAGAGCTGTACCGGTCCGAAAGAAAACTGACGTGCCGCGCCGGAAGAGAGGGGGCCGGTGGAAGCGCCGGAAGGTAGGATCATTTCAAACCGGGCGATGTCGGCAAAACTTTTCCAGAGAGTGAGAAAAATGCTGCTTCTGGGCGTTGATACGGTGAATTCTACATCCAAAATGCTGCCAGAAGATAATTTCCCTGAAAAATGGTGGCCGCTGTCGCCCTCATTACCGGAGGCGCATACGATGACGGTGCGTCCCTGTTGAGCCATGGCGTCTATATAGGTCTCAAACAGAGATTGACCTTGGTGGGAGCCCTTATTGGTACCATAGCTGAGGTTAATGACACAGGGCATGGCCTCCTGAGCGGCACAGTCCATAATAAATTTGATGCCCCGCATGACGTCGGTGCTGGTGGCGCTGTTGCCGCTGCCCATTTTTACAGCAACGATAGCAGTGCCAGGTGCAATGCCGCTGCGGCCTGCTGCAATGGCTGCCGCTGCGGTGCCGTGGCCTACCACATCCCGGCTGTCAGTGTTTCCCTCGTCGATCTCTCTGGCAGAATAGACGGTCCCTTTTCGAAATCCCAGGGGAGGGGAGCCAGGGATGGTCATATCCCATAGCCAGAGCACCCGGGTGGCCCCGTTTTCCGTAAGGAACTCGGGATGGGTCAGGTCGATACCGGAATCGATGAAGCCGATCATTACGCCGGTTCCGGTAAGGCCAAGAGCCTCATCCCGTTTGATGGGAGTGATACAGGCACTGTCCAGACCTGCCTGCAAAAAGGGAGAGAGCCCTTCGGACGGTTCAAAGTATTCAATCTGTGGGTATTCCAACAGTTCTGAAACTTCATCGGGCTCCAGCTCCAGAATAGCGTATTGGTGCCCCAGCAGTTCCGTAGGATAGCCAAGGGAGAGGATGTCTCCGTTGTATTTGACAATGTATTCCATAGTTCGGCTCCCGATCCATATTCAGCGGCAGGTGCTATTTAACATTCTCCGCATAGAATAGTATACGGAAAGGAGGGCTGGCCTTATGAATCCAGCTTATACAGGACAGGGATTTTTACAGGTAAAGGTAACGACAGAAAGTCCGGTGGTGCCTATCAGCGGGGCCAGGGTACGGATCAGCGATCCGACGGATGGGACGGTGCTTCAGGAACTGACAACAAATTCTTCCGGACAGACAGAGCCGGTAGATCTGCCTACTCCGCCGCTGGAATACTCCGTCAACGCCGGTGAGCCAAAGCCCTATGCATCGTACTCGGTAACCGTATTTGCGGAGGGCTTCAAGACCTTACATATCGGCGGCGTACAGCTGCTGCCAAGCGGCCTGGCACTCCAGCCGGCGGCGCTTACGCCTGCCACAGCAGGCGGCATCAACGTACAGAATCGTTATATCTCTCCCCATACGCTGTGGGGTGATTTTCCGCCGAAGATCCCGGAAGATGAGGTGAAACCTCTGCCGGACGCTGATGGATTGGTGGTACTTCCCAAGCCGGTGATTCCGGAGTACATCATCGTCCATCTGGGAAAACCCAGCGATCAGGGTGTTCCCAATGAATGGGTATTGTTCCGGGACTACATCAAAAATGTGGCCTGCAGCGAGATTTATGCCACATGGGCGCGGGAGACCATCAAGGCCAATGTCCTGGCCATCATTTCCTTTACACTGAACCGGGTATATACAGAGTGGTACCGTGGAAAGGGATATGACTTTACTATTACCAATTCCACAGCATATGACCAATCCTTTGTACCGGGACGAACGATATTTGAGGAAATATCTGTGGTGGTGGATGATCTTTTCAATACATACATCACCCGAGAGGGAGCCGGGCAGCCGCTGCTGACCCAATACTGTGACGGCCGGCAGACCCAGTGCAACGGGTTGTCTCAGTGGGGGTCCCAGGCCTTGGGAGAACAGGGCTGGGATGCGATCAGCATTTTGAGACGGTACTATGGTTCTGATATCTACCTTGCACCGGCGGAAAAAGTAGAAGGTGTGCCCATGTCTTTTGGTGGGGAGACGCTGACAGTAGGGTCTGCAGGGGAGGATGTGCGGACGATCCAGTTACAGCTCAACCGGATCTCTGAGAATTTTCCGGCACTTCCCAGGGTGCGGGCAGACGGCGTCTATGGCACAGAGACTCAGGAAGCGGTCAGGACTTTCCAGAGCATTTTCCTTTTGCCGCAGACGGGAGACGTAGACTTTGCCACCTGGTACAGCATTTCCAATATCTATGTGGCGGTAGCCAAGCTGGCATAAGTGTGCTAGATGAGAAAAACGCCCCGGTGGGAGTGATCCTGCCGGGGCGCTGTAAATTTAGAGAAAGTTACTATTGAATTCCTTTGGACAGAGGTGGTACACTTTTTCAAAGAAAATAGGGTAAGGGTAGCTGCCGAAATAAAGAAAAACAGCAGCAGCCCCACAATCACTATTGCAATTGTGGGGCTACTGCACGTATTCGGTTGTCAAATGTTTTGTCCACCTTTCGTGGGTTCCCTTGTGCGGATAGTCGCTTTTGCTATACGCTCAGACAGTGCAATTGAGAGACGAACTCTTCTGTGGATACGGTCATCCATGCTGCTTTCGTGTGCGAAAAGGTTCCGCTAACTTGGGAAACTGGATTTTTTGGATCCGCTGAACAACATAAGCATCCTTGCGGATCAGGCTAAGTTGTACATTGGACCGTACCTCCTTGGGTAGATTTGCAGGAACACTTCTTTGCGAAGGACACTTGCCAGGAAATCTTCTTTGCTGCGTCCTTACTATTTTGAATTTCCCTTCCTGTGATTAAAATATACAATGAAACCCTGATAATGTCAATAGCTTTTATGCGTATTTAACAATTTGTTAATAATCTGGTATGCGGAGGAGGATGTGCTATGTATGACGAACTGACGGAAGTAGATATCCGGAAAATGCAGGAGGAGATCGATTACCGGGTACGTGTGCTGCGGCCCAAACTGATCGAGGACGTGCAGACAGCCAGAGCGTTTGGCGATCTCAGTGAGAACTTTGAGTACAAGTGTGCCAAGCAGGAGAAGAACCGCAACGAGAGCCGCATCCGCTACCTGGAGCGGATGATCCGCACGGCAAAGGTGATCTCTGCAGAATCCGGAGAGGCGGAAGTAGGCCTCTTTGACAAGGTGACGCTGTTGAATGAGAAACTGGGTAAGGAGATGACCATTCAAATCGTCACCACCCTGCGGCAGGATGCCCTTCAGGGAAGGATCAGCAAGGAATCCCCGGTGGGAAAGGCGGTTTTTGGCCACCGGGTGGGGGACCGGGTCCTGGTCACTGTCAGTGATGAGCTGCGCTATTATGTGGTGATCCGTGCCATTGAGAAGGGAAAAGACGATGACTCTATGGCCATCAGTTCTTATTGAAGTCATGACTGTGGGCGTTAAGACTTCGTTAATCTCCTGTTCCGGGACTTGACGCACATACAGGCTTCCTGTATACTGATTCCATTATGCAGAAGGGAGGACGATAGATTTCATGGACAGTGACGAAGGCGATTATCACAGTACCGATCAAAAACGATTCTGTTTATCATATACGGCATGTCTGCTTCACGGTCAGTGGGACAGGCATGCCTTTTTGCGCCTTGGCCGCCTGCTGCAGTAGTGACGGTGTACGTTCCTGCCCGTACAGAGGGCAGGCCAAGGAAGCATGATTTGGTTTATGATAAACAGGAGGATTACGTAACGTATGGAAACCCAATTATTGTCAGAACTGTTGGCGATGGTGATCTGCATCGTCTTTTCGGCCTATTTTTCCGCGTCAGAGACCGCTTTTTCTTCCCTTAACCGGGCAAGGATGAAGGCCATGGCAGAGCAGGGAGATAAACGGGCTGAACGGGCGTTGGCTCTGGCGGAGCAATATGATCGCCTTCTCTCCACGCTGCTGATCGGCAACAACATCGTCAATATTGCTGTGGCCTCTATTGGTACGGTGATGTTTGTGCGCTATTATGGAGACATGGGCGCTACCATTTCCACAGTAGTGATTACTATTGTTGTACTGATTTTCGGAGAGATCTCACCCAAAAGCCTTGCCAAGGACAGCCCGGAGCGGTTTGCTATGCTCTCTGCGCCTCTGCTGCGGGTGCTGATGTGGGTGCTGGCTCCGCTGAATTTCCTTTTCTCCCAGTGGAAGCGTCTGCTGACGGTAGTATTCCGGGTAAAGGATGACCGGAAGCTGACCCAGCAGGAGCTGCTGGTGCTGGTGGACGAGGTGGAGCAGGAGGGCGGCATCGACCGGGATGAAGGTGAGCTGCTGCGCAGCGCTATCGAGTTTCCGGACCAGGAGGCGGAGGATATTCTTACCCACCGGGTGGACCTGGAAGCTGTCCAGGTGTCCGCTTCCCGGGAGGAGGTAGCCAAGGTGTTCCGGGAGACCCGGTACTCCCGGCTGCTGGTCTACGGCGAGGATCTGGACGATATCCAGGGTGTGGTTCATCTGAAGGACTTCTGCGATGCGCCGGAGGGTGCTTCTCTGAAGGATCTGATGACGGCGCCGCTGTTTGTGCCGCCGTCAGTGAAGATCAGTGCTCTGCTGCGGCAGCTCCAGCGCAGTAAATCCCATGTGGCTGTGGTCAGCGATGAGTTCGGCGGTACCCTGGGTATCGTCACACTGGAGGATATCCTGGAGGAGCTGGTAGGCGAGATCTGGGACGAGCACGACGAGGTGGAGGAGCCTGTCCGCCAGACAGGGGAGGGAGCATATCTTATTTCCTGTGCTGAGAGCCCGGAGATCATGAAGGACCTGTTTCACGAGGACCCGGGAGACGACAACACCACGATGGGTGGCTGGGTAGCTGAGCAGCTGGGCCGCATCCCTGTTCAGGGGGACACCTTCCTGTGGGAAGAGCTGAAAGTAACGGTGACAAAAATTGATGGGCGCCGTGTCCTGGAAGTAGAGGTCCGCAAGATGGATGAGACGGTGGAAGCCGGCGCATGATCCCAACATAACATAGAAAAACGCCCGCCTGGAGGATATTCTCCTCCAGGCGGGCGTGGCTTTATGTTGTTAGTGCTTATACATTGAAGCGGCTATAGGCGTTGAAGCAGTCCAGGCAGAGCTTTTTGCCGTTCTCCAGACGGATCATATTCTCTGCCGTAGTCTCACCGCAGTTTTCACACTTGATGGATTGAAACAGCCGGGCACTTTCAGGTAGAGTAATGGTGGTTTCCTTTACAGTAAACATGTCCCGGGGAGCCAGAGACTGATAGTAAGCAAAGGACTCTTGGCGGCTCATACCCTGGGGGCGGTCCTTCAGAACCAGGCGCACGGAGCGACCTGTGGTGCGGTTATAGAAGGAGAAGGCCTGCTTGCCCCGGAGATGGAAGAGGAGATTCCCCTTGCCCACGCTGCAGCCCAGGATCACCTGGATAGCGTCCACACCGCAGGCATCATTTTCTGTAATGCATACCACCTGCTCATCATCAGAAAAGTGGAGATCCAGCAGTTCGATGGCATACAGGGCAGCCTTGTAGCCGATCGTCAGGCCGCCGCACTCATGGCCATGGAAGGCCGCACATTTTTCCCAAAGTTCACGCTCGTTCATATATCGATTCTCCTTTTCTTTTGATCAATCAACCAGGACAATGGATTTTCCCTCCACTGTCGCCACGTGGGCATTCACGCCATAGACCTCGCGCAGGGCTTGGCGGTCAAGGATAGAGCTGTCGCCGGAGCGATAGACCTGCCCGTCCTTCAGCAGGAGGAACCGGTCACAAAACCGCAGGGCCAGATTGAGATCATGAATGACCATCACAGCGGTGATGGTGGAAGTGCGGCAGATATCCCGGACGATATCCAGCACCTGATACTGATTCTGGATGTCCAGGCTGCTGGTAGGCTCGTCCAGCAGCAGCACTTTGGGCTGCTGGGCCAGGGCCCGGGCCAGCATTACCTTCTGACGCTCGCCGCCGCTGAGCTCGTTAAGAAAACGACCCCGCATATCCGACAGGTGGAGCCGGTCCATGGCCTCATGGACGATACGGTGATCCTCCTCGGTAAAGCCCCAGCGCATATAGGGCCTGCGGCCCAGCATTACCACGTCGTGGACTGTCATCTGGGTGCTGGGAATATTCTGGGAGACGAAAGCCACCCGCTGGGCTACCTCCCGGTGAGTCATGGTGAGGAGGTCCTCGCCATCCATCCAGACGTGGCCGCCTTCCACCCGCAGGATCTGATTGAAGCACTTGAGCATGGTACTCTTACCGGCACCATTGTTGCCCAGGATGGCCAGGAACTGGCCATCCTCCAGGGAGAAGCTGACCTGCCGCAGAATCTCGGGGCCATTACGATAGTGGAAACTGAGATTTTCAACGTTCAGCATGGCCGCGCCCTCCCTTAAACAGCAGATACAGGAACAGGGGACCGCCCAGGAAGGAGGTGATAGCACCGATAGGCAGGATCACCGGGCTGATAGCCACCCGGGCAAACAGGTCACCCAACAGCAGTAAGGTGGAGCCTGCCAGGATAGAGCCGGGAAGGAGATAGACGTGGTTGTTGCCCACCACCATGCGGACGATGTGGGGAGCCACCAGTCCGATAAAGTTGATAAGACCGATGTAGGATACGATAATGGAGGCGGTAAGACAGCAGAGAACCATGTCCACCAGGGTTAGACGGCGGACGTTGATACCCAGACTCACCGCTGTCTCTGTACCGCTGAGAAGGGCGTTGTAGTCCCAGCGGTGAAGCAGGAAGCAGATGCTGGTGACCAGGACCACGATGCCCATGATCCGCAGATCGGACCAAGTGGTGCTGCCCAGATTTCCGAAGGTCCAGAACACCAGACTGGCCAACTCGATCTCGTCGGCGAAATATTGGATGAGGGTGGTAGCGCCGGTAAACATGGAACTGATGGCCACACCTGCCAGGACGATCCCCTCGGGGGAGATCTGCCGGAACCGGGACAGGCCCAGGATCACCAGGGCCACCGCCATGCTGCCGGCGAAGGCACACAGAGGGATCACGGCGGAGCCTGCGGCACCTGCCGCACCGGCGTTCAATACGACGATAGCAAAGGCGGCACCAAAGCTGGCACCCTGAGACACGCCCAGGGTGGAGGCGGAGGCCAGAGGGTTGCGGAGGATCGCCTGAAGCACACAGCCGGAGATACCAAGTCCGGCTCCGGCAATAATGGCGGTGCAGATCCGGGGCAGACGGTTATTGCGGACCACGCGGTTGATGTTCTCATCGTGGGCCATGCCGAAGATGCCCCGAATCAGTTCACTGATCGGCGTTTCGTAGGAGCCGGCCCGCAGGGACAGCAGGATCGTCAGTACCAGTACGACTGCCAGGATGGCCAGGAAAATGAGGCTTCTGACACGGTTGCGGTGAAAGGCAGGATCAATGGTGCTGTGGTCGTGGTGGGCCTTATTCGCCCAGCTGGATGGGTCTGAACTCATAGCCGGCCTCCTTCAGGTCTTCATAAGGATTGGTGCCCAGCAGGGCGGTAAAGATCTCGCCGGCCTTGTCCACCGGGTCGATATCGGCAAACTGCTCCGGGTACAGGATAGTAGCGGCGTAGTAAGCGTCTGCCAGAGCGGTTTCCAGATTGGAGGCACTGGAGCGGAAGGAGATCTGGGAATAGACCCGGCCCTCCCGTACGGCGGTGAGGCCCTGATAGAAGTCGGGGTTCTTCGCATAATCCTCATTGATCAGGGCCATGCCGTTGAAGTCAAGGAAGATGACGTCAGGGTCCCAGGCCAGGACCTGCTCAGTGTCGATGTCAAAGGCGCCGGACTGGCCGGTGGTGTCAGCCAGATTGTTAGCGTGGATAAGGACGAAGGGGCCGTAGTTGGCCTCAGTACCTTCAAAGCCGTGGTGACCCTTGAAGGACACGCCGCCTACATAGACGGTGGGCTTGTCCGCATCAGGGATGTCCGCAGTGCGTGTTTCCAGATCGGCCTTGACGCTGTCCAGATAGTTGGTCAGCTCTTCTGCCCGATCCTCCTTGCCGTAGACCTCACCCATCAGGCGGATGGTCTCATAGGCGTTGTCATCCAGAGTGGTATCGCTGCCGGGAACCACCACAACGGGGATACCGGTCTTGTCCTGCAGGTCGTCGGCGTCCTTACTCTCGGCAGCGCTCATGATGATCACGTCGGGGTTGGCGGAGATGATGGCTTCCGGGTAATGCTCCCCATTGCTGCCGATGACAGGCAGGCTGGAAAATTGCTCAAAATTTACATAGTTGTACAGCCGGGACATGGTGGGTTCCTGCTCGTAATCCTCCACACCTACCACCAGATCCTGGGCCTGCATATAACAGGTGTAGCGCAGCGCGCCTACGTTGACGCAGACGATGCTCTCTACGGTCTCCGGGATGGTGACGGTCCGGCCGGTACTGTCGGTGATAGTCCGGGTACCTTCCTCTACTTGTGAGGGATCAGAGGTGTTGTCCGAAGTGTTGTTGGTGCTGCTATTGGTACCGCCGCAGCCCACCAGAACAAGGATAAGGCAGGCGGCGAGTATAAAAGTAATCCAGCGATACGTGTGTTTCATAAATCTTCTCCTTTGGGTATTGTCGTTTTCTGTGACCAGGCCACAGGAAGCAGGTATTTAACTGCAACGGCAGGAAGAGAGAGGGATCCTCCCACCGCCAGGATGTAGTATAGACGAGGGGAACAGAGGAAACAAGCCGCCGGGGGGGATATTTTTTCGCCAAATTTTCCATGGACAGGGAAATCATTTTCCTCTTGCTCCTGGCGGCCTTGTGAGGTACAATAAGGCACAATGTCTGGAGCGGAAATTGGCCCGGGGCAGCACGGATCAGCCGGAATATGGAAATATATTATTTATAAGGAGTGTGCGTATGCGGATTTGTGGACTGCAGAAGCTGGCAATGGTAGATTTCCCGGGAAAGATTGCGGCCACCGTGTTTACCGGCGGCTGCAACTTGCGCTGTCCCTTCTGCCATAATGCGCCGCTGGTGAACCGCCCGGAGGAGGCGGAGAAGTGGGAGGAAGAGGAAGTATTGGCTTTTCTTGCGCAGCGGCGGGGGCTTTTGGATGGCATGGTCCTCAGCGGCGGTGAGCCGCTGCTCCAGGAAGGGGTGGAGACGTTTCTTGCTAAGGTCCGGGAGATGGGCTATGCTGTCAAGCTGGATACCAACGGGTGCTATCCCCAACGGTTGAAGCATATCCTTGAGGCCGGGCTGGTGGACTATGTGGCCATGGACATCAAGAACTCCCTGGCAAAATATCCGGAGACAGTGGGCTGCTCCGGCTTTGACACTGCGCCGGTGGAGGAGAGTGTCCGCATCCTGATGGAGGGGAAGGTGGACTATGAGTTTCGTACCACTGCCGTCAGTCCCTTCCATACACCACAAGATATAGAGGAGATCGGCCGCTGGCTCTCCGGTGCGCCCCGGTATTTCCTACAGACTTTTGTAGATTCCGGCAATCTGGTAGGGGAGGGATGCCAGCCCTTTTCTCCGGAAGAGATGCGTGAATTGGCGCAAAAAGCCCGTCCTTGGTTCAAAACCGTGGAAATTCGTGGTATTTAACGATATTTTGTGAGGAGTAAAATAAAAGACACAATATATTGTGGTTTTATGCTTGACAGAAGGCGGTAGGGCAGATATAATAGAGACCGTTCCGAAACATCAGGGGACCGGCTGCGCCCGGGATCTGGACACATAAATACGAAAGAAAGCAGGGCGGTTTCATGTATCAAGTAGTAAAAAGGGACGGCAAGGTCACGGATTTTCAGCTTTCGAAAATCAGCGTTGCCATTACCAAGGCCTTTGAGGCTACCCATACGGATTATAATGCTGACATTATTGATCTGCTGGCACTGCGGGTAACTGCGGACTACCAGGAGAAGATCCATGATGGAAAGGTCGCTGTAGAGGATATCCAGGACAGCGTGGAGAGCGTCCTGGGCAAGGCAGGATATGACGATGTGGCCAAGGCCTACATCCTCTACCGCCGTCAGCGTGAGAAGATCCGCAACCTCAACACCACCATGCTGGATTATAAGGACTTGGTGGACAACTACCTCCAGATCAACGATTGGCGTGTGAAGGAAAACTCCACTGTCACCTACTCTGTGGGCGGCCTGATCCTCTCCAACTCCGGTGCCATTACCGCCAACTACTGGCTCAGCGAGATCTATGACGATGAGATCGCCAGCGCCCATAAGAACGGCGACATCCACATCCATGATCTCAGCATGCTTACCGGTTACTGCGCCGGCTGGAGCCTCAAGCAGCTGATCCAGGAGGGCCTGGGCGGTATTC
>ENA-OURU01000535-OURU01000535.1-human-gut-metagenome-genome-assembly--contig:-NODE-535-length-58837-cov-11.565615_pt1 | contig 58837 bp, 53 predicted proteins | sample MGYA00242137_ERZ509064 | MGnify/ENA primary metagenome ERZ509064 (study PRJEB26280, sample SAMEA2338777) | human gut metagenome | biome: human gut; feature: human-associated habitat; material: faeces...
TTGTCCAGTTTACGGAAGCCTGCGAACATAGCTGCCTCCCACACCTGGCCTTCCTCGATCTCACCATCACCCAGCAATGTATATACTCGATAGTCATCATTACTGAGTTTGGCAGAAAGAGCCATACCTGCTGCTGCAGAGATTCCCTGACCAAGAGAACCACTGGACATATCAACGCCCGGAATATGCTTCATATCCGGATGTCCCTGAAGATAGGAGCCCAGATGACGAAGTGTTTTCAGATCCTCTTTTGGAAAATATCCTCTCTCTGCAAGTACAGAATAGAGTCCCGGTGCTGTATGTCCTTTGGAAAGGACAAAACGGTCACGGTCTGCCTTCTTAGGATCCTTCGGATCGATGTTCATCTCTTCAAAATATAAATAGGTGAACACGTCTGCTGCAGAAAGGGATCCGCCCGGATGGCCGGCCTTTGCTGCATGGACTGCTGTTACGATATCCTTGCGGACTTCGTTGGCAACTTTCTGAAGTTCTAACTTATCCATGTTATTAATGTCTCCTTTTTAGTGCCCTGCTGTTCACAGGGAATTTGTATATAAAAGAGGTTTCGATCACTCACCGAATACTGCCTTGTAATCAGCCTGAAATTTAGCGATACCTGCATCTGTCAGCGGATGATGTGTCATCTGCTCAATTACCTTGAACGGTACCGTAGCGATATCTGCGCCTGCAAGTGCACATGCAGTTACATGCATTGGATGACGAACACTTGCTGCGATGATCTCTGTCGGGATATCTGCAACTGCAAACATCTCAGCGATCTGCTGGATCAGCTCAACGCCATCTGTGGAGATGTCATCCAGTCTTCCAAGGAACGGAGATACATATGTAGCACCTGCTCTTGCTGCAAGAAGTGCCTGGTTAGCAGAAAAGATCAGAGTAACGTTTGTCTTGATCCCCTCAGAGGAAAGAACCTTAACTGCCTTCAGTCCCTCTGTTGTCATAGGAATCTTAACAACCATGTTCGGATGGATGGCTGCGATCTCACGTCCCTCACGGATCATTCCCTCAGCATCTGTTGTGGTAGCTTTAACCTCACCGCTGATCGGTCCGTCAACGATCGTTGTGATCTCTTTGATCACCTCGTTGAAGTCTCTTCCTTCTTTGGCGATCAGAGACGGGTTTGTTGTAACTCCACAGATAACTCCCATGTCATTTGCTTCTCTGATATCCTCTACTTTAGCTGTGTCGATAAAAAATTTCATTGTTTTTTCCTCCTGTTTACGTTCGTTCTTTTTCTTGATGATTCCATTATAACAAACTCATTGCGGGGGTCAAGGCACCTGCTTTTTATTAATAAATCTTTTATTAATAAAATAACATTTTATTAATAGTGCCTGTCAATTTTTTCACCCAAAACAGCTTCTTTCCATTTTCCTCAATTCGAATATCGCCGTAATTATCGTAGCTAACAAGGTTTCTATTCAAATGTGTCATGGAAACTCTCTCTATATATTATTATTAATAATTTTTGCGCTATTATTTATTTTTCTGTTCATCAGACTGGTTTCTGTCCAGTCTTGCATACCCCGTCGTGCGGCGCGTGATCAGCTTCGGGGTATATTCGATATTATACAGGCTGGCAGGTCTTTCATCCAGGTAAAATTTATCATTCATGTCGATCTTACGGATAATGATGTCACAGGCATCTCTTCCCTTCAGCGCAACAAAATGATCAATGGTTGTCAGGGAGATCCTGCGGATGCCGGAATAAAAAATATTGTCGCACCCTATGACAGAAACATCCTTCGGAACGTGTATCCTCATTTCATGCAGCGCATCAATGGCGCCTATGGCCATCATGTCATTCTGTCCTGCGATAGCCGTAAATTTATGTCCTTCCTGGAGAAGCTCCATGGTCAGCTCGTAGCCCATGGCATACTCGGAATCCATCCGCGGGATCTTTCTGTCATTGGACTCATCTGCCGCCTTGATGAGCACATGATCCTTTTTTCCCTCTTTTTCAAACTCGCGGACAAAGCCCTCCACACGCTTGGATCGCTGCCACTGCCGTCTGGTAAGTGGCGGCGTGATAAATGCCACATCCGTGTGCCCCAGATCAAGAAGATGTCTGGCCATCAGCCTTCCTACCACTGTGTTGTCCTGATTGATAGCATCTACCGTGGTTGTTTTTTCCTTGTTGCTGATGATGACCAGCGGTGTTTCTTTTGCGATCTTTTCTACCTGATGCTGGAAATCCGGATGAGGATTGCAGGTATAGATGATCCCTGCCGGCCGCATGGTCTGCATCATACGGAGATATTTTTCTTCCAGCCCCGCATCGCGCTGGGTGTTGCAGATAAATACCCCATATCCCTGCTCATTGGCCACAGCCTCGATTCCCTGAAGCAACAGTACATAATAGGGACTGGTGAGTGTGGGACAGAAAACAACGATCAGCTTTTCTTTTCTGTTAGCTTTGTGTTTCCGACGTCCGGGAAGCTCATAGCCAAGCTCTCTGGCCGCCTGCTCCACCCGCTCCACAGTTTCTCTCGAAAAAGAAACATTATATTTCCGGTTCAGCACCATGGATACCGTTGCCTGGGAAACTCCTGCGCGTGCTGCCACATCCGATGAGGTTGCTTTCTTTTTTGCCACCAGTCTCACCTCCTTTATAATCTGGGGAAATTTCCTGGCTGCTTATCACTTTTTGCAATCCCTCAGGGAATTTTTCACCTGATCCGGTTATAGTTCCACTCTTCCTTCCAGTGCCCGGAGAAGTGTCACCTCATCAATATACTCCAGATCACCGCCCACCGGAACTCCGCTGGCGATACGGCTTACTTTGATCCCGGTCGGTTTGATCAGCTTACTGATGTACATAGCTGTCGTTTCGCCTTCAAGACTGGAATTGGTTGCCACAATAACTTCCTTTACATCCCCCTGAAGGCGCTTCATCAGTTCCTTCAGTTTGATATCATCCGGCCCGATCCCAAGCATCGGGGAAATCGCACCATGAAGTACATGATATACACCGTCAAATTTACCTGTTTTCTCATATGCTGCCAGATCCCTGGTATTCTCAACCACCATGATCGTGCTGTGATCCCTTTTGGGATTGGCGCAGATCGGACAAAGCTCCTGATCTGTCAGCGTGTAACAGCACTTACAGTACTGAACATTCTGCCTTGCATCGGTAATGGAGGCGGTCAGCTGCTCCACCTGGTCCTTCGGCATATTCATGATATGAAATGCAAGACGCTGGGCAGATTTGGCTCCGATCCCCGGAAGATGGGAAAGCTGCTCAATAAGTTTATTGATATGGCTGCTGTAATATTCCATCAGAAAGGAAGACCTCCGCCAAGACCGCCAAGGCCACCTGTGAGTTTGGACATCACTGCTGCTGACTCGGACTCAACCTGACGGAGCGCCTCATTTGTTGCTGCCGCGATCATGTCCTCAAGCATCTCGATATCATCCGGATCTACCGCTTCCTCGGAAAGTGTGACCTTTGTTATTTCACGTTTACCGGAAACTGTAACGGAAACAGCTCCGCCGCCTACTGTTGCTGTAAACTCTTTTTCCTCAAGAGCTTTCTGGTTTTCTTCCATCTGACGCTGCATTTTCTGCGCCTGTTTCATAAGATTATTCATGTTTCCCGGCATACCCATGCCAGGAAATCCACCTCTTTTTGCCATAATACTTTCCTCCTGTTTTTTGTTTACGGATTTATGACTCCTCATCCGGGTCTTCTTCCACTACGATATCCATGTGGATATTCTCCCGAAGTGCATCGTCTACTGTGATCTGCGCGAGATTGGTGTGCTGATGTTTGTTGGCTACCAGCATATGTATCTCCACGCTTTTGCCTGTCCGGGCAGCAATAATGTCCTGAAGCTCTTTCTTCGCCTCCGGATTGTCTACATAATTCATCCCCAGAAAATCCTGGAATTCCACATAAAGGATGGGATCTCCTGTTTCTCCGTTATACTTGGGGACTGCACGCTGCAGGGACTGCTTGAAAAGTCCGGTAGTCTGACCCACGATGGCACGCCAGCCTGCCACGATCTTCTGAAGATCCTCAGGAGCTGCCTTCTGTGGTTTCTGCTGCTGTACCGTTGCTGTACCGGTCACTGCCGCCCCCGGTTCCCCGGCTCCACCGGCCTCGCTCTCCCGAACGATCACCTGCTGCACAGGCCGTTCCTCCATCTGCTTTTCCAGGACACGAAGCCTGTCAAGAACAGAGTCTAGATTTGTCTCCATGGCCGGTCTGCACAGCTTAATCAGTGCGATTTCCACCAATACACGCTTCTGGCTTGCAAAACGGATCTGATTGGACAGATCGGAAAAAATACGAATGTAACGCATCAGCGTCTCCACATCTGTCATCCCGCTCTCTTCCTTCAGAAGCTTCAGATTCTCAGAAGAAACATCAATGGCTTCCTCCGGATTTTCGGAAGTCTTCACAAGCAGAAGATTTCGCATATACCAGGTAAAATCTGATACAAACTGTCCCAGCTCCCGGCCGCCTGTGATCAGGTCCTCCAGCACATGGATGGAACCTGTCACATCGCCGGAAAGAACCTTTCGGAGAAGCCTGCTGAATACCTCTGTATCCACAGCTCCCAGAACATCCAGGACTTTATCATAAGTAAGCACCTGTCCCAGATAAAAGGAAATACACTGATCCAGAAGACTCAGGGCATCTCGCATGGACCCGTCGCCTTTTTTTGCCACATAGCGTACAGCCTTCTCCTCTGCTTCCACCCCTTCTGCTGTCAGAAGCTCGGAAAGTCTGGCAGCAATGGTATCAATGGATATCCGGTGAAAGTCATAGCGCTGACATCTGGACAGTATTGTGATCGGTATCTTGTGGGCCTCTGTAGTCGCCAGGATAAAAATAACATAAGAAGGCGGCTCCTCCAATGTTTTCAGAAGAGCATTAAATGCACCTGTTGAGAGCATATGCACCTCATCGATGATATAAACCTTGTATTTACCCTCTGTTGGACGATAAGCCACTTCCTCACGGATCTCACGGATGTTATCAACACCGTTGTTGGAGGCTGCATCGATTTCGATCACATTCATGGCAGTTCCCGCCTGAATGGCCTTGCACATGGCACATTCATTGCAGGGGCTGCCATTTACAGGATGTTCACAGTTTACTGCCTTCGCCAGGATCTTTGCAACCGTAGTTTTTCCGGTACCACGCGTTCCGCAGAACAGGTATGCGTGTCCGATACGGTTCGCCTTGATCTGGTTGGTCAGTGTTGTCACAATATGATCCTGTCCTTTTACATCGTCAAAATTGTCGGGACGAAATTTACGGTAAAGAGCAGTATAACTCATAAAACTCTCCTTCTCTTCGCCACAGTCGCCGCGGAAAGACTCCCGCGGCGGCCAGATGACTCATAATTCATTAATCGCCAAAACTGATTCCGATCTGTTTGGCTGCTTTTACAAGCTGATCCTTTGGAGATACCATCTTCAGCTTGCCTGCGCATTCAGCAAGAGGAACCCTCTTGATCTTGCCGTTGATGACACCGATCATAACACCGTATTCCTCATCCATGATCGCCTGCGCTGCACCGGCACCGATCCTTGTGGAAAGAACGCGGTCATATGCACATGGCTCTCCACCTCGCTGCATATGTCCCGGAACTGTGATACGTACCTCACTTCCGGTCACCTGCTGGATCTGGTCTGCGATCTCATAGGATACAGACGGATATTTCTTCGCTCTTTCCGCAAGCTTTTCTTTGTATTTTTTCTTCGGAAGCTCTGCATCTTCTTTTGAGATAGCTCCCTCAGCTACTGCAAGAATGGTAAAACGCTTGCCTGCCTTGTTACGCTTCTGGATGGCTTCTACAACCTTATTGATATCGTATGGGATCTCCGGGATCAGGATCACATCTGCTCCGCCTGCAACACCGGCATTCAGTGTAAGGCTTCCGACCTTATGTCCCATGATTTCAACAATAAATACACGTCCATGAGATGCAGCTGTTGTATGGATGCAGTCAATGGCATTTGTTGCGATCTCCAGAGCGCTCTGGAAGCCAAAGGTCATATCTGTACCCCAGATATCATTATCAATGGTCTTCGGAAGATGGATGATATTCAGGCCTTCCTCGCGGAGAAGATTGGCGGTTTTCTGCGTTCCGTTTCCGCCGAGGATCACAAGACAGTCAAGACAGAGCTTATAGTAAGTCTGTTTCATGGCCTCAACTTTGTCCAGTCCCTTCTCATCCGGAACCCGCATCAGTTTGAATGGCTGTCTGGATGTTCCGAGAATAGTTCCGCCCTGAGTCAGGATTCCGGAAAAGTCCCTGGCTGTAAGCATACGGTATTTCCCGTAGATCAGTCCCTTATATCCGTCATCAAATCCATAAACCTCAAGGTTCTCAACGCTGTTGCTCAGACCCTTTACAACGCCTCTCATGGTTGCGTTCAGTGCCTGACAGTCACCACCGCTTGTCAGCAGACCGATTCTTTTAATCATAGCGTCCTCCATTCTGTGCCCTCTTATGTGCACATTTTATTTGTTGCTGTCTGCATATAAGACAGATATTCCACCTGACGTATTTCTGCAGAACAACTACTGTATCCTCTCTTTTCACAGAGTTTTACACAATATAATATTATAAAGCATTTTCAGGCAGTGTACAATAGCCAAAAAAGCACGAAAACAGCGAGTGTATTGATTGACTTTACCTGTATCTCATCGTAAAATAAAATTATCAGTAACTTTCGTATGTTTACAGAAAATTTTCGTCTAGAAAGGAGAGTCCTATGAAAAAATTTCTCAAAAAACTATCCTGCGCTTTATTAGCCGCAGCCATGGTATGCGCCATGACTCCTCTCGCCGCCAGTGCAGCGATCAATTATTCCAAAACCCGGATCGTTTATATGCCCACATCCGGAAAGGACCTGGGATACGATGAGATCTCGATCAGCAATATTCCTGCTAAACAGAACATTCTCAAATCCAATGTTAAAGTAGTCAGCGGAGGATCTGTGATCGCACTGGATTACTTCGGTTCCAGCAGCTTCAAAAGTACCACGGAGGCTTTCCGCAAGGGTGCAAAACCGTACACTCACTCCGATCATTTCTACAATATCGGTTTTGCCGTTAAAAAGCCCGGAACCGGAAAGATTTCCTTCAAGGTCGGAAACAAAACCTATACTTCCACCATCAAGGTTCTTCGTTATGTCAACCCGTTGAAATCCGTCTCCATCACAGGTGTAAAAGGCAATCTTGCCGGAAAATTCAAAAGCTCCGGCCATAACGCCTTTCGTTACGCCAACAAGGCACAGAAGAATGCTGTCATGAAATGCACCGCTGCAAATGGCTGGAAGATCACGGGCGTTTCTTTCAACAACAACCGGACCCATACACAGTATAGTACCAATTACAACGCCCCTAACAGCGGGGCTTCTTCTTCCACGCTCCGTATCGGAAACCTTTCCGCGAAGCAGTCCGCCTATATCAGCTTCACCCTTCGCAACACCAAAAACGGGGCGGTACAGTACTGTACACTTAATATGAACTGATTTATTTCGGTCTGTACCTTGACAAATCTGGTTTCAGAGTCTATAATTAAATTCCGCGCAGCCGGGGAGATAGCGGTGCCCTGTACCTGCAATCCGCTACAGCAGGGGTGATGCCAATCTGAGGCTTGTATCTTGCAGAGCAGCCCTTTATAAGTGGCGTTGACGTCTGGGTCTTACGCAACAGGAATCTGTGAACCGTGTCAGGGCAGGAATGCAGCAGCACTAAGCAGAAGCTCTTGTGTGCCGTGAGGGTGCCTGGGCTGAGTTAACTGTAAAGGTAACGTCTGTGAGACCATTCCGAGGTGCGGCGCGCGTAAAAAAGGTTATAATATATGATCTCTATATAAACAGCATTCCCGCCGGGTCCGTCATTTATGACTGATCCGGCGGGATTTTTTGTACTATTATTTTATTTACAATATCCGGCAACTACCTGATTGATCAGCTTGCCGTCTGCCTTTCCCTTCAGATCTCCCATAACTGCCTTCATGATCTGGCCTTTATTTCCTGTTGCCAGAACATCTGCAAATTTCTCCTCGATATAAGCCTTGATCTCTGCTTCATCCATCTGCTTCGGAGCATATTTCGCAATGATATCATATCTTGCCTGATACTCCTCTTTCAGATCTGTACGTTCTGCAGGGCAGGTGTCGATCTGCTCTTTTGCTGTTTTCAGCTCTTTCAGGATAACTTTGTCTACAAGCTCTCCTTTGATGTCATCACGGCATCCCTCATCAATGGCAGCTTTTTTTACTGCTGCGATCAGTGCGGAAACTGCTTCTTTTGTTACCTTATCTTTGGCCTTCATTGCTGCTACCATGTCTTTTCTTAAAGCTTCAAGTTCCATTTTTTGTTCCTCCATTTTCTGTCGTTCCTGTATCAACGACTTTCGTTTGACCTGAATGGATTTTCTGTCTGTAATAGTGAAATCCATTTATGATTTTATTTTGATATTTTCACAGGATTCTGTCAAGAGTAAATCTCCCGGGACTTTTCGTTCTGTTCCGCTCTCTCTGACTGTGTCTGCCCGGCAAGGCGCTCTGCTTCCTGCTTCTTCAGGATTTTTGCCTGCTTCTTTTTCTCCCGCAGTTCCCTGAAAAATGTGGAAAGCATTTCGGAGCATTCCTCTTCCAATACCCCTTCTGTAATCTTTACCTGATGATTAAAGCCTTCGATCTGAAGAAGATTCATCACAGATCCGGCACAGCCTGCTTTCGGGTTCATACAGCCGATCACCACCTCATCGATCCTGGACTGTACCAGTGCACCGGAACACATCTGACAAGGCTCCAGCGTTACATACATGGTGCATCCCTCCAGACGCCAGTCTCCCAGCTTTTTACTTGCCTTTCGGATAGCATTAAGCTCTGCATGAGATAAGGTATTTTTATCTGTATTGCGGCGATTGTAGCCTCTGGCTATGATCTTTCCCTCATGCACGATCACGCAGCCGATCGGCACTTCCTCCAATGCACGGGCCTTTCTTGCCTGGCGGATTGCCTCTTTCATAAAACGTTCCTGATCTGTCACGTTTTTACTCCTCCTGTAACTTCACATTCCGGAAAAACTCCGGGATTCTATCTGTTCATACTAAGACTGCTCTCAGCCTTCTGTCCGTTCGATTATAACTTTTCAAATATTTCATGTCAATCTGCTGCAAAACAGATATTCGCACACAGCCAAAAACGCCACAGAAATTTCCACACTAATTTCTGCAGCGTTTTCTTATTGTATAACAGAAAAACGCAGACAACGGAAACTCTCGCGAACTCCATTGTCTGCGTCAATGAATGCATTATATCTGCTTTTTTCCGGAAAGTCAAGCAGCCAGATTATTTGTGAAGTGACTCACCATTGGTAGCGATCACATCTTTATACCAATAGAAGGATTTTTTCTTATAACGGTTCAGTGTACCTGTTCCATCGTCGTTGCGGTCCACGTAGATGTAACCGTAGCGTTTTTTCAGCTCTGCTGTAGATGCACTGACAAGGTCAATGCAGCCCCAGGAGGTGTAGCCCATAAATTATATGTTTTTTTTCTTCCATGAGCAAGTCCCCATCTCTGCTTACTGCTTTTCGCAGCTCCGCAGGAAACTTACTTGATTCGGTTAAAAAGGCTTGCAGCTTTTTTCGGGGGAGAGTATGCTTGTAGTATCATAAATAAGAGAAACAAGGGGATTTTCCTATGAAAATATGTGGATTTAACAAAACAACCCTGCTGGATTATCCGGGAAGGGTAGCCTGTACCATATTCTTAGGCGGCTGCAACTTCCGCTGCCCATTCTGCCAGAATGGAGCTCTTGTCGTGGAGCCTGACACCCAGCCTGAATATTCCCAGGAGGAAATCCTGGCTTTTCTAAAAAAAAGAAAGGGGATTCTCGATGGCGTCTGTATTTCCGGCGGTGAACCCACACTTGCACCGGAGCTGCCGGAATTTCTCAGCAGGATCAGGGAGCTGGGCTATGATGTGAAGCTCGATACCAACGGTTCCCGCCCCTCCGTGGTAAAAAATCTCGCAGCAGCTGACCTGATCAACAAGGTTGCCATGGATATCAAGGCCTGTCCTTCCAACTATCATGTGCTTACTGGTGTACATGCTGATCTGGATGGGATCCGGGAAACTGCCGGATGGCTGCTGGACGGACACCTTGATTATGAATTTCGTACAACAGTTGTGAGGGAACTTCATTCCGAAAAAGATTTTCAGGAGATCAGCCGGTGGTTAAGCGGTGCAAAAGCTTATTATCTCCAGGCTTACCGGGATTCCGACGGAGTTCTGATACCGGGATTCTCTGCCTGCTCCGAGGAAGAAATGAAAAACTACCGGGATATCCTGTCTCAGACGATCCCGGTAGTAGAAATTCGTGGTATGGAGCTGTGATCTGCGGATTTGCAAAACTGTTTGCTTATCTGCATGGATGCCGAAATTTTTCTGATCAGATGTTAATAAAACAGTACCAGTATCCTCCCTTTCCGCCTGGGATATGAATATCCGGACATTCCTTAAAGTAGGGAAAGCCAAACATATTGGCCATAAACCGTTCCTGCTGGCTGTATCCACCGGGTACTCCCAGTATGTACTGTCCCCGGGGATTTCTGCACAGCAGAAGATGGCCGAAATTCTGATATCCGTACATGACAAAACGGTTGCTGCAGAAGCAGCCGTTTTTTCTGCATAAGGCACTGCAGTCCGATGGTCTGATCTTGCGGCAGTCTGTGAAATAGCCGTCGTTAAAGGGATCATCACAGGGTATTCCCGGAAGTGGACGAGATGGCTCCGGTCGCGATGGCTCCGGTCGCGATGGTTTCGGCGGATGCGGATACGGCTGGCCTGGCCGTGGTAGTTCCGGCGGATGCGGTGACGGCTGGCCTGGTCGTGGTAGTTCCGGCGGATGCGGTGACGGCTGGCCTGGTCGTGGTGGTTCCGGCGGATGCGGACCGGGAGCCTGATATGAATTTCCGGTTTCCGATGTCTTTAATACATCCTCCTGAATCTCCTCCACCGTCATGATCCTGTCTGACTCCTTCTGATTTTCCTGCACTTCTGGCAAGGTTCCATCTTTTTGATTTTCTTCTTCCTTTTCTCCCCGCTCTCTGCCTTTTTTCTCCGCTGCCTTCTGATATTCCGTTCCTGTTTTCTCCGTTTCCTTCCGAGATTCCGTTTCTTTTTTCTTCCACTCACGGAAATTCTCCGGCCGGATCGGCTGATCATCCCATTCCGTTCCCCAGAATCCGCCGGCGTCGGAGATCAGAAGCAGTCCTCCAAGCTCCTGAAGACTTTTTCCCATGCCTCCAATATCCCCTGTATCCGTCTCCAGTGCGCACTCGATCCGCTCCCGCCCTGTAACACAGCTTCCAATCAAAATACCATCCATCAGCCCTTCCTGCCGCACAAACCCATACACTCTGCACCGACTTCCAGGCTCCAGTCCAACGCAGCGCAGATGAACCTCCACACGACATTTCCTATCTCTGGCCTCCACCCTCACATAACCGCTGCTGCCATCTTTTTTTCCTTTCCGATACTCGTACACATACGCAACAAAACGCTGATATCCAGCCAACGCACGTCCCTCCGGTATTTCGGTTTCGTTAATATATATGAAGATCGAGAGAAATCATTCCATCAACTGAAAAAAGCTCCAGGATGTACAAACATAAAAAAGAACCCCTCAACCAAGGGATTCTCAAGCTGTTAGTCGAAAGAATACGGCTATACCCGAATCAGTACACCGAAACAGAATATTAACAGACAGGTGAAGAATTAAGACGTACAGATAATTTGCGCATTTGACAAAAAAGCATTACTATCTTAGAACATTTTGCGCTTGTCAGGGTTTTCCGTATATGCTACACTGTACGGGAACAATCGTGTTACAGGGTGGCTGACCTCTAGTCCCAAAAGGATGGAGGTGGTGCTGATGAACAACAATTATTTTGACTTCAAAGATCTTATGGCTTTTGGCATGTTCATTCTAGCATTGCTTACGTTCGTATTAACGTTTTGTAAGTAATTCTTTACATAGAAAAACCACCCCAAAACTTTGGCCGAGTACAGGGTGGGATTTTCTAATCTTCTCTTATAAGGTCAACCCCTTGTGGGCGGTTGTTCTTTATATCTGTATTATAGCACTGCTATTTAAAGCATTCAAGAATATTTTCATCTGTAAATATAAAAAAACTCTGGTGGGCCATGCTCGGGACATTCACCAAAGGCTTTTTCTTTTCTTTTCTCATTGAGGTAACACAAACTTACGTTCTTTCATTTTTCACAAGCAAAAAAGAATCCCTCAACCAAGGGATTCTCAAGCTATTAGTCGAAGCGACAGGATTTGAACCTGCGACCTCTGCGTCCCGAACGCAGCGCTCTACCAAACTGAGCCACGCTTCGTTATTCTGTTTCAGTTGTTTGTGTTTTGCTCAACTGCAAGAGCTATTATATTAGAGTTTCTGTACTTTGTCAATAGAAAAAATTAAAATTTTTCAAAAAAATCGAATTTTTTCTTTTTTCCTGCTTCGGGCATGCATTTTCGCAGACCCGAAGCAGTTTTGGGAAAGGTTCTTTATAACATATCAAGTATATTCAAGTGAAATATATGCTTATTTCACTGTAACTGTTACCTTTTTTGTGATTCCGTTGCTGCTTACATAGATAACAGCTTTTCCTTTTTTCACACCTTTAACAACACCTTTGCTGCTTACAGTAGCAACTTTTGTATTGCTGCTTCTGTAGGTGATCTTTGCCTTTGAAGTAGCAGCTGCCTTGATGGCTGTTGTTTTCTTTGCTTTTACACTTACAACTGTTTTGGATGTGATCTTCAGGCTGCCTTTTTTTACTGTGATCCTGCAGGTTGCTTTGTAGCTTCCGCATTTTACTGTAATTGTAGCTGTTCCTGCTTTTTTTGCTGTTACTTTTCCGCCTGCGCTTACCACTGCAACGGATTTATTACTGCTTGTATAAGTAACTTTTCCGCTAACGCCTGTTTTTTTCACTTTGATCTGGCTTGTTCCACCCACAAATACAGTCTTCGCTGAAGCCGAAGCTTTTACAGACGGCTTCTTAACTGTGATCTTGCAGGTTGCTTTATAATTTCCGCATTTCGCTGTGATCACAGCTGTACCTGCCGCCTTTGCAGTTACCTTTCCATTTGCGGCTACAGCTACAACAGATGGTTTACTGCTTGTATAGGTTACTTTTCCGGTAACACCTGCGGTCGTTGCTTTCAGCGTCACTGTAGCTGGAGATCCTTTTACATAAAGCGTCTTCGCTGATGCATTCAGTTTTACAGCTGGCGTTTTTACAGTAAGCTTGTACTGTGCAGTTTTTCCTGCTGCAGATGTTGCTGTGATCACGGCTGTTCCTGCTGCTTTCGCAGTTACTTTTCCGTTCTCGTCCACAGATGCAACCGTTTCATTATCGGAAGCGTATGTTACATCCTTGCAATTCTCGCCTGCTGCTTCAAGCTGTCTGGAGCTTCCGATATAAAGAACTCCTGAATTTTCTTTAAAAGCAATCGTTCCATACACCAGCTGAACAGAAACATCTGCATGACCATCACTGGAAACTCTTACTGTATAGGTTTCATTTTCCGGTCTCGCTACAGTGGAATCCAGAGCAACCACTCCATCTGTAGTTACTGCATCCTGTACAAGATATGTTGTCTCTGAAGCATGTCCGACACCTGTTGTATAGAAAACAGATACCTTCGGATTTTTGTATTTATCAAGATTTGCAAGCTTAACATGGGTGCTGTCCGTAAATTCCGGAGAAACAGCCATCTCTTCTGTTGCCTGCGGTTTAACATAAATACCATCTGCAAATTCATATACATACGCGCCGTCTGCCATAATGTACGTGATCTTGTTTACGGTTTTTCCCTCAAGACCTGTATCTTTTGCAAAGGCAACCTTATACACCTTCAGCCACATCTCGTTCATATGACGCATGCCATATTTTCCGCCGTCTGTTGTTTCCAGGATCATTCCCTGAATCCCGGAGTTAACTGCAAAATCGGAATCACTCTTTGTATTGCGGAGATATTTTGTGCTGGTTTCTTTTACATCAATCTCATAATCTCCCCAGCGAGAAGATGTTTTGAGTGTTGCCTCCGCATCTGTCACAGTTGCTTTTACATTAAATTTTGTAGCACTGTATGTTCCATCTGTATTCAGTGTTTTATACTGCCCAGGCTCTACCGTCGGAGTACGTCCCAGGGTGATCCCTGCTGCTTCTGTATATACTCCGCTTTCCGGAAGTTCTCCCGCTTCTGAAAGGATCTGCGCCTCTACATACGTTTTTGCATCTGTAGCTACATTAACCTTTTTTACTCCTGCGATCTCATAGCCATTTTCTGTCAGATTCTGAACATCTGCATTTCCGAAAACAGTGCTTTTTCCGGTTGTGGCAGATGTAACGGAATCATACTTGCGGCTCGTTGCATCTCCCGCATAAAATTCCTCGTATGACAGAGATGCCGTACCGTAAAGTGTTCCTGTCAGTGCCTGATGTCCATTTGCCACCTTATAATAAATATCTGTTCCCGGAATCTGTGTATATCCATCCACCGCTCCCTTTACCCAGTAATAGGAAACATTGGAAACCGTGATCGGCTGGCCTGTCAGTGTGATATTTTTTGTCATATCCACATAATTGTCGCTTGAGATCATAACCGTGTAGATCTCATCCCCGGCCCTGGCTACACTGCTGTCAAAGGTTACCACCCCATTCTCTGCCACTGCATGATCTACAACATACGTTGTCTTTTTACCATGGCCACTTCCTGTTGTGTAGTATACGGAAACCTTAGGGTTTTCATATTTGTCAAGGTCATCAACTTTAACCTGGGTTGTATTTTCTTTTACAAAAGCTGCCTGTACCTTCATTCCTGCTTCAGGCTGTTTTTTCACAAGAGGAGCTTTGTCTCCGAACTCATATACATAGGAACCGTCCGGAGTAATATAAGTCACCTTTGATATTTTTTCCCCGATAAGCCCGGATCCTGCTGAAAACGCAAGTTCGTAAGGCTGTACCCAGATTTCATAGGTATGACGAAGTCCTACCTTCTTACCACTGGCAGTTTCAAGGATCACTCCCAGTGTATTTCCACCTACGGCAAAATCACCCTGCCTGGAATTGCGGAGATATTTTGTGCTGGCTTCTTTTACCACCAGCATGTAATCACCCCAGATCGATGGTGCCTGAATCTGGGCAGATGCATCTGTGACTGTTGCTTTTACATCGAATTTTGTTGCACTGTATGTTCCGTCTGTATTCAGTGTTTTATACTGTCCTGTTTCCTGTGACGGCGCTTCATTCAATGTAATATCTGCTGCCTCTGTATAGACACCCTCTCTCGGAAGCTTGGAAGCAGCTTTCAGCGCCTGTGCATCTACATAGGTTTCCGCGTCCACTGCAACACTTACATTCTTCACACCTTGGATCTGATATCCGGAAGAGGTCACCTCTGTGCTGTCCTCATTAACAAAAATCTGATTTTTACTCGTTGTTGCCGAAGTGATAGCGTCATAGCTCTCCTGAGTGGTATCCCCGGCATAAAATTCCGAATAACTTAAAGTTGTCGTTCCGTACAGTTTTCCGTTCAGAGCGGTCTGTCCATCTGCCACTTTTACATAAACGCCTGTTGTTCCTATCTGTGTATATCCCTCTGCCGGCTGCATGGACCAGAGATATTTCACTCCTGCAACAGTGATCTCAGAAGCATCCTGAAGAACCTCGCCTGCTTCTGCCATAAATGCTTCTCCATCACCGAATGCCTCTTCTGTATCCTCCTGGATCTGCGGTTCCTCTTCCTGTTGAATCTCTTCTGCTGAAATTTCTGCTACTTCTTCCTGAATAGCTTCTGCATCACTTTCTTCCGGCTCTTCCGACTGAATATCAGCTTCACCAACTTCCGGCTGCTCCTGGGAAACAGACTCCTGATCCTCGTTCTCTCCTTCTTCCTGTGCTGTCTCTCCTTGTGTTTCTTCTGACACGTCACTAAAAACTTCCGCCTCAGACGCCATTGCCGTTACCGGCACTCCTGACGCGATCACCGCTGAACTCAGAACGAGTGCAGCTGACTTCTTAAAAAGCTTCCACTTATGCATACCTGTCCTCCTCTTTGTCTTTTATATTACACGACTTTATACCAGATCATGACCTTACAGCTGCTCTGGTTAATTGAAATTTCTTCTGCAGAATATTCAACATATGTCAGTTTCTGCAGAAGTGCTCTGTCAAGCGCGCTTTAGTTTGTCCAAACTAACATATCGTCATTTTATCAATGCTTAAATTATTTGTCTATACATATCTGGCAAAAAAGCCTCGCGGTTATTGTTGTTTTTTTCTCAACTAAAAATTGTTTTCAAAATATTTATATTATTATCTAATATTTCAAACAAAAAAAGTATATATTCCAAGACATCATTTCAGGAAATGCAACAGCCATTGCCATTTCCTCCGGCATTCTCAGATCATATACTTTTTTATATTTCTATATTTTTGCTTTCTTTTATGCCCAGCGGCTCTTCTGTTCTTCGCAGATACTGTTCCACTGGCAGTTTCCACAGATTTCCTTACGTTTATCCATCGCAAGGATTTTTTCCTGGACTTTTTTTGTAAATTCGCTGAAGTGCAATGTCTGTCCGGCCTTCAGTCCACATTTTTCCAGCACGGCATTGTCATACTCTGCCACTTTATCTCCGGTTTCACAATGTCCGCCCAGATTATTCGGACAGGCAGAGCAGATCTCATCCGTATCCACATGAAGCCTTATTTTCTTTCCCTCCAGAAAAATCTTCAGCATCTCGGCCATATGTGCAGTAAAACCGTTACTGTAGCCTTCCCCCTTAAAATACGCCAGGCACATACCATGATGAGGGCGCAGAGGAATGACTATTTCCTCTGTGCCCTCATCAGAAGCATATGCCGCAGCACTGCTTTTATCTTGCATATTTACGTACCTTTCCTGATAAAACATAAGCCAGTGCGATCTTGATAAGATCCGGAATGATAAACGGGAACACACACCAGCCAAGAACTGCCATAAGGCCTACCGGACCTGTGCTTCTTGTGTAGGCAAACATAAACCATGCGGTTCCAAAGGCATAGCATACGATCAGTCCAACGATCATGGAAATGATCTGAACAACCGGCTTTCTGCCAAAAACGTGCTCAATTGCCCACATAACAAGTGCGGAAAAGATAAATCCAATGATATATCCACCTGCATTTCCGAGAAGAGCTCCAATGCCTCCGGAAAATCCTGCAAAAACCGGAACTCCTACTGCTCCAAGAAGAACGTAAACCAGAACTGCCAGAGTTCCTCTTTTTCCTCCAAGCACACCAACTGCCATAAATACTCCGAATGTCTGCAGAGTAAACGGTACCTGTGCCGGAATGGAAATCCATGAGCAAACTGCCATCACTACTGCAAAAACTGCAATGTAAACAAGATCATACGTCTTGCTTCTGCCTGCTGCCACTGTTGTCATAATAATCTGTATCCTCTCTTTCCTTTTCTGCTTTTCCTGTCGGAAGATCATTCCTGTCCTTTATAAATGATATCCGCTCTTTCGCTGTTAACAATTTAACACAGCAGGATTTTAATGTCAACTTAATTTTATTTTTTAAGTTTACATTTTACAATGCCGTTTACAACTATGTAAACCTGCCATTTACAAATGATATTGTCAATTTTCACTTTCAAATTCCCCTCTCTGATGCTATACTGAAACCAATGAGTTTTCAGCAAAAAGGGGGATTTTTCCACATGGATATACACGATATTCATAACATCAGCACCAACTGCACACGGACTGAATTTGTAGGGACCGCAGTCCTTGACACAATCGGACTCGTGATCTCCGGAGTTGATGATTCTCTGCTTAAAAAGATGAACGTAGGTACCCAATACCACTGTCTGGGGCTTTTCAGTTCCCGAACAGGCGCTGCCGGTCAGATCACAGCTATTGACGATGCAGTAAAAGCCACAAATACAGAAGTCCTTTCCATTGAACTTCCAAGAGACACCAAGGGCTGGGGCGGTCATGGAAACTATATCGTCCTTGGCGGAAATGATGTATCCGACGTGCGTCACGCCATTTCTCTGGCTCTGGAACTGACTAACAAATATGCAGGTGAGGTCTACATCAGCGAATCCGGCCACTTGGAGTTTGCTTTTTCCGCAAGTGCAGGTCCTGCTATCCATAAAGCCTTCGGCACACCTCTGGGTGAAGCATTTGGTTTCATGGCAGGTTCTCCGGCTGCTATCGGTCTTGTGATGGCAGATAATGCCGTGAAATCCGCAGCAGTATCCATTACACAATATATGACTCCGAATATCGGTACCAGTCATTCCAATGAAGTGATCATCGCCATCTCCGGTGATGCCAGTGCTGTAAAAGCTGCTGTACTGGAAGGCCGTCAGACAGGCCTTGAGCTTCTCATCGGTATGGGAACCTATCCGGAGATCCCGGGTACGCCGTATCTGTAAAATCTCCGGATTGCAGGAAATTTGTGAATTTCCACACACTACACTTCACGAAACACATATCTGCGTCATGCATACAAAAGCAGCGCTGCAGGGATCAGCATACGATCCTGCAGCGCTGTGTTTCTCTTAAATATTCTCCTATGGATTTTTCCGGATCAGCCCACCTGATATACATCTGCAGACTGAAGTCCGAAGCTTAATGCCTCAGAATGACTTCCACAATAGATATCCACATGTCCGTAAGGAGTTCCCAGATCCTCTACCGTATAAACAGTACCGTTGATCAGAAGCTTGGTCCCAAACGGAACACCTGCCATAGCAACGGTACGTCCTGCTGTCGGAACTGTTCCGCTGGCGGTAAGATTGCCGGCTGTACCGCAGCACTGTGCACAGTTGCAGTATGCGGTCAGTGTAAAGTTTCCAAGATATGTTCCCTGACTGGAAGAACCGGAATCGGACGTATCCGCAGAGGCATCTTCCGTCTCCTCGGAAGCTGTCTCATCATTGGAAACCTCCTCAGAAACCTCCTCCTGGGAGCTGTCCTCGGAAACATCTTCGGAACTTCCGGACTGTACATCATCCGCTTCCTCTTCCTCCTCTACAACAATGTCTGTACTTGTAGAACTGCTGGAAGACTCGGTTGTATCCTCCTCCGGATCATAGCCGTAATCATCGTCAGAATCAGCCTCTTCACTGTCCTCGTTATCCTGATCGGCTTCTTCCTGGGCTGCCGCTTCTGCTGCCTGTCTCTCAGCCTCTGCTGCCGCTTCAGCCTTAGCTTTCTCTTCTGCAGCCTTCTCCGCCTCTGCCTGCTGTACCAGAGCGGTAATACTGCTGTCTGCATTACTGATATCTGCCATCAGCTGCTGAGCCTCTTCCTGGCTGGCGCTGATCTGGTTTACATAAGAGTTAATATCATCGCTTGTGCTGGAAGCCATGGACTGCACTTCCTGCTGTTTGGCTGCACGCTCCGTCATCAGATCATCGATCTCTGCGGACTCCGTCTCAACCTTTTTCTCATTCTCCTGGATATTCTTCTGAAGACTCACATATTTATCCAGCATGTCTCTGTCGTATGTAGAAATCTGGATCGCATTCTCCGCGCGATTGAGGAATTCTGCAAGGCTTTCGGAAGAAAGCAGTGTCTCCAGTGCGGAAGTTCCGGCATTTTCATACATATATGCGATTCGAAGCTTCATGGACTCATACTGATCTGCAGAAGCTTTCTTTGCTTTTTTCAATTCTTTTTTTACTTTATTTAATTCATCTTCCTTCTCAGCAGCCTGGATACTAAGCTCAGAAATGCTGTTGGTAAGATCCTCATACTGTGCGTTTAAATCAGCCAGATAGCTCTCCAGCTCCTGCTTCTTGCTCTCCAGTGTGCCGATGCTGCTCTGTACCTGCGCAAGACCCTCCTCAGCGGCCTGTTTCTCCGCCTGTGCCTCTGCAATCGCGGCGTCTGTACCTGATGCATATACGGTGCTTCCCATGGAAAGGGTCAGCATACCTGTAAGCAGTAATGTGAAAACTTTTCTATTCTTCATATAAACACCTTTCGTCCTTTCATGGGTTCTAGTATAACACATTTTTCATAGAAAGCAATAATTTTATTTTATTTTTGTAACAAATACGTAATAATTTAATTTTTTATGAACTGAAAAGCGTTTTTTTTGTTTTCCGGAGCACAAAAAAACTGCCCTCTCACAGATTTATCTGTAAAACGGCAGTTTTTATTCTATGCTGTTTCAATCCAAAGATCATCAGCTACGAGAATACTTCCCTGATGTAATCCCCCCCCTGAAACTGCTTCTCTTACTCCGCAGCCTCCATAAGAACCTCATTCTCAGCTTCCTCAGCCATTACTTCCTGATACTTGTCCAGGATGATCGTCTGGATCTGCTCTCTTGTTGCTGAATTGATCGGATGTGCGATGTCACGATATTCACCGTCGCTTGCCTTACGGCTTGGCATTGCGATGAACAGCCCCTTCTCGCCTTCGATCACCTTGATGTCATGTACCACAAACTCATCATCTATTGTGACAGACACAACGGCCTTCATTTTCCCTTCTTTTGCTACCTTCCTCACACGTACATCTGTAATATTCATTGCTACTTGCCCCTTTCATTTCGCTAACCGTATCTGCGGAAAACTGATCTTCCGCATTTATAATACGTAGCGTTCGTTTTTCTCTACGACGATCTTCACTTCTCCTTCTTCGCCGCAGTAATATGAATTCGCCCGGATGGTATCCCGGCTCTCAACAATGCAATTCTCAATATGCGTATTATCTCCAAGATATACGTCATTAAGGATCACAGAGTTTTTGATCACACAGTTATTTCCTACAAATACATCACGGAACAGAACAGAATTCTCCACGGTTCCGTTGATGATACATCCGCTGGACACCAGACTGTTCTTCACAGTTGCACCCGGATTGTACTTAGCAGGAGGTACATCCGCGATCTTGGTTTTGATCGCCGGCTCCTGTTTGAAGAAATAGTTCCGGATCTCCGGTTTCAGGAAATCCATATTTGTCTGATAATAAGCCTCTGCAGTAGAGATATTATTCCAGTAGTTATCGATCTTATATCCGTAAATCCTCTTCAGATTTTTGTAACGGATAAGAATATCATTTACAAAATCATGCCTTCCTTCCTGGGCAGCACGCTCGATCAGTTCGATCAGCTGCCTTCTTCGGATGACATAGATACCAGTAGATACCGTATTATAGGAGGAAACGATCGGTTTCTCCTCAAATTCCTCGATCCGACAGTCCTCATTCATGCGAAGAACACCAAATCTCTCAACCTGGCTCTGATCCTTGCATGTAGTACATACAACGGTAACATCTGCTCGCTTTGCGATATGATACTCCTGGACTTTATTGTAATCCAGCTTGTAGATTCCATCGCCGGAAGCGATCACCGCATAGGGTTCATGACTGTTCTTTAAAAAGCTCAGGTTTTGATAGATCGCATCTGCAGTACCCTGATACCATAAGCTGTTATCTCTGGTAATGGTTGGAGTAAAGACATAAAGTCCTCCCTGTTTTCTTCCGAAATCCCACCATTTGGATGAACTTAAATGCTCATTAAGGGAACGGGCATTATACTGTGTCAGCACAGCAACCTTCTGGATATGTGAATTTGCCATGTTGCTGAGGGCAAAGTCGATCGCGCGGTAACTTCCTGCAATAGGCATTGCCGCGATTGCTCTTTTGTTTGATAATTCTCTCATGCGGTTATTATTACCGCCTGCCAAAATAATACCTATCGCTCTCATTCTTTCCCACCGTCCTTTGCTGCAATTACCTGGCCGGCTGCCAGTTCTCCGTCAGGGTAGTCTTCTTTTGTTGTAACACCGGCGATAGCGGTATTCTTACCGATTTTGACACTGTCCGGAATCACGCTGTTTTCGCCGATAGCCACAAGTCCAAAGGAATATACAGCCGGTTTCAGAACATTCGGTACCTCCTCGCCGCATCCGATCACAACATTATTTCCGATGACAACATCTTCTGCCACGATGGCTTTATCCATAACAACGTTCTCACCAACTGCTGTATTCTTCATGATAATAGAATCACGGATCACACTGCCCTTGCCGATGATAACATTCGGACCGATCACTGAATTATGTACTTCACCATAGATTTCTGTTCCCTCACCGATGATACACTTGTCCACAACTGCATCTGCGGAAATATACTGTGGCGGGATCACATCTCCCTTGGTGTAGATCCTCCAGAATTCCTCATAAAGATTAAACTCCGGAATGATATCGATCAGCTCCATATTTGCTTCCCAGTAAGAACCAAGAGTTCCTACATCTTTCCAGTAGCCGTTGTACTCATAAGCAAAAAGGCGCTGCCCCTTCTCTTTACAGTACGGAAGGATATGTTTACCGAAGTCACAGCCATTCTGATCCTTCAGGGCGATCAGTGCTTCCTTCAGGACCGGCCATGAGAAAATATAGATACCCATGGATGCAAGATTGCTGCTTGGATGCTCCGGCTTCTCCTCAAACTCAGTAATACGGCTGCTCTCATCAGTAACCATAATACCAAAACGGCTGGCTTCCTCAATGGGAACCGGCATACACGCGATCGTAATATCTGCCTTGTTCGCCTTGTGGAAATCCAGCATCACTTCGTAATCCATCTTATAGATATGGTCACCGGAAAGGATCAGTACATAATCCGGGTTATACTGCTCCATATAAGCCAGATTCTGATAGATCGCATTGGCAGTTCCTGTGTACCATTCACTGCTTGTGCTCTTCTCATACGGAGGAAGGACTGTGACACCGCCTTCATTGCGGTCAAGATCCCACGGAATACCGATACCGATATGTGTATTCAGGCGGAGAGGCTGGTACTGTGTCAGCACACCCACCGTGTCAATTCCCGAGTTAATACAATTGCTCAGTGGAAAATCGATGATACGATATTTACCACCAAAAGCGACTGCCGGCTTTGCAACCTTTTCTGTCAAAACTCCTAACCTGCTGCCTTGCCCACCGGCCAAGAGCATGGCAATCATCTCTTTCTTAATCATGCGATCACCTCTTGTATGTTATGATTATTCCATTATAGCATACTTTACTGTATTAGTGAACATTTTTTACAATTATTTTAGCTGTATTTTACTTTTTTTATCGCTATTGTATATTATAAATTGGTAAGACTCATCATTTTTTTCATTCCTCTGGTAATTTTCAACATTTTTCGATGTTATTTTCTGGTTACTTTTATATTCCGGAAAAAACCGCTTTTTTAGCCAAAAGAACCACTTTTCAATTGTTTCTGTTGGCGTTATAATAAAACAGACAAAAGAGCTACGAAAATAACATATATATAAGGAGATTATTATGTATCAGATAGACTTTCATAAACCGCTCCATATTCATTTCATCGGGATCGGAGGCATCAGCATGAGCGGCCTTGCCGAGATCCTTCTGGAAGAAAATTTCCGGATTTCCGGTTCCGATGCCAAATCCAGCCCGCTGACCCGCACACTGGAAGAACGTGGCGCTGTGATCTATTACGGACAGCGCGCTTCCAACATCAAGGATGATGTAGATGTGGTTGTCTATACAGCAGCGATCCACCCGGACAACCCGGAATTTGCCTGTGCGAAAGAAAAAGGGCTTCCAATGCTCACCCGCGCAGAGCTTCTGGGACAGATCATGCGGAACTACGATACACCGATCGCAATTTCCGGAACCCACGGAAAAACCACTACTACTTCCATGGTTTCCCATATCCTTCTTGAGGGTGACTGTGATCCTACCATCAGTGTTGGCGGAATCCTTCCTGCTATCCACGGAAACATCCGCGTTGGAAATTCTGAGACCTTTATCACAGAGGCATGCGAATACACCAACAGCTTTTTAAGCTTCTTCCCTAAGATCAGTGTGATCCTGAACATGGATGCCGATCATCTGGATTTCTTCAAGGACATCGATGACATCCGCCATTCCTTCCGGAAATTTGCAGAGCTTCTCCCTGCTGACGGTACTCTGATCATCAACGCCGACACACCGGAGTATGAGACGATCACCCGGGAGCTTCCATGCAATGTTCTTACCTATGGTCTGGAGCACGATGCCGATTACACCGCAGCAGACATTACCTGGGATAAATACGGACATCCTTCCTTCTCCGTTCTCTTCCGGGGCAAAAAGATCGGCAGCTATTATCTGCGTGTACCGGGTATCCACAACGTATCCAATGCACTGGCCGCCATTGCCGTAGGACGCCTTCTGGACCTTCCGGATGATGTGATCGTCAAAGGTCTCGGAAGCTTTACCGGTACAGACCGTCGTTTCCAGTATAAAGGTGAGATCGGCGGTATCACCATCATTGATGATTACGCGCATCATCCAACCGAGATCGAGGCAACCCTTCATGCTGCAAAGAATTATCCGCATCAGAAGGTATGGTGTGTATTCCAGCCTCATACCTACACACGTACCAAAGCTCTTCTTCCGGAATTTGCAAAAGCGCTGACTCTGGCCGATCATGTTGTACTGGCTGATATTTATGCCGCACGTGAAACAGACAATCTTGGTATTTCTTCCCAGGATCTCCAGAAACAGATCCAGGAACTTGGAACCCCCTGCGAATATTTCCCGACTTTTGATGAGATCGAGAGCTTCCTCTTAAAAAGTTGTGCACATGGTGATTTGTTGATAACTATGGGCGCCGGAGACGTTGTAAATATTGGAGAACACCTTCTCGGAAAATAATTATCCACATTATCCACATGCTTATGCACATTTCAGACGTGCCTGGCATGTGGATTTTTTTGTGTATAACCTACTTGACATAATTCAACAGCCAAATTCAACAAATACCGCATTTTTCTTACAAAATTAAGGTTTTTGTTAGTTGCTGATAATGTTATCCTCAAAGTTTTCCACACTATCCACATTTTCCACATGGAAATTGGTGCACAACTTCTGTGAAAATAGACTATTCTCAAGTAAAAGCGGTTGTGCTATAATCCTTTTTAGCATGGCGGACTTTTGGATATCACCTGAAATATCTGCTGTATTTTAGAAAGGGAGCTGCTGATCATGAGCCTGATTTCACTTCAGAATTCCTCAGAACTGGAGGTAACGATTCTTTCCAATCGCTTTATTGACAATTTCATGCCTCGTGCCAACGGGGAGTTCGTAAAGGTATATATCTACCTTCTCCGGATGGTATCTGCCGCTCCTTCTTCTTTCAGCCTGGAGCATATGGCAGACAGCCTTTTCTGCACGGAAAGAGATATTTCCCGTGCGCTGAAATACTGGGAAGGTGAGAAACTGATCGCATTAACCTATACTGCAGATCAGAAGCTTTCCGGGATCACTTTGCTGGAACCCTTTGCGGATACCGGTCATAGAGAGAGCAGCGCTTCCGTGGATACTTTCACCGGTTCCGGCAATTCTGCTTCCGTTTCCGGGAACACGGATCCGGGAGTCCCAAGCTCCGCTGATTACATTCTCAGTCTCACTCCTGACCGGATCAGAGAACTTAAGCAAAACGAAGAGATCAGTCAGCTTCTCTATATCACAGAGCAGTATCTGACCAAAACACTGACGCCTACAGAAATGCAGAAGATCCTTTTTTTCTATGATGAGCTCCATATGTCTGCGGATCTCATCGAATATCTGGTGGAATACTGTGTTTCCAGAGGCCGCAAGAGTATGCGTTATATTGAAACTGTTGCACTCGCCTGGGCAAAAGACGGCATCACCACCGTCGAGATGGCCCGGGATGCCAGCTCCCGTTTTTCCAAGGATTATTACACGATCCTGAAGGCTATGGGGATCAGCGGCCGCAATCCTGTTGATAACGAGATCACTTACATTGATACCTGGCGCAAGACCTACGGTTTTGATCTGGAGCTGATCCAGGAAGCCTGCAGCCGTACTGTCCTTTCCACCGGACAGCCCAGTTTCCAATATGCAGATAAGATCCTCTCCGGCTGGAAAAAGAAAAACGTACATACGCTGGAGGATATCCGGCTTCTGGATGCCGCACACAAAAAACGCCAGCTTGAGAAATCCGTTTCCAGGAAGAAGCAGCCCCAGACTCAGCCTCAGAATAGCAACCGCTTCAATAATTTCCACCAGCGTGATTATGATTTTGCGGAATATGAGAAACGTCTTTTAAATAATCAGTAACAGAACCTGGAAGGAGCGCTTTATGCCTTTACAGAATTTTCAATATGATACTATAATGAGAGAATACAGCCGCCGGCAGGCACAGAACCACCGTATTCTGGAGGAGCACACAGCCGAAGCCTACGGAAAGATCCCCCGTCTGAAAGAGATCGATGACGAGGTGGCAACTTTAAGTGCTGACAAAGTCCGTCGCCTTTTAAACGGCGAAGAAAAGGGAACTTCGGATCTGAAGGCAGCCATCCAGGAGCTTTCCGATGAACGGATCACCCTTCTTGTTGCAAACGGCTTTCCCGGAGACTATCTTGAGATGCCTTATACCTGCCCTGACTGTCAGGATACCGGCTATATCGGCAGCCGAAAATGCACCTGTTTTAAAAAAGCTGAGATCGAACTGCTTTATGCACAGTCCAATCTGAATGAAATTCTCGAAAAAGAGAATTTTGACAGCTTTTCATTTGACTATTATTCTGCTACAATAAAAAACGAAGCCACGGGACTGTCTGCCCTGGAAACAGCCAGACGGGCCTATGACACTGCACAGCGCTTTGTGCAGAACTTCGACCATAAATTTGAAAACCTGTTTCTATATGGTGATACCGGTGTGGGAAAAACCTTTCTTTCACACTGCATCGCCCGAGAGCTTCTCAGATCCACCCACTGTGTCCTGTACTTTTCCGCCTACGATCTTTTTGATATGATGGCTGCGAATTCTTTTTCCCGAAAAGATACCGGCACAGACGAGGAACTGATCTATGACTGTGATCTTCTGATCATTGATGACCTGGGAACGGAGCTTACCAACAGTTTCGTATCTTCACAGCTTTTTCTCTGTCTCAATGAGCGGATCATGCGCAGGAAATCCACGATCATTTCCACGAATCTGACGCTCAAAAATTTCTCGGATACCTATTCCGAGAGAACATTTTCCCGAATTGCCAGCAACTATCAGATGGTATCGTTGATCGGGAAGGACATCCGTATACAGAAAATATTTTTAGGAGGAAATTAAAATGGCACAGGTAAATACAAAAGATTTTTCCACACTCCCGGTAGGAAGACTTGGACTGATTCCCCTTCAGAGCTGCAGCTCATTAGGCGCGAAGGTGAATGACTGGCTGGTCAAATGGCGTGCCGAAAGACAGTATCCTGGAATGGACTCCTTTGCATTCGAGGGATACAAGCGCGATTCTTACATTATTGACGCCAAGACTCCACGTTTCGGCTCCGGTGAGGGTAAATGCACCATCAACGAATCTGTCCGCGGTGATGATATCTACGTAATGGTAGATGTGACAAATTACAGCTTATCCTATCCGATCGGACCTTACACGAATCTTATGTCCCCGGATGATCATTTCCAGGATATGAAGCGTGTTATCGCCGCTGTAGGCGGAAAAGCCCGCAGAGTCAACGTGATCATGCCATATCTCTATGAGAGTCGCCAGGACAAACGTGTCGGAAGAGAGTCTCTTGACTGTGCCAATGCACTTCATGAGCTGATCGATATGGGTGTTGAGAATATCATCACCTTTGATGCACATGATTCCCGTGTACAGAATGCGACTCCTCTTCATGGTTTTGAGACTGTACAGCCATCCTACCAGTTCATCAAGGCTCTTCTTAATAATGAAAAGGGACTTCATATCGACAAGGATCATTTCATGACGATCAGCCCGGACGAAGGAAGCATGAACCGTGCGATCTATCTCGCCAATGTCCTCGGTGTTGATATGGGTATGTACTATAAACGTCTGGATTACTCAAGATATGTAAACGGCCGTCATCCGATCGCAGCATATGAATTCCTCGGACCAAAGATCGAGGGCAAGGATATGATCCTGATCGATGATATGATCTCCTCCGGTGATACGATCATTAAGATCGCGTCTCTCCTGAAAGAGAAAGGAGCAGGCAGAGTTTACATCTGCTCTACCTTCGGATTCTTTACCGATGGTCTTGATAAATTTGACGATGCTTACAAGAAGGGCTACTTCGACAAGCTCCTTACTACTAACCTGGTTTATCAGTCACCGGAGCTTCTTGAGAAGCCATACTACATCAGCTGCGATATGAGCAAATATATTGCTCTGATCATTGATACGCTGAACCATGATACCTCTGTCAGCCACCTTCTGAATCCGGTAGACAGAATCAAACGCTGCGTAACAAATTACATGAGCCAGCATGAGAAATAAATCATAACGCACGCAAAGCGGCTGCACCTTCTGAGAACGATATAACAGTTTCTCAGAAAGCGCAGCCGCTTTATATTTCTGTAACAGACGGATATCCATGATCCGCATCTGCTGTCTGCTTTGCTTTTGATCTTTATGCTGAAATCTTCCTGCAAAAGCTCACATAGGAAGCTTCTGATAGGGAATCCTCTCTTTATCCAGGATCTCCATTTCTCTTTTATGGCAGGTACTTATGATCACCTGTCTGTTTTCTTTATGCAGCCACCTGAGAGCCGCTGCAAGACGTTCTTCATCATACATGCCAAATACATCATCCAGGATCACAGGGAACGGTTCCTCTTTGCAGAAAAGCTCTCCTGCTGCCATACGAAGGGCAAAATAAATCTGCTCCAGTGTCCCGCGGCTCAGTCTCTCAATGGATACGATACGCTCCCCTGTGTTCACAGACATATGCAGTGCCTCATCCATCAGAACCTCCTGGTATCTGCCACCGGTGATCTCACTTAATATCTCAGATGTACGTTTTTTCAGACGGACCCCTACCTGATCCGTAATGTTTCCGGAAAGTGCCTCAATCGTCTCCATAGCCATATTCAACGCCTGAATCTCCGTTTCCTCCGGAGTGATCACTTCTGTATTTTCTTCACATTCCGTCAACTCTGCCTGCAGGTTCTCCAGCGCTGTATGCTTCTCTTCGTAGTCACTGTCCAGATTGTTCCGGTTCCAGGTCAGCTCCTCATGTCTGGAATGCCAGCGCTCTCTCTGACGTTCTCTCTTATTCAGCTCCCTGCTGAGCCGTATGCGGAAAAACAATGCCGCTACAGAAATCGCCGCAGTTGCCACGCCTGCCAGAACGCTAAAAATGACCTGCCCGGAAAAAGCTGCCAGGCAGCTGGTACCGGCAATCCCACCAAGCAGCACAACTGCCAGAACTGCATCTGTCAGCTCCCGCCTTCTTTTTACACGATCGATCCGAAGCTCAAGAAGATCCTCTGTACTCCGTTCTCTGGTCCCTATGTTCATCCCGTCCTGCTGCTGCATGATCCGATCACGCTTCTCATCCAGTTCACGGATCTCTCTGCGGATATATTCCATGTTTGCGGAAATCTTTTCTTTTTCCTTTTCCAGCTCCTTTTTTCGCCGGGCCGCTTCTGTCAGATATCCTTTTCTGGACATTTTCAGCATCTGCATGGCTCGTCCCATGTCAATGGAACTGTCACCGGTTCCCTGATAGCTGGCCATGTAATTCTGCAGTTCACGTACGAGATCTTTTCCTGTAACGCTTTTCAGCTGTGCCACAGACACCGTATTATCATAAACTGCCTCACTTACATTTCCCAGAATAGTCCCAAGAGCTCCCTGTTCCGCATCCACAAGACTGCCATCATCTTCACAGAGAAGCTCTCCCAGCTTCTTTTCTTTATAAAAATTCCTGGTAAGACGATACTTCTTCCCCTTACTTGTAAACCACATGATCCCACCATATTCTGCCGGATTTTCCCATGGTTCATATTTTGTATATGTATCGTTCAGAGCAGCCTTTCCCCGCAGTCTGCGAACGCCGTAAAACATGGAGCGGATAAATGTATGTGTGGTAGTTTTTCCACTCTCATTTTCACCGTAAAGTACGTTGATCCCAGGCGAAAGCTCCATATCCTTGTCCCGGATCTTCCCGAAATTTTTTATTTTTAAACGTCTGATAACCATCTTATGCTATCCTCCTGTGCTGCCCCTTTATCGCAGGCTGCCTGTCTCAAGCAATGCCTGAAGCCCATAATACAGCGCCTTTTTTTCCACGGTATCCATACCCTTTTTGGCCAAAAAATAGCCGATATAATCACCGATCAGAGTACCGCTGTAGCGTTTGTAGAGCTCACCAAGATCATACGCCGGCCAGGATTCATCCACAACATCGGTAACATTTCCGAGACTTTTCAGTTTCTCAGGGATCAGAAGAAGATCCGGCGAACGCATTCCCTGAAGAACGATCCTGTAGATATTCCTTCCTCCTCTGCGGAAAATCTGGGATTTTACCGCTTCTTCCAGAGATATCTGTGTAGTTTCCTCGTGAAGTGTCATTACCAGCTGCTGATAGGAACGACAGGCAAAGGGAACGAACTCTGTACGGATCCTTCCGTTGATCAGTCGTCCCTCCATATATCCATGTTCCCCTGTATCATTCCTGTCAATGGGCTCCAGAGCCCCGGAAAAGGCCGCTTGGTCACGGATCAGGATCTGCGGCTTGTGGATATGCCCTAACGCCACATAATCGAAGCCTGACGCCGCCAGAGCTGCTGCACTGAGAGGAATATGCTTCTCATCGCCGCCATGGGCCAGCAGAATATGGATTCCTTCTTTCTGGACAGGGACAGCCTGATCATAAAGTCCGTCTTTTATTTCCCGGTCATAGTAACTCAGTCCATATACATAGACATCAAGCCTGGGATCTTTAACACAGGTCAGTTCCCTGCTCCTGAAAAATATAACATTGGAATTCCACTCAAACGTATTATAAAAAGAATCTCTGCTTATAAAATCATGATTTCCTGCCATCAGATACACTCTGGTATCCGGGATGGTGGAAAACAGATAATTTACTTCCTTAAGCTCTCTCATAAGAGGCTGGCGGTGGAACAGATCTCCGGATATAAATAGCAAATCCACCGGATCTTCGCGGATGCCCGCAATAACCCGGCGGAAAGTGCTCCAGATTTCTTCCTCCCGCTCTTTGCTCCACGGGCAGCCCCTGTCGGGAACCGCGCCCAGATGCACGTCTGCAAGATGAATAAATCTCATAATGTTCTCCCTTGTGTGTCAGTCACACATATCAATACCTGTTGCCAATTTTTCTCTGCTGTTCTCTGATCTCAGGAGCACAGAACGTCCTGCTGTGCAAAAGTGTTCTGATCAAAGATCGCAGTTCTTTACAGTTCTCGGGAATGGGATCACGTCACGGATGTTGCCCATACCTGTAAGGTACATGACACATCTCTCAAATCCAAGACCAAAGCCGGAATGACGTGTGGAACCATATTTACGAAGATCCAGATAGAAATCGTAATCCTCCGGTTTCAGACCCAGCTCATCCATACGTGTTCTCAGCTTGTCGTAGTCATCCTCTCTCTGGCTTCCTCCGATGATTTCTCCGATTCCCGGCACCAGACAGTCCATAGCCGCAACTGTCTTTCCATCCTCGTTGAGTTTCATGTAGAATGCCTTGATCTCCTTCGGATAATCTGTAACAAATACCGGTCTCTTGTAGACCTGCTCTGTCAGATAGCGCTCATGCTCTGTCTGAAGATCACATCCCCAGAATACCTTGTAATCAAATTTGTCATTGTTCTTCTCAAGGATCTCAACAGCCTCTGTATAGGTCACATGCGCAAATTCAGAATTAAGCACATGGTTCAGTCTGTCAAGAAGCCCCTTGTCAATGAAGGAATTGAAGAAGTTCATTTCCTCCGGTGCATTCTCAAAGACATAACGGATCACGTATTTCAGCATAGCCTCTGCAAGCTCCATAGCGTCCTGAAGGTCTGCAAACGCACATTCAGGCTCGATCATCCAGAACTCAGCTGCATGACGGGTAGTGTTGGAATTCTCAGCACGGAAGGTCGGTCCGAATGTGTAGATATTGCGGAATGCCTGTGCATAAGTCTCTCCGTTCAGCTGTCCGCTTACGGTAAGGTTTGTCTCCTTTCCGAAGAAATCCTGTGAATAATCAACACTTCCATCCTCTGTCAGCGGAATATTCTTCGGATCCAGTGTTGTTACCTGGAACATCTCTCCTGCACCTTCACAGTCACTTCCCGTGATCAGCGGTGTGTGCACATAGACAAAGCCTCTCTCCTGGAAAAATTTATGGATCGCATATGCACAGAGAGAACGTACACGAAATACAGCCTGAAAAGTATTTGTTCTCGGTCTTAAATGTGTCATGGTCCTTAAGTATTCAAGACTGTGTCTCTTCTTCTGAAGTGGATAATCCGGTGCGGAAGCTCCCTCTACAGATATCTCTGTTGCCTGGATCTCAAATGGCTGCTTCGCCTGAGGGGTAGCTACCAGCGTTCCCTTAACAATGATGGCCGCTCCAACGTTCAGCTTGGAAACCTCTGCGAAATTCTCCATGTTATCGTGATATACGATCTGAAGAGTTTCAAAAAAGCTTCCATCATGAAGTACGATGAATCCAAACGCCTTGGAATCACGAACACTTCGTACCCATCCACCTACGGTGATCTCTTTGTCGAGATACTGTTCACGGTTTCTGTAAATCTCTTTCACTGTTGTCAGTTTCATAATCTATACCTCATTCCTCATATTCAGGATCACACGTCCCTGCGGACCTCCAAACGTCCGTATCGAATTAAGTATAGACTATTCTCATGGTTCGTGCAAGGAGTAATTGCCCTGTCGGACAGAAAAATAGCGGGCCGCCGGACAGAAAAATCCCGCCTGGCGGAATGTCTCCGGCAGACGGGATTTTTCTGTCTGTTATACCATTAATAATAAGTTGCGTTGATACTTCCTGTGTTGAGATAAGTAATGCAGTAATAATAGATCCTCTTGAATGTCTTTGTTGTGTAGTGAAGTCCGTCATCGCCGTCATCCACACCATCATAGCGGGCATTGGTCCCGTAGCCTTTTTTCATAAGTACGCTGTACATATCAATATACTTGTAATACAAAGAAAGGCCGGAACGGATCTTGCTGTTGAATTCTCTTACCTGTGCCTCTGTACGGGCGCCTCTTCCTGTTTTTGTGATCATGGTACTGTTGATCGGGTTTACGGACATGTAAAAGAGTTTACAGTTCTTACTTTTCAGTGTGGATGCTATATTGGTCATATAGCTGACATAATTACCTGCATTTCCCAGGTCATTGACACCCAGGTTAAAGATAACGGCGATTGGTTTGGAACCTTCTGTTTTGTCGATTTCTTCTATAAGCTGTGCATATCCTGTATCCCGAAACCAGCTCAAGCCCTTTCCCGGGTTTGCAACAAAAGAAACCCCATTTGTTACAGAACTGCTTATCTGTTTTTCCAGTGTCGCCTGTATTCCTGCAGTACGGGAATCTCCCACAAAAATGACCTTACTGTACATCATACCGATAGCCGGACGAGCCATCTCATCGGAACTGATGTCCTTCTCCAGTGCACGGTTAAATACCGTCGCATACAGATTGGTGTTTTTGTTGATCCGCAGAAGTTCACCGGCTTCATAATCCGGATCTGTGGAAGAACCGGTCTGTCTGGTCTTAGACCAGCCCATAAACGTATAACCTGTCGCATTGGATACAGATGGGAGCTTAAGGTAACCGCCCTTTCCAAGTGTTACTGTCTTCCATACGGTTCCGTTTGCCTTGCGGAGATTTACCTTTACTGACTGCATCTGTACGGAATAGTATCTGATATTACCGGAGATTTTAATCTTCGTTCCTACTTTTTTTGCAGTAGATGCCTTGCCGTTCTTTGCTGTTGACCAGCCAAGATTTACATATCCCGATCTGGATGGAACTGCAGGCAATGTGTAATATGTACCCTCTTCTACTTTTTTCTGCAGCTTCTTATATGCGGAATTGGTGCTTCCATTTCCAAGATAGAAGTTTACGGTATAATACTTACTCTTTCTGCGGACCGCATACAGAGTCATATCTTTTCTGACCTTTACGCGGGCACCTGCTTTATATACTACCTTACTGCTCCCCTTCCGTGTAGTCCATCCGAGATTCTGATATCCCACAGCCTTGGGCACTGCCGGAAGCCGGATCGTAGTATTTAATGTCACGTTCCGTGTCAGTGCGGTATACGTCTTACTTTTGCTGGTACCTGAATTATTATTGAACTTAACGGTATAAACAAGCTTCGCCGCCGACACCTTATGCGATGCAGCCGGCACAAAGATCAGTGCAGCTGCCACAAGTGCCAGCAAAAGCCATTTTACCTGAAAGGCCTTTCCGGTTTTTTCTCTGTTTTTCATATAAACAAACTCCTCCTGAAATACATATCCATCCCCGGATGCCTCCGTACTTTTTTACAGAGTATTGATAAATCTCATAAATGCATCCCTGCCCTCTGGTGTGCATTTATAAACACCGGCATCCTCCAGTACATGAACAAATACATTGCCCACTTCCCTGCGAAGGACTTCCTGGATATTATCTTTATCAAGTTTCTCATATTTTGGCAGAAATTCTGCAACCCATGCAGCATGTTTCTCGATTTTTTCATTGGAAGCGATGTCCCTGCCGCTTAAAATGTATTCTTCAAGAAGCTCCAGCTCTTCTTTCAGACGTGCCGGAAGAACAGCGAGTCCCATAACTTCGATAAGACCGATATTCTCTTTCTTGATATGATGATAGCATGCATGCGGATGATAAACCCCCAGCGGATGCTCCTCTGTTGTGATATTGTTACGTAATGTCAGATCCAGTTCAAAGGTATCTCCCACTTTACGTGCGATCGGTGTGATGGTGTTATGCGGCTCTCCGTCTGTTTCTGCAAAGATAAATGCAGCCTCATCCGTATATCCTCTCCAGCCTGCCAGTACATGTGTTGCCAGATCGATCAGTCTCGTCTCGTCTTTGCTGCGGATACGCAGTACGGAAAGAGGCCATTTTACAATGCCGGCTTCCACATCTTCGTATCCCGGGATCGTCACATGCTTTTCAATCTCTGCCTTCGCCATGGCAAAGGTATAATGCCCGCCCTGGAAATGATCGTGGCTGAGGATAGAACCTCCTACGATTGGAAGATCCGCATTGGAACCAAGGAAATAATGTGGGAACAGCTTTACAAAATCAAACAGCTTGATAAATGTATTTCTCTCGATCTTCATCGGAGTATGCTGACTGTTAAATACGATACAATGTTCATTGTAGTAAACATATGGAGAGTACTGGAAGCCCCATGGACTGTCATTGATGGTGATCGGGATGATCCTGTGGTTCTCCCTTGCCGGATGATTGACTCTTCCTGCATAGCCTTCATTTTCCGGACAAAGCAGACATTTTGGATAGCTGCTGGATTTTACCAGCTTGGCAGCTGCGATAGCCTTTGGGTCTTTTTCCGGCTTGGACAGGTTGATCGTGATATCGATCTTACCATATTCGCTGTCTACTGTCCATTTCTGATCTTTTTTTACGCGATAACGTCTGATATAGTTACTGTCCTGACTCAGCTTATAAAAATAATCTGTGGCTTTTTCCGGATCTTCTTTATAAGCATCCCAGAATTCTCTCTGCACCTGGGCAGGACGCGGCATCAGACAGTTCATCAGTTTTGTATCAAAGAGATCTCTGTACACAATACTGTCCTCGATGATGCCCCTCTTTACAGCCTCATCAAGAAGTTCGTTCAAAGTCTCCTCAAGATTGATTTTAGCATACTCTGTCTCCGGTTCTGTATATTCGCTTTCCCCAAAGGCATCCAAAAGAAGATTGGTTGCATAAATTCTTTCGCATTCCGGAGTAATACCACTCTCTACCCCATACTGTACCAATTTTTTAATACTTTCACTTAACATTGCTTTTTCCCCTTTCCTGTCGCGCTTTTCCCGGAAAACAGGAGCTGTTTTTCCTGTTTTCCGATTTATGCCAAACGGGAACTCCCGTCTTGCCATCCTACTGTAACTCCATAGCCTTCATCCGGCCTGCTCTGTAAGCATCACTCTATGACGTTTTCTATATAGGTGAGAAATACATTTCCGGCACTCTCAAACAGCGCTGTACTGTCATTCATTCCATACGGGCTGATCTGCCCTGTTGCCGGATCATAAAGATAGGTATTATATTCATCATAGCCTACGATCACCACACTGGAATTTTCTCCTGTCTTGGCGATCACCGGTCTCTGGGCACTGACCTCATAAAGAACATTGTCAAGAGTGCAGCCGGTCAAATCGATCACCGTTCCCATATCACCAAGGCTATCCTGAAGTTCTTTTTTCTTCCAGTTGGCTGTACGTATACTTTCCGGTACATCTTCTATATTCATCTGAAGCTTTGTTTTTTTGTTTCCACGTTCCCAGACATACTGCTGCGCACGATTAAGTACCACTCCAGTCTGCGCATCCGCGCGTTTTACAGCTGCAGCCGGATCGGTATAGATACGGTCAAGAGAACCATATGCATAAACATAATAAAGTTCTCCCTGTGGAACGGTAGTATCCAATGTTACCGATGAGTCTTCAGTACTCTCGATCTTGGAACAAACAAGCAGCGGACTGTCTGTCTCCGGTTTCTGGGTCATGGTCAGTCGGATCAGCGTTCCTGCACGGTTTGTAGTGATCAATGCTACATCTATCTGGCTTCCGGATGCTTTTTTGTTATTCATGATATTGTCCTTTTTCTGGACTGTATAAGCATTCCCCGATTTTGCAGAAAGTTCAAACTCCATCATGGTACTGCCAACCGTTACGTTGGTGATATAAAGGCCATCCTGACGATACTCTTTTTTCACCTTTCCCTTAAAGCTTTCAATGCGGAATGTACTGATTCCCTCTGTTTCATGTCCGTTGGCATCCGTAAGAATGTCTTCATCGGAAAGGATCCCATATACCAGATCTTCATTCATAAATCCCAGAGCTCTCAGATTTTTTCCGCTTTCCGGCGAAATATCTCTTGTTTTCAGAGAATCAAATTCAATTTCCCGGATCTTCCCTGCATCATCTCCGGATTCGATCAGCCATGCTGCATGTGCCTTGGTATCTGACACAACAAAATGGTTCTGTTTGATCCCTTCTTCCAGAACCTGTGAGGTTCCTGTCTCAATATCTACCTGATACAGCTTCTGTGCAAACAGCAGAAACAGCTGATTGTTTTTGTTTACATAAGTGGGTGTTCCAAGATCTTCCTTCAGGAACTCGTAGGATTCTGTACTTGGTATGAATACTTTTTCTTCCACCACATTACGGTCGCTGTTGTAGTGATAAACACAGACACCGCTGTATCCCTCGTGAACACCACGGTTCATGTAACCGTACAATACAAAGTCCACATCCCCGTTATCTGCCACTCGGATGATCTTGATATCATGTTCGTTGCGCACATATCTGGAATCGTTATCTTCCTCTTTGCGGAAGCTGAAGATCCTTGTGATCTTTCCGCTGGACGGTGCATAAGACCAGAGATCCCCATCCTGCTCAAAAGCAACGATCTTTCCACTGCTGTCTGAAGCATAGGTGACATTCTTGTCACGGACACCCAGAAGCAGGCCTGCATCGGAAACTACCTTCTGAGACGGATCAAATACCTTCGTTGCAGAACGTTTAAAATCCAGCAGCATGATCCTTGTTTCTGTATAACGCATACGGTAAAATTCCGTAACATCATAAATTTCGGTTTTACCCTCATCATCCTGTGCGGAAACCTGATAATCTAGCGTGATACTTGCAGTCGTTTCATTGATATCATCGATCAGCGGAACTCCTTCCATGTAGAGCTTCGGAGAAAGGGATCCCCAGCTGATATTGGAAAGTCCGGAACTGATGGAAATATTATTGTAATTCGTTCCGCCGGAAATATCCTCCGCTTCCAGATATCCGGTCAGCGTATCTGCCTGTTCCTTGTCCAGACACTTTGTGGAAAAATCCTTGACAAACTGAAGATACGCTTCTGTATTCAACTGGGTTCTGGAAACCACTCTTGTATAGTAGTAAACTTCCCCCTCACTGGTATCCAGCGTGATTTGCATGGAATACTCCTGGTTCATGCGAAGGTCACTGCCGATCTCAATCTCTGTACTTAAACAGCCGTTGTCCTCTTTCGTGAGATTCTTGATCTTACGGTTCTCCATAACCTTGCTTCCGTCTGAAGTCCGTACCTCATAAGCAAGCCCTGTTACTGTATCAGCATATGGGTTGATCTCAAAAGACACTTTTTTGGTCGTATCCAGCGGAGTAATACTTCCTCTCATGAAATCGGTCTGCATCTGCTGTCTGTATCCATACATCTTATTTGCCTGGGTACTTCCGATCTTTACCATAACCTCCGGAAGTGTGGCATCGTTCATATCTGAGCGGTTATCTGTAGACTGACTGTTCATCAGAAATGAGGTCCCGGCTACTACTGCCACAAAGATCACCAGCAGTATCACTCCCTTACGTAGGATCTTCATCATGTCATTCTCCCTTCTGTGAGGCTGACTCTTCCGGATAAAGAAGCCCGTCCAGGGTAGGAGCCACATGAAGAGCCTTCATGGTATCCGAAAAACTGTCCCTGCTCTTTTTCTTTCCGGTTTTTACTTCGCGGATCAGAATATTCTTTGGTGTATGTTCCATATCGATAAATTCAAGAAGCTGGGTTTCATATCCTTTGCTTTCCAGAAGCTCGGCACGAAGACCATCTGTGATCAGAGCTGCCATTCTTTCCTTCAGTATCCCATAACGCATAACAGGCTGGAGCATTTCGTTTCGGATCTGACGATTCAGTTCATGCTGACAGCATGGAACAGACAAGATCACCTGAGCCCCCCATTCCACTGCCTTGGCCAGAGCGAAATCTGTTGCTGTATCGCAGGCATGAAGTGTCACCACCATGTCCACAGAAGAAACTCCTTCGTACCCTGCAATATCTCCCTGGTAAAAATGCAGCTTGTCATAACCATAAGATCTGGCCAATTCACTGCAATGCCGTATCACATCTTCCTTAAGATCCAGCCCTATGATGTTTACATCAAAACCCTCCAGTTCTCTGAGATAATAATACATAGCAAAAGTAAGATAGGATTTTCCGCAGCCAAAATCCAGGATCGTGATCTCTCTGTCTTTAGGAAGCTTCGGAAGGATATCCCTGATAAACTCCAGAAAGCGATTGATCTGTCTGAACTTGTCATATCTGGAAGCAACGATCTTCCCATCCTTTGTCATAACTCCCAGATCCACCAGAAACGGAGCTGCCGTTCCCTCTCTGAGAATGTACTGTTTCACCCGGTTATGAGGAGCGATCTTTATCTTCTCATTCTGTGCAGGCCCGTGTTGTTTTGTTTTGATGGTTGCTTTCCCTTTCTTGCTGATAAGGATACTTCCATCCTGACTGCGTCCGGTTGCCTGAAGCTGACGAAATTCCTCCATGGCATGCTCCAGATAAGCGATCATCTCTTCCCTGGTAAAATTCTTATGATAAACCTTCGTCCCTTCTGTCATGGACGCCTGGTAAAAAATCTGACCCTTCAGCTCCACAGGACGAAGCTTCACCTTGGAAGGTCCCTCGCCAGTCCTGCGGCCACTGACAACAGCCTGTATCAGCTGTTCATTAATCTGTTCTTCTAAAAATTCCCTTATTGTTTTCATCATACTTCCATTATATTCACTTTTTGTTTTATTGTATATGGACAGATGTTGTGCGAACCAGTTTTGGTCGCTTCTGCCAGTATCACTGTATCGTTCATGGGTAAACCGCCATTTTAATACTCAGTGCGGAAACATTTTCTGCACCTTCTCCTCCTGCATCTTCGTCTGGAAATCTCCTGATACACCAGCACTTCGATCAGATCATCCAGGAACCCTCCTGGAATCTCCTGTACACTGGTATCTCCTTCCATCTGTCCTTTCACCTGGTGACAGATGTGATAGAGCATGAAACGATCCGGATATTCATCATACAGCCGGCTCCCCTCATAATCCAAAAGCTGACACTGTGCTTCCGCTTTTTCCTGGATCCTTCGGGCTGTATCCGGATAGTATGATTTCATCAGATCAAATTCCTTTTCCTGTTCTCTCTCTTCATTATAAAAACCAGGACTTCCCTGTGTAGCATAAAACGGATAAAAATCTGGATAGATCATAACTCTTCTGCTGTCCTCTCTCTGCTATCTCTTACAGTATATGCAGAAGAAAAATGACGGTTCCCTCCAAAGTTCCGATCAGGCCATCCGTTTCAGCATTCCCTGGGTCAGACGTACGCTGTGCTCAATTGCAAGCTTTTCAAAAGCCGGATAATCCATGTTTGCACTATTATCTGCTTTATCTGAGATAGCACGGATGATCAGGAATGGAATCCCGTTAAGAGCCGCTGCCTGTCCGATCGCTGCGCCCTCCATCTCAACAGCATAGGCGCTGAATTCCTTTACAATATTATCTTTTACACCCTGATCACATACAAACTGATCTCCGGAAGCAATTCTTCCTTCAAAAACCCTGATCTCCGGATTTACTTCCTCGCATACATCATGTGCGATCTTACGAAGGCACTCATCTGCCTGGAAGGAAAACTCTTTCATCTGCGGGATCTGTCCCTTCGGATATCCGAATCCGGTTGCATCCATATCATGATGAAGAACATCTGTGGAAAGTACGATATCTCCAATATTGATATCATTGTTAAGGCTTCCTGCGATACCGGTATTGATCACCGCTTCCACCTGAAAGAGATCTGCCAGGATCTGGGTGCACATGCCGGCATTTACCTTACCGATCCCGGACTGTACCACAACTACCTTCTTTCCTTCCAGAACACCCTCATAAAAATCCATTCCGGCTCTGGTAGTAATGGATACATTCTCCATAACCTCTTTCAGTCTTGCTACTTCCTGTTCCATTGCTCCTATGATTCCAACACATTTCATGATCTGTAAATCCTCTCTTTCAATATGATATCCCGCTGAATTTCACAGTTTTTTTCGTTCAGCAGTATATTTTTCTTTTTCTACATTGTTCATTATAACAAATTTTATTTTTTATGGAAACTTTTTTTGAGAGATGCTATAATCGATAAATAAACAGAACAGGAGGTAACCAGAATGGTTTATAAGACAAAAGGCGTCTGTGCTCAGGGAATTGAGTTCGAGATCGACGATAATAAAAAAGTTCACAATATCAAGTTTACAGGCGGATGTTCCGGAAACACACAGGGTGTTGCACATCTTGCAGAGGGAATGGATGCAAATGAAGTGATCTCCCGTCTGGAAGGCATCCGCTGCGGATTCAAACCAACTTCATGTCCGGATCAGCTTGCAAAAGCCATCCGCCAGGCATTGAACGAAGGCTGATCTCACATAATCTTATTTTGTATATCGGATTTATCATCACCCTGCGAAAAATTTCCGCAGGGTGATTTTAGAATGATCTGACAAAATAACTGTCTCAATGTTATCTTTGTTATCCGGTTAAATATCCGTTCTGTCCCACTTGTCACACAGTGACTGGATATCTCTTGCAAAACGATCCAGATCTTTATTGGGGCAGCCTTCATTCTTCCGGATCACGGACATCAGGCGACGTCCCATAGCCAGCAGCTTCTCATATGCACGGGCAGCCTTGGTTGTTTTCGGCGAAGCAGTTGCCTTTACGATCCGAACACCAACAGCCTCATGGATACACCGGTTCTCCAGAAGATCATATTCAGTTCCACTAAAGGGTGCTGTTGCATCATACCCAAGCTCTTCTTTAAGCCTCTGGGCAAAAATCTCCGTCACTGTATCATCACCATGCGTAACAAATACGTGTTTTGGTCTCGTCTCAAAGGCTTTCGCCCATTCTATAAGTCCGTTTACATCAGCATGACCGCTGATTCCCGGCATTTTGCATATTTCAGCAGCTACCTGCACAGTCTCACCAAACAGCTTCATCTCCACAGCACCTTCCAATAATGCCCGTCCCGGAGTTCCGATAGCCTGGTATCCAACAAAAAGAATGGTATTTCTGGGATTCCACAGATTGTGTTTCAGATGATGTTTGATACGACCAGCATCACACATACCGCTGGCTGAAATGATCACCTTGCAGTCCTCATCAAAATTGATAGCTCTGGAATCATCGGTAGTAACGGAGGTCTTCAATCCCTGGAAGGATAACGGATTGATCCCTTTATTCAAAAGATCCATTGCTTCCTCATCATAGCAGGTATATGCATTCTCACTGAAGATCGTAGTTGCCTCATTGGCAAGGGGACTGTCTACATATACCGTAAAACCATCATGGCCGTGAACCAGTCCCTGTTCTTTGATCTGTCGGATAAAATACAGCATTTCCTGAGTACGGCCTACTGCAAAGGACGGGATCACCAGACTGCCGCCTCTGTCAAAGGTCCTCTGGATGATCTCTGCCAGTATTGCCGGATAATCCGGACGTTCTCCATGACTGCGGTCTCCGTAGGTAGATTCCATCACAACATAATCTGCCTCTCGGATATATACCGGATCCCTGATCAGCGGCTGATTGATATTTCCGATATCGCCGGAAAAAACGATCTTTTCTGTTTTGTCCTCTTCCGTCATCCAGACTTCAATACTGCTGGAGCCCAGAAGATGTCCTGCATCCACAAATCTTACTTCGATTCCCTCTGCCGGTTTGATAACCTTATCATATGGGCACCTGACGAAGTTCCGGAGCACACCCATGGCATCTTCCATAGTGTATGCAGGAATAAATTCCGGTTTTCCTTCTCTCCGCCCCTTTCGGTTTCTCCACTCAGCCTCGAACATCTGGATATGTGCACTGTCACGAAGCATGATATCGCAGAGATTACAAGTTGCCTCTGTCGCATAGATCGGCCCCTGATAGCCTTTTGCATACAAGGCCGGAAGATTTCCGGAATGATCCATGTGTGCATGTGTCAGAAGCACAAAATCCAGATCACCCGGAGCCACCGGAAGCTCCTTATTTTCATAATAATCCGGTCCCTGCTCCATTCCATAATCCACCAGAAACTTCCGTCCTGCCGCTTCCAGATAATAACAGCTTCCAGTCACCTCATGCGTAGCACCGATAAATGTTATCTTCATGCACAAGCCCCCTTTTCCGTCCCACGTTCTGAAATTTCCATATCAAAAAAGCCTGAAGGATCTCTCTGTGATATCCGATCATCCAGAAACGCTGTGATATACAATTCCAAAAAGAAATATTCGACTTTCTGTTTATTAACGGTTTATTATTGTATTTATTATACACGAAATATGTGTTTTTTGACAGTCTTTTTGTGAAATATGTTTCTTTTTTTAAGGGGATTTTTTTAGATTTTTTGATATTATTCAGAATTTTTAGACATTCCCCAGCGAAGGTAATGTAAAGTTTACTGGATTTTTTATTTTTTTGGGGGAGTGGCATCGCTGGGGGTGTGATTTATTTTGTTGATTTGTTATTTTACTAAAACACCATTGGTCAGAGTTGTTGTTGATTCTTTACTGCCATCTTTAGCTGCATGATAGCCTCGTACTCGGTAGTAATAACCGCTTGGCACGATTACCGTGAGATCTCTAGTCAGATTAGTTGCGTTAGAAGCTGTAAAATCCCAGCTTTTATATGTAGAATATCTCCCATTTACTTTACGTTCCAAATATACACTTAAATATACCTTACTACATGTATGATGACACTGTGTTATTCCTGTAATAATCACCTTATTACTTGCTAATTTTTTTATTGTTGTTGTTCCAAAACTTAAATTATTACCTCTAAGAACACTATAAGTTGTATCCTCTGCATAATCCTCATTCGTATCTGTTTCCACTGAAAAATCATCCGATAAACTTTCTGCCATCGCAGGAACTGCAAACAACATACTGCAACAGCATACTAAAAGCAATAAACTTATTATCCTTTTCATTTTCTCTTTCATTATACCTTTCACCTTTAAACTTTCATTACATTATATATACGATAAAAAAAGGGCATTATCTCATTAAAATTTTATATTTTTGATTAATTTTATAAACTCCTGTTCTTCCATTCGGACTTCTATTTGATAAAACTCTGTAGAACTATTCCAGTACGCAACATAACTAGCCTTTTTATCTCCCTTAGCCATTATTTTCTTTATCTGAATACTAATTTCTTCCTCAGGCAATTTAATAGTTTCTATTTCCTTTCCATCTAAACTTGCACCGCTGCTTTTAGTTCCTTTATCATATTTATTAATATATATCGTTAGAATTTCGCCATTATAACTATATTCCAAAAATGCGTATCCTGAATCTGAATTGACTCTATAGTCTTTAAATTCAAGTCCCTCAGGCCGATATAAAAAACGTGGAATATCAACACCCAGTTCTTCTTCTATATCATCAATTGCCGTCTGCTCATCTTCACATTCTTTCTCATTCGTTCTATCATTATCTACCACAATCTTCGTATCATCCCCAACCCAATACCTCACAGAATCAATAAAATAACTCCTGTTCGCCTGGCTGGTCATGCTTGCGGCGAAGATACCGGCTGAGCATACAAGTACTGCTGCCGCTACGCGAGCTGCTTTATGACTTTTCTTTTCGGGCAGATAAACAATTTTTACATTCTCTTTATGATCATCAGTTTTAATACTGTCAGTTTCGTCTTCTTTGTAAACACCATCTGCTTTCAGTTTTTCTACAAGCCTCTGATAAGCAGCCTTTGCCTCCTCTTCTGTTTCTCCATCATCAGGAATCACTCCATCTGGAAACAGGATTTTTTCCATCTCTTCGGTTTCTTTTTCATATTCTTCTGCCAACCATTTTTTCAGTTCGGCATCCCTGAAATTTTCCATTATTTTTCTCCTGTAATCCTATCTTTCCTTGACAATTCCTCCGTTAGAGTTCATATTTAATGATAGTATATGACTATTCAGGAGGAATCCAAATGAAACACATCGTACTTACCGGCGGTGGTACTGCCGGACATGTAACTCCAAATATTGCCCTGATTCCAAAGCTCAGGGAGCTTGGTTATAAGATTTCCTATATCGGTTCCTACGAAGGAATCGAAAAAAAACTGATCGAAGAACTTGGAATCCCATATTATGGAATCTCATCCGGAAAGCTGAGACGTTACTTCGATCTCAAAAACTTCTCTGACCCGTTTCGTGTACTGAAGGGATTCAGCCAGGCCAGAAAGATTCTGAAAGAGCTGAAACCGGACGTTGTTTTTTCTAAAGGCGGTTTCGTTACGGTTCCCGTTGTGATCGCGGCCAAACGTTTAAAAATCCCCGCATTGATCCACGAGTCCGACATGACTCCAGGTCTTGCCAATAAACTCTGTCTCTCTTCTGCATCCAGAATCTGCTGTAATTTTCCTGAGACAGTCGCCAATCTTCCAGCTGACAAAGCAGTTCTTACAGGAACTCCGATCCGCCAGGAACTTCTTTCCGGAAATGCGGAAAACGGTCGTAAATTCTGTGGTTTCACTGCTGACAAACCGGTACTTATGGTTATCGGTGGTAGTCTGGGAGCTGCTTCTGTCAATGATAATGTCCGCAAGATCCTACCTGAACTTCTGAAGGAATTCCAGGTTGTTCATCTCTGCGGAAAAGGAAAAACTGATGAATCTCTCAACGGTACTGCCGGATACGTCCAGTATGAATATATCCAGGACGAGCTTCCGGATCTGTTTGCCCTGGCTGATATCGTGATCTCCCGCGCAGGCGCTAACGCAATCTGTGAGATCCGCGAACTTCATAAGCCAAATCTTCTGATCCCGCTTTCTGCCAAAGCCAGTCGTGGTGACCAGATCCTTAACGCTCGATCCTTCGAACGCCAGGGCTTCAGTAAAGTGCTGGAAGAAGAGGAGATTACAGAAGAAAAGCTTCTGGAAACCATCCGCCAGCTCTATACCGATCGTCAGAAATATACAGATGCTATGGCAGGAAACGGCCAGGTAGATTCCATCAGTAAGATCACTGATCTTATTGAAGAATGCGCCAGAGCCTGACTATATTTCCACAACAGCCATATGAAAACTCTGCCACTCCCTTCCGGGCTGGCAGGGTTTTCTTTTATTCGTATACTTTGCGAAATTCTTCCTGCAGCCAGCGCTTCGCTTTATATATCCTGTTATTGACACCACTTTTCGTCAGACCATATTCTTCTGCAACTGTTTCAACGGAAATCTCCAGATATTTGACCTGAATTAAGATCTCATAATTTATCGGCTGTTTCTTTCGAAATCTTCTCAGCACCATATACATAAATTCTTTCTTCTCTTTACGCAGAAATACCTCTTCCGCATCGACCGAATTCTGTTCTTCCAGAAATGCCGCAACTTCTTCCTGACAGACAAACTCATGCTTGGAGCTTGATTTCTTTATATAATCCAAAGCCTTATTCATAGATGCCCTCTTGATCAGAGAAAACATCATCTTTTCATTATCAATATTCAGGCCATCCTTTATAGTATACATTTTGTAAAGTACATCCTGACTGACATCATCAGCAGTACTCCAGTCATGGAGAACCCCATACGCATACCCTCTGGATATTTTTCGGTATTTAAGATAAAACTCTTCAAATGTCTGATTATTCATTTTTCCTCTTTAGTGGCTATTTGTCATTCTTTAATTTTCTTTAAGATTTCATCTCTCACCTCATCGCTGAGTTCTCCGGGTTTCCAGGTTAAACCAACACCATCTCCCTCATATCTCGGAATCAGATGCATGTGAAAATGAAACACAGTCTGTCCTGCGATCTCTCCATTGTTCTGCACAACATTAAATCCATCACAGTTCAGTGCATCTCTCAGCTTTCCTGCCATTTTTTTAGCCAGGATCATTGCTTTTCCAGCAGTCTCATCCGGAAGTTCATAAATATTCGCTGCATGCTTTTTCGGCAGGATCAATGAGTGTCCTTTGCTTGCCGGTCCCAGATCCAAAATCACGCGAAATTCCTCATCCTCATAAAGTGTTGCTGATGGAATCTCTCCATTTGCGATTTTACAAAATATGCAATCTCCCATTATTTTGTCCTCCTTGTTTGCAAAATTATTTTATCTATATTCTTATTTTGTCGTATTTTCTCGAATTTTTCAATACTGTTCTTGTTGATATTTGAAATTTCTGATGTTAATATTTTTTCGAGGTGATAATATGTGCAACGATACTACAGTCAGTAAATTGAAAAACGATTTTCATTATACACTTTCAAAATTTTCACATGAACTCCGGAATCCTCTGACTCTTATTAACAGCGGACTCCAGATGATCGCATCTGCACATCCTGAGGTCAAAGAATATGAGCACTGGGATGATGTTATGGATAATCTTGATTATGTAAAAGAACTTCTTGATGAACTTTCTGCATTTAATAATGCAGGCCATGTCAAAAGAGAAAACATTGACACCTGCAGCTACCTCCGAACGATCCTTTCCTCCATAAAACCTACTCTGAATTATCTGGAGATCACACTTGAAACAGATATTCCGGATTCATTGCCATCGATGGCTCTTGACCGGATCCGTGTCCGGCAGATGCTTCTGAATCTTCTGAAAAACGCATGGGAAGCCGTTCCCATTCCCGGAGGAAAGATTTCTTTTTCTGTCATTCCGGAAAATTCCGGCATCCGCATTGATATCCGGGATAACGGATGTGGAATCTCAAAGGAACAGCAGGCTACGATATTTCAGCCATTTTTTACAACCAAAGAATCCGGGACCGGCCTTGGCCTTGCTGTTTCAAAACAGATTGCTCAGGCACATAGTGGAGACATCACGCTTGAGAGTACTCCCGGTCAGGGAACTGTTTTCCATATTTTTCTGGGATGATAAAGAATTACAGCGATCAGGAAACCACTCAGCAAACCGCCTATATGCGCTACGTTATCCACGCCTTCACTTGCAAATCCGAAATACAGTGAAAATGCGGCCATGATCAACATCTGTCTGACAGTCAGATCCGCCACTCTTCCTCTGTGCCGTATGATCACATAGATCATACCGCCCATGACTGCAAAAACAGCTCCGGAAGCTCCTGCAGATAAAGAAGTGTTTCCTGCATACATATCAAAAAACAAAGAGAGCATATTTCCGCCCAGACCACCAAATATATAGATCAGAAAAAATTTTATCTTTCCTGTTACCGGTTCCAGCCTCTGGCCAAGCACAAACAGAACCAGCATATTATTGATCAGATGCGGCGCACCAAAATGCAGAAACATACTGCTAAACAGCCGATACCACTGTCCCTGTTCCAGGATCAGCGGTGCATAAGCAGCACCGCATTCCAGCATATGCTGCCCGTTCTCCGAACCGCCGGTAAATTCCACCACAAGAAAGATCAGCGTATTTATGAGGATCAGTAAAACTGTCACAGGTTCTTTTTTTATTTCTTCCAATTCCGGCCTCTTTCCACAGCGGTTCCGGAAATATTCCCCATAACTCGCTGTTATAATCTGAAAATTTAAATTTATTTCATTATTTTAACAGATTTTCATCAGGCGGACAACCTACGGCCCTATATTAATACGATACAAAACCGGATTTTTCGCTCTGTTATTTCAAAAAAATATAACGGGCCTGTGCAAAATCAACTTCATCCTCATCCTCCAGCAAGTAATCTTCTCCTGTTTTCAGAAGCTGTCCATTTACAGAAGTCCCATTTCTGGAGTTCAGATCTGCCAGATAATATGCCCCCTCCCTTTTTCGGATCTTGGCATGGATTCTGCTGACAGTTGGTATATTGATCACTGCATCCGCCGCAGTTTCCAGTTTTCCGATCACTGTGATATCTCTTTCCAGATAAATGGTAGCCAATTCCCCCGGTTCCCGGCTCACCAATGTAGCAGGACCTTTGGATGCACCTGCAGAAAGAACTACCGTTTCACCAAATCCATCTAAAAAATCTTCCGCTTTTGTCGGAATATTTTTTTTGATCTGTTCCAGTTCTTTTCTGCTGTCATCGGCATTGCACCCGGACAGCGCACCAGATTCTTTCTGATCTTCAGCATATACAGCTACCTCTTTTTCCGCCGCACCATATTTCTGTTCAGGCACCGGCGTATCCAGTTTTTTCTTTTTTCCACAGACTTTTTTGATCAGAATATAGCTCAGCATCCCCAGTATCATTGCTGCAAGAATTCCCAGAAGAAAAATTTCTTTGCTTATTCTTGGAATATATCCGCCGGCCATTCCTGCCGTAATTCCTAGAAGAAGCACCAATGCTGCACCAAATCCAGCCACTGGCTTCCATATTTTGTTTGTTTTCCGCTTCTGTGAGTCCGCTGAAGATTTTTTCTGTTTTTCATTTCCGGACACACTGGCTCTTTCCCAGCCTTCCACCTGCCACAGATCCTCTGCTTTTTCCTCCTCTGTCATCCTGTTTTCTTCCTGGACCACTGTTTTCTTTTTTTCATATGGAGAAAAATCTTCCTCGTCGCTGTTACATATTTTATATAACTCTTCCTTGATGTATTCCAGATGAAAGCTGTCCTCCAGTGCACGTCTGTATACATTATATCCCAGCATAACCGCTTTTCCGTCTTCATGATCCAGCTTTGGAAGGATATACTCCGCAAGACTCTGAAACTGTTTCTGTATTTCCCCATGAAATCCCGGAAGATAACAAAATCGGACACTTTTTCTTTCCGCATCCAGATAGATATATTCCGGTTCCAGGATCAGCTGACAGGGATTCAAAAGATACTCGGACATTTCTTCCATGATCTGTATAAAGCCTCCCAGTATCACCTGAAGCGACTCCAGATCCATCTTTTTTTCCTCAAAAAGCGCAGTCATGGAATGCCTGGAAGTTATATCATAATACACCATGAATTTTCCGTCGATTCCCTGTATCCGACACTGAAGAAGATCAGGCACAGCATTGGCCACGATCATCCTTACCTGGTAAGAATCTGTATCGATTCTCTCATCTCCTGTCAGGATCAGATAATTATGATTCATATCTCTTTTATATTCCGTTCTCATTTTATGGCGTCACCTCTCCCAGCATATCCACAGTTCCTTTTACCTTGCGGATCCACCCCACAGGCCGCAGAGGCTTTGCCTTACCACTGACTTCCAGCTTCCATTTCTGCCCCAGGAACCCGGCAGGTACTTCCAGTCTGTAAGTTACTTTCACAGTTTTTCCTGCATTTGTCCGCATGCTCAGATTCTCTCCTCCCGGCAGCCCGATATCTCCCAGCATTCTTCCCTGTATATCCGCCTTTTCATATATGTTCCCTTTCTTTTTATATCCTTCCATACTGCCGCTGACTGCTGCCTCATAAGCTGCCGCAGTGAGATATGCTCTGTCATGTACAAAAAAATCCAGATACAGCACTCCGATCAGTATCATAAGCACCAGAGGCATGAGCAATGCAGCTTCTATTGTAAAGCTTCCCTTTTTTATTTTTCTCACAAAAATATCCCTCCAAAATATCCGATCAGCAGAAACGGTACAAAAGGAATTTCCTCACTTCGACTCTTTTTTAGCATAAGATACTCAATACCTGAGTAGATTCCGCACAACAATAATGCACCACAGAGGATCCCTGCCAGTTCTCCGGCTCCCAGCACAGAGCCCATTGTCAGTATCAGCAATCCGTCTCCAAATCCGACCATTCCTCCACTGATCAAAGCGATCAAAATTATAAATACTCCGATTCCCATGGAAATAATCCCTGCCGGCCAGAGAAGCCCCTGTCTGATCCGCCACAGGATCCCGCCTGCCAGAAATATAAAAAGCACCGGTAAACAGATTTCTTTTTTTCGGATATCTGTCCAGGTATTAATTACAAGAAGTACAGTCATGCAAATTTTTACACTGCTCATGATCTCTCCCTTCAGCCACATCGTCCGCAGGCACTCATTTCACCGGAAACCTCGGTTTCTTTCACCATCCGTACAGATCGTTTCAATGCGCTGCAGCTTTCCCTGTTATGAAAACGGTTACTCTTTTTTGTGATATATACCACTCCGGCCGGTTCCTGCCCACGACTGCACAGCTCACAGACCTGATACTTTTCTCCATATGCATTTTTTAAAGCTTTAACCGAAGAGCCTGATATCTGCTGAACAGACAGATTCAGATAACTGCACCCCAGTTTTCTGTGATACACACTTCCTGATTCTGTCACATACACCATAGGCTGGCTCTCCACTGTATCCTTTCCATTTTCGTATATCACACCATTCCACGTATGAACCTTTACCGTATTATGGAACCATATTTTAGGAAGCGGGATCAGACCGCCTATGGGCTGATAGGAATATACGTCCGGCAATGTGATCGTTTCTGTACCTGAACCGCCGGCACCATACGCATACATACCTGCTTCCTTTGCTTTCTGGCACAAGCCGGTCAGATGCTCCGTCTGTACCTTGTAAATATCCATAAAAGAAAGCAGCGTGATCACTCCGAAAAAAAACAGCGGCAAAACCATCGCAGTCTCCAGGGTAAGACTTGCTTTTTTCAGAAAGGTGCACAGGGATACTTTTCCAGAAAGCGTTTTCCGGCTTATCGGGGAAAGCAGGAAAAAAGCTCTTCGAGAGCGCCTTTCTCTTTTTTGATCCAGTCTGTTTATCTGATTTTTATCTTCTTTTTCTTTCTGAAAAAGCATCCCTGTACACCTCTCTTTCTATTCATACGCATACTGACGTGTAACTGTAAATATTTTCCGTCTGTTTGCTTTTACATCTGCAGACGCTTCCATGGCAGTGATGCAGTGATCCATCTGAAAACCTGGTCTTTTTCCCTTTTCACGTACAGAGCACTCGATCATGTCCATTCCTCTCAGAACTTTATCCTGTTTTCCTTTCGCCATAAGCAGAACCTGAAGATAATCCTCATAAGACATTCCATTCCCTGCATCCTTTCTTGAAGAATCCAGTTTGTCCAGGATATTGGGCAGATTACTCAAAGACAGCTGCCAGTCTGAGGAGTTTTTTATAAGAGGTACATGTCCTCCTGCAAAAAGTTCCCGGACATCCAGAATACTCTCCGCAAATGCCCAGCAAAAAATCAGTGCCGCTTCGATCACTGCTGCCGCCGGTGGGATCAGAAAACCTGATGCAATCGCCAGCGCCAGTGTTTCAACCTGTATCCGTTTTCCACCATCTGAAAGCAGATACGCCATGTTAACCCCCTGACGGATCACCAGAAGTTTTCCTGCCACGGACTTCAGATTTTCCCGATCACTGTTCTTCCCTCCAAGAATATATTCCACCTGATAATTCAACCCTGCCGCTGCCGGTCTTCGATAATTTCCCAGTTTCTTTAGCAGATACTGTCCAAACAATATTCCGGACGTATACGAATTATCGGATCGTATATCCGTATCCAACATTAGTCCTGTCTGGAGCTTTCTTCCGGATGTAAGGCTTTTTCTGTCTGTAACCGCATCCGATATTCCCCGTTCGGATGGTACTACCAGATCAAGAAGTCCCATTTTACGGACTCTTCTGATGATCGGAATAGGATTTTCCACGCTTTCATCAACACCACCGGTAAAATCATCCCCATTTCCTGCATCCGAAAAATCTCCCTGGTTTTTTTGTTGTTCCTGTTCTTTTTTTGCTTCTTCGCTCTTCTGCGCAGCGTCCGTAATAGCAGAATCATAGGAATCCAACGTTCCTTTATTTTCTGCCTGTTCTCCTTTTTTCTCTGCATCCTCTGTCTTCTTTTCCTGATCCTTCAGTTTTCCGAGAAGAGTCTGTACCCCCTGGCTTCCCAGAGTTTCACGCATATACTGAACAGCCTGCTGGTAAAAAATCTCGCCTTTTCCGTCGCTCAGAAGCTGATAACCATTGAATCCGCCCTGGAGAAGCTCCAGTTTCTGACTGTTCTGTTTCAATACAGGTTTCATATAAGTCTGAAAATCATCATATACAGAAGCCATATCCAGTTCTTCTTTTCCACCTGCATACAGTGCAAACAGCTCATAATCTTCCAAAAGCGTTCGGTCATACTGTCCAAATAAGGAATATAAGCCAATATCCATACTGTTAAGTATCTGTGTCCTGGCAGCTGCCATGCGTACAGATTCAATGCTGGCACACACAAGAGAAAGAACCAGGCTCAAGATCAGAGCCAGAAAGATCGTAATGCTGCCTTTTTTCACATTTCCTGCCAAGGGGTACCTCTCCTTTCCAAAACGGAAATATCAGCAGATATCACCGTTTTTTCTCATTTTCAGATCGTGTTGCTTTGTTTTGTGATTTTTGTAAGGATTTTTTTAACAAGTGCTGTAAGCTGTTCCTTAAAGATGATGACCAGACTGATCAGAACCACCAATAACTTGTCCCCCCTACGCTATACACATTGATTTTACTGGCTTCGCTCGCATACCCAAAGTGACCACTGTGTTAAAAAAGGGGTAAAACGCATAAAAAGCGAAAAAAAGTGGTACTATTTTCCCACTTTTTTCATCAACGCATTTTTACATGCAAATATTCGCTTCCTGAAACCCTTGTAAAACCTAGATTTTTTAACCCTCAACGCAGTACACACTCTGCACTTTTTTCGCTTTTCCAAAAATCAACATTTTTTTACATTTTGCCTTTTTCAGTGCATATTGTTCTCATTTTGTTATAATTTTCATTTCCGCATTTTACTGAAAAAAGCAGCAATTTTTCTATAAAATCTTGCTTTGCAGCGCACAAACAGGAGCCATAGACCATGTTACTGGCTGGCTCCTGTCTGTCCATTTTCATGTATCCAATTAATAAAAACATACTATCGGAACATCGTATTGAATAAGACTGTAAAGCTGTCCTGCATTTTCTGGTGGAAGATTTATGCATCCATGAGAACCACCTGTAAGATACCTGTCTCCTCCAAAATATGGCTGCCAGTCTGCATCATGAAAGCCAATGTTTCCATTGAATGGCATCCAATATGTTACCGGCTGTTCATAAGAATATGTTCCATTCGCTGTCATTGCACCTCTTAGTACATCTGGACTGTTTTTTGAATACAATGTAAATATTCCGGGAGGTGTTTTTCTATCAGGATCACTTGGAAGTCCGGATACAATATCTGATTGAAAAATAATATTTCCGTTCTGATAATACCACATATACTGCTCTGTAAGATCTACCTCTATATATGTATCTCCGAGATCGTTGATTCCATGTGCATTTGCTCTCATGGAATATACTGGCTCTCTGGTTGTCTGAGTTCCCGACTGGATTTCCTGCATGAGTTGTGTTACTTCCCCATCCTGATCAATTTTCCATCCATAAGCTGAACCATATACATACACGGTCCTTCCGCTTGTGGTCTGGAATTGTCTTTCAGTGCCTACCGTATCGTGATCCGCTGCAAGCTGCGCTACATAGTCCACTACATGCTGCCTGAAGGCTCCATCATCCTGGAGCAGCTGCCCTTTCTCGTCAAACTGCAGCCAGTCTTTAATGGTATTTCCATCGAGTGTTACCGTTTCATCTCCAAATGTATACGTGATGTTTGCTTTTGCCAGGTTATTATACGCATTTACTATATCCTGAAGTTCTGCACTATCCCTCGTTACATCTGCTTTCTTATAAGCCTTTGGATCACTCTCTAAGTCTACCTCTGCCGCCTCATTATCGATTGCTCCGCTGATCATCTGATAAGCTTCTTTGGTGTTTAATTCATTTCCTTCCGTTTCCGGCACAATAGTGAATTCTGAGTTATTAAAACTTACATAAGCATTTTCTGGTGCTATCTGATTCTCTTTTTGGGCACAGTTTAAGGATCTTACCTGTTCTTGCAACTTCTCCCTGCTGAAAACAGCATCTTCTTGAAGCATGTAATTACTCTTTTCAAAAAAACTTTTAATCCATTTATATGGTTTCTGAGCTTTCAGCAGTTTAAGGACTGCACCACTGGATACATACTGATAATCAATGTCTTTTCCTGTAATGATCTGCGGGTCCTGCATTCTTGACCTTACCTGAATAGCATAATTATCTTTTTTTCCTGCGATTTCCTTTTCTACTTCATAAGCAGTCTTATTGGAACTGTCAATTCCATTGATTGTCGTGCCAAAAAAGAAGTGATATGAGTAATAATAAGATACGCCTGCATATATACAGCAGCTCATAACCAAAATCATCGCCACGATCATTACTGCTATTTTCTTAATTTTGTATTTCTTTTTATCCGAAGGCACAATAGATTTGAAGTCATACTCATCAATTGGCACATAAGTAATTGTTCTGGGCCTTGCTGATTTTGAATTTCTTATTGACTGCCCTATCACTTCTTTTTGTCTCATATCCTACTTATCTTTCTTTGAATCACTTAGTTTTTTGCACTGTCTCACTGTCATTATCAAAATGTAATGTCTTATGATATTTCGCATTCTCCTCTAAAAGTTTTTTCCATTTCTGTCCATCCTCTTTTGTCGGATTATTAAAATTCTGCTGACCTTTTAGCTCATCCATATACTGAATATAATCCAGGAAATAAATATCTACTGTAGAAATGTCCCTGTCCTGAATTGTGAAGTTATTACAATTTCCAGTAGACTCATTGTATGGAAGTGTGTTCCCATTGGCATCAAGAGCTACCATAAAGCAGTCACTGTTGGATCCTTCTTTATAAAGTTCATTTACCGTCAATTCATATGGAGTACGGATTACAGATTTGAGTCCAATACCTTCATCGTTTGTATCGTTGATTTCCAATACTTCTGTCCGGGAATCATCTACTGTAACCGGGATATCGAAACTCCAGTCACCTTCATATTTGTAGTAGCCGGCATCCCTTCCATAGTTTTCATCATCCGCTTCTGACCACTCATAGTCTGCTTCCAGCCCTCTTACCTTCGTGATATCCAGATGCAGATTAAAAGTATCCGGAATCTCAATATCTTTAATATATTTCTGATATGCTCCACCACGCTCAGATACTTTATTGATGCGATAACAATCCGGGAACGTTTTCAAGGAGAAAATACGAAGGTCGCTTGGCTGCAACCAGTCTGGAAACTTCAAAGAAAAGGGTTCCTCTGGCGTCAGCGAATCCTTCCCTTCTTCCAGCGATTGAGAATGCCTGGCAAGGAAATCCTGCACATAAAAGATCAAAGTCTGGCATTCTGTCCGTCTCAATTTGTCTTGCGTCACTACAGAACCACTCCCCTTCCGTATCGAACAGCACCCGGTAGTTGCGGTCCGCATACAGATCAGTTTCGCAGTGTCCGACACAAGTAAAACCTCCGGCCCTTGTAAGGCCTTCACGAAATCCGCCGATTCCGCTGAATAAATCAAAAAATCGAATAGTTCCGGCTATCAACCTCCTCTGCTGTTCCAAAAGAAACAGCGCAGATTACTCTGCGCTGTCTATCCATCGGTATCATTCCGTTGCTTCGGAATCCTGTGGTTCCTCCGGATCTTCCTCCGCCGGTTCCGTTTCATTGGATTCCTCCCGCATTTTTTGCTCTGCTTCTTCGATTGCCTGCTCCAGAAGGTCGATCAAAAAATCTTTCTGTTTACATTTTTTCCACTCGACTACTTTTTTGAATCGGTTGAAGAGTTCCTCTGTTACCTGTACTGCAATCGTCTTTTTTGCATCCATGCCAATCTCTCCTTTTCTTGTAAAGTGTTCCTCGATCACCATCTGAAGGAACTTGGGTATGCTGCTTTCTGTGTCTTCGATCTCCTGGCGAACCCGTTCATGTAAGTCCAGTGGGATCCTTCCACAGATGTTTTTTAGCTCTTCCATATGCGTTTCCCCTTTCGTTTTGTTACATACAACATACCCGAAAGCCGCATAGAAAGCTATTCACAATACCCAACAAAGATCGGCATAAAATAACATGTGAAACGAAGCATATGCAATAACATTACATCACATTCAATAGGCATCCCCCCTCTCAAAAGATATCATCTATTTTGGACAGAAAATCCAGCATCTGATCCGGAAGTTCTTCCGTTTCCTTTTTCTGGGTCAGGTCACAGCCAGAGAGTTCTTCCCGGATAGCATTTCGGATGAGCTTCTCCAGCTGGTCTTCCTTTTCAGCTTTTAAGATCACTGAGACCAGATGCTGTGACCGCTTTCTTTCTGGAACACTCTGCAGGATCTCCCATGCCTGGCGGTGATCTTCCTTTTCCAGATTCGGCCTGAAGGAAAAAACGGGCCGTTTCATTGTGCCCGTATCTGCCCTACGATCCGTTCAAACCCCGCAGCGTTGGCATGGATGTCTGTTAGGTATACAGGGCCACACAAGCCGTCATACGTGGTCACCTGCCGTTTTAAAATGCTGGCTCCACCACCCATGATCACGGAGGGAAGTGCATGCAGGTCAAAGCCAGCCTCCATGATTGCAGATAAGATCTTTTCTGTATAAAGCCTTCCCTGGAAGAGGATGATATCCTTTACCTCCTGTTTTAAGCTGCAGTTTCTTCCATTTAAAATGCGCTCGATCTGCGTGTCCGTTACAGACAGGCCGGTATTTCTCCTCACCTGTTCGGTGATCTCATCAATACAGCGGATCACGCCCAATTCCAGGCTCCGGCAGGTAGAGGCATTTGGAACACCATTGTCAAGCCGCATCAGATCCACAGTCCATCCACCAATATCCACCAGAAGAACAGAAGGTTCATTTTGAACATACTCTGGATGAAGAGCTAATGCAGAATACCCCTGCGGGAACAGTTTTACATCTCTTATCCATATCTCATAGCTTTCATCCTCATAGCGAAAACGAACAGGCTGCTCTTTTCTTAAGAGATATTCCCGGAAAGATTTCTTTTCCCGGCCAAATCCCGCAAGAGGAAGGCCGGCTGCCAGAACAACTTCCGCTTTTCGTTCTCCTTTTCGAAAACGGATCTCCTGTGCAATAGCTGCCAGTGTCAAAATATAATAATTATCGTTAGATGTCTTGTTTTTCACCAGCGTCTGCCGCTCCGTTCCGCACACATAATATTTTCCCTTATACTGAAGAACATTCTGCATGGTATAAGGCTCATAATCATAACCGGTCAAGCCAGTAGGAAAAGACACATGCGCCGTCTTGATCGCATAGTATCCATGATCGATTCCTATATTCATGGGATAACCACATCCTTTCTCAAACACTTTCCTTTTTGAAAATCCTCCCCTGATCCCCAGAACCTTTTCTTTTTCCAGCCGGTAAGATTTCCAATAGAAAAAGGCCATATGCTTTTATTGACATACCGCCTTTTATTTATCTTTCAAAAAAGAGTTTTATGGATTGATCTCACATGGATACAGCTGTAGAAAAAGTTCCTACAGCTGCATATTATCTGATATCAAAACACTCTTTTTTGATTTTCGTTTTAAATTTTTTCTTCTGTATTTGACCTCGCATCCCCAGAACATGCCACACTCATGGCACAGGGCATACCACAGGTGGGTGTTTGGCTGACACCGCTCGCGAATTTCCCCAAGGCCTTGCTGATTACAGCCTTAGGCTCAATCCTTGTGCAGATTTTGAGCATCGGCTCCACTTGTTTCCAAAAATCAATTACAGGCTTTACTGTCGTGTGTTCAAAATCAATATAGTAGTAGTTCTTCGTCCCTTCTCTTCGAACAGCAATGATCCCTGCATTTAAAAGAACCTTTAAGTGATGCGATACTGCTGATCTTGATATATGACTTCGCTTTTGAATATCACCCACACGTATCCCGCCATTTCCACCAGTTTCGATCAACACCAGCAGGATCTCCTGACGGACTTCATCTCCCAAAATTGCCATGATAGGCCTGGCCTGATTGTAATTTTGGATAAATTGCTGTTTTTGCTCTTCAAAAGTATTTCCCATATATAACCTCCAAGGATCATATAAAGCCGCAAGATTACTATTAGGATATAATGTTCTTGCTTTCAA